>OQWA01000544.1_pt1 | contig 11173 bp, 8 predicted proteins | sample 1691581 | NCBI WGS metagenome assembly OQWA01 (sample SAMN03418264, study PRJEB22391) | human gut metagenome | biome: human-gut; feature: organic feature; material: feces | host: Homo sapiens | place: Tanzania | collected 2013-01
ATTGGAAGAATTCTCCCTACCGCAAGCCTTTAATCTTGAAGGGCGTACGTCAGGTTGGTAAGACTTGGATTCTAAAAGAGTTCGGCAAACGCTATTATGAAAATACAGCCTACTTTAACTTCGACGAAAACGAAGAATATAAACAATTTTTTGAAACAACCAAGGATGTGGATCGGATTCTGCAAAACCTTATGCTAGCAAGCGGTCAAAAGATATTGCCGGAGAAGACCCTCATCATCTTTGACGAGGTACAGGACTGCCCGAAAGTCATTAACTCCATGAAATATTTTTGCGAGAACGCACCGCAGTACCATGTTGCCTGCGCCGGTTCTTTGTTAGGTATCGCCTTGGCGAAGCCTTCCTCTTTTCCAGTAGGCAAGGTCAACTTCATGCAGATTGACCCAATGACATTTACTGAGTTTCTACTTGCCAACGGTGATGAAAATCTGGCGCAGTATCTGGAACAGGTGGATACCCTTGAGCCTATCCCTGACGCCTTCTTTAGTCCGTTGTATGAGAAGCTGAAGATGTATTATGTCACCGGTGGTATGCCGGAGTCGGTATTGATGTGGACGGAGGCCCGGGATGTTTCTGCCATGCAGGAAGCATTGTCCGGAATCATTGGAGCCTATGAGCGTGACTTTGCCAAACATCCTAATCTCAGCGAATTCCCAAAAATCTCAATGGTTTGGAAGTCTGTTCCTTCTCAACTGGCAAGGGAGAACAAGAAGTTTATCTATAAGGTGGTCAAGGAGGGCGCACGAGCCCGTGAGTACGAGGATGCTTTGCAATGGCTGGTGGATGCCCGTCTGGTGCATAAAATTTATCGTAGCTCAGCTCCAGGCTTGCCGATTGCAGCTTACGATGACTTGTCTGCTTTCAAGATTTATTTGGTAGATGTGGGACTGCTCCGCCGTCTGGCACAGTTGGCTCCCACTGCCTTTGGCGAAGGGAACCGCCTATTTACTGAATTCAAAGGCGCATTAACCGAAAACTTTGTGTTGCAGACTTTAATTACTCAGTTTGAAGTTATGCCCCGTTATTGGAGCCAGAACAACCCACCTTACGAGGTGGATTTCCTTATTCAGCGGGAGAACGACATCTTCCCCGTAGAGGTCAAATCTGAAGCCAACACAACCAGCAAGAGTATGAAGAAGTTCAAGGAACTGTTCCCTGATAAGGTCAAGCTTCGCATCCGTTTCTCATTGGACAATCTGAAACTGGACGATGATGTGCTGAATATCCCGCTGTTCATGGCAGATCAGGCGGATCGATTGATTGGGTTGGCATTGGAAAAGAGGAAGCACTGATGTATATGGCTAAACTATTGTTATTATAATGAATGGTCAGGATTTGCTGCAGCCTTTTGGTCAAAGGCGGTGAGACAGTAGAAGATAATCTCCAGACATTGTGTTGGAAATGCAATCGAGCAAAAGGCGATAAAGTTGTTGCTTGAATTTGCATGATATTACCTTACATTTATCGGACAATATCTAACGAAATCCCAATATTTAACCCCAAGGGCAGCTAAAAAAACGACTGTCCTTTTCTATGCCATCAGAACACATATTGTATTGCAAAAGCTACTGCATATTTGTGACATAGCTTTTTAAATGAAGACAGCTACAATATAAAGAAGCATATACAAAATTTTTTTCGGGATTTTAAATCCTTTTTGAAAAGGACATTGTCTAACAAGTAGAAACACAGATAGGCTGTGTGATACAAAAAGTACAAGGAAGGAAAAGGATTATGAAAAAAAGAGTCGTAGCAATAATGATGGCAGTTATGATGACAGCAGTGATGGCGGCATGCAATGCTACTTCCGGGACCGCAGGAACGCCAGAAATAATCGGATCCCAAACCATGGACGAGGGCACGGAGACAGTCCCGGAGACGACAGAGGAAATGGTTCCGGAGACGGAGCAGCCTATCGGAGAAATCGAACCTGCAGAAACGCAGGAATCCGTTCCGGAGACTGAGAAACCCGTTCCGGAGAGTGAAGAATCTGTGCCAGAGACCGAGGAGACCAACGTGGAATCCAACGATAATACCGCTTCCAAGCCTGAGACAAGCCCCAGCCCTGAGACAGACCCTAAGCCTGAGACAAGCCCCGAGCCTCAGACGAGCTCTAAGTCCGAGACGGGCGCGTACACTTACGCGGATTTGAACAAGACCATGTACGCGAAGAGCTCCGTAAATGTAAGAAACTTACCTGCCACAAGCGGAACGAAGCTGGGAAGTCTTAAGAAAAATAACGAAGTCACCGTCACAGGGCAGTGCAATGAGACCGGCTGGTACAGAATAGTTTATGATGATGGCGAAGCCTTTGTCAGCAATAAGTACCTAAGCGACGAGAAGGTAGCTGAAACAAATATTGCAAAGAACACAAACTCCAGCCAGACGGATTTTCTGACACTGGACGGTTACCTGAACCCCAACAATCCTATTGTAGCAGCGGCTTATGAAAAATATGGCGAAAACATCGCAATCTGTGAAGATGGAACTGTCCTTGATGCGGCGACGTGGCAGGTGTTAGGTAAGATCGACGGCGTACCCGGGAGCTCCAGCGACGAAACGGGCAGCTTCGACAGAGCTGCAGCAGAGGATGTATGGCGCTATATGAATGAGGAAAGGGTTTCGGAAGGTTTAAATGCGCTCGAGTGGGATGAAAACATTTATAACTTTGCGTGCCAGAGAGCACAGCAGATCGTTACCGATTTTTCCCATAATGGCTGCGGCAATTACGGTGAGAATATTGAATATCAAGGTGGAACCACCGCCAACGGATGGAGCGTCCATATGCTGTGGTATCTCTCTCCCGGGCACCATGCAAACTATCTGAACAGCGCTTACGGATCAGGTGCATGTGCAGTATATATATACAATGGAATGATTTATGCAGTTGAAAACTTTGCGCTGGCATCCAACTCAAACGCACAGACCACCAGCCCGGACGCCCGGCCTGACAGTACAAACGAGGAGAGCCAGCAGGAGACAGAGGTAGTCGGAGAGATTGATTATGGAACAACATGGACAGCTTCAAACGGCGTGAGTGTTTCCATCCGGAGCGATGGGCTTGTGTCTGTCAGCGGAGCCGGTCATACCGAGGAAGAATGCAAGGCGGCTCTTGACGAGTACTATGCAACCCATTGATCCCCGGATCAGAATATATAAAAAGATGCCATCCGCGAGGGTGGCATCTTTAGCGTAGTGCGCCTGATGATTCTTGTTCCTTTCCGTTTCATTTCCCAGCTCGAGCCGTTACGGATAGTATATTACATTTACCGGTAAAAGTATATAGAAAATCTTGGAGAGAAAGGGGCTTTAAAGAGTTTTTACATAATACCGCGTGCGGTATTGGCTTGGCGACATTCCCGTGTTCTTCTGGAAGCTTTTAAAAAAATATGCATAGCTCGAGTAGCCCAGAGCCGTCTGTACCTGTGTGACCGTCTGGCCGTCACGGAGCAGGGACTGTGCCGTTGCGATTTTTTGCAGTGTGATATAGTGGCTGACGGTTGCATGGGTATGCTTTTTAAACAAGCGTGAAAGATAGTCGGGATGGAGGAAGAAATGCCCGGCAAGCTCCTCCACGGTCAGATTCTCCGTAATGTGATCGTGTATATAGGCAATGATTTCGTTGATCCTTTGCTGAGCTGACGAGATTGGTGGATTGAGCGTCTGGGCGGGGCAGAGGTTTTCAACGATTTCATTTAACTTTGCGAGCAGGGCAAAGAGCTCTGCCATGGCGATTGGAGTGGTGACTTTGGAGAAAGAGAGCAATGAAGTCATTCCCCGGATCAGTTCTGCTCTTGCAGCTTGGTTCGGAACAAGTAAAAGGGGGGCTGTGCTTTGCTTCATATAGGACAGAAAATCAGTCTGACCGCAAAATACAGCATCCAGCCATTGCGTATTAAGGCTTAAAATGTAGCGCTCATAGAGAGTGCCGGAACTGTGATAAAGCTGATGGACACAGAACGGCGGTATGATAATCAGGGTTCCGGCGGGAACCGCGGAGACCTTGTCATTTAAGAGAACATCCGGCAAAGGCGAGAGGGTAAGGTAAATCTCAACACCGTTATGGGAATGCGGACCGACAGGATAGGCGGGGCTATCCTTGCGATAAATCACATCGAAAGGGGCAGCTATTGGAAAGGATAGGACGGAATCTGTACTCATCTGTAAACTCCTTATAGGTCGGAAAATAACATAAATCATGTATTTTATATACATATTATTCCATTTTCAAATGCTTTACAATAGCTTTAACAAAAGAGTTTTCGGGGAGACAGGTTTTGTGATAGGCAAGGAGGATGACGTGAAAAAGGTCGGTATTATCGGATGCGGTAATATTGCGCGGGTACATGGCTGGGTGATACAGAACATGAAAGATGCCAAACTGACGGCGGTCTGTGATACGGAGGCGGGCAGGGCGGAAGAACTGTCAAAAGAGTACGCAGGCGGAAAAGCAGAAGTTTATACGGATTGGCATGCTCTCTGTGAAGCGGAGCTTGATGTAGTACATATCTGCACACCGCATTTTTTACATGCGCCGATGGCGGCGGAACTGCTTCGGCATGGAAAATCGGTGTTTATGGAGAAGCCCTGTGCAATATCGAGAGAACAATTTGAGGGGTTGAAGAAAGAGGACAGAAGACATCCGGGAAAGCTCGGTTTTTGCTTTCAGAACCGTTACAATAAAACGACGCTGGAGATGGATCGGATGCTTGCGGAAGGAAAAATCGGAGAGGTAAAAGGGGCGCGGGCCTTTGTGACATGGCGCAGGGATGAGGCTTATTATGCGGGCAGTCAGTGGAAAGGAAGATGGATGACGGAGGGCGGGGGTGCTCTGATCAACCAGTCTGTTCACACGCTGGATTTGCTGCTGCGGTATTTTGGGAGACCGGAGCAGGTGGCGGCCTCCCTGTCAAATCACCATTTACAGGGACTCATTGAAGTCGAGGACACGGTGGAGGCGTGGATGTCCTTTGCACAGGGAGGCAGGGCGTGCTTTTACGCATCGAACGGCTATGCGGCGGATGCACCGGTCTTTCTGGAGCTTGAGGGTGAGAGAGGACGGATTACCATGAATGGTTCCCGGCTGACGCTATGGACGCCGGAGAAGGGGGTGGAAGAATATCCGTGTGAGAGCGGGCACGGTATCGGAAAGGATTACTGGGGATGCGGACACCTAAGCTGCATCAATGATTTTTACCGATGTCTGGAGGAGGGAAGAAGTTATCAGGGAAATCTGAGCGGTGTGGAGAACACCTTTGACACAATGATGCGTATCTATGAGGCGGCGGGAAAAGCACCGAGATAAGGGGATATAGCAGCGACAGTAAAAAGGAGAGGAACAGTATGGAACAGGTACGATTGGGAATTATCGGAATCGGTGGAATGGGCACGAACCATGTCAACAGTATTTTAAGGGGAGAGGTGCCGGAGATGAGGCTGACTGCGGTAGCGGATATCCGGCAGTGCAGGCTGGACTGGGCGCGAGAGAATCTTCCGTCGGAGGTGAACATCTTTGCGGACGGAAGGGAACTGATTGATTCAGGAACCTGTGATGCGGTATTGGTTGCCACACCGCATTATTTTCACCCGGAGTATGTGATTTATGCGTTAGAGCATGGCGTGCACGCAATCAGCGAAAAGCCGGCAGGCGTATATACCAAACAGGTCAGAGAAATGAATGAGGCTGCAAAACGGAGCAGCGCAGTATTTGCAATCATGTTAAATCAGAGGACGAACTGTGTCTACAGAAAGCTGCATGACATGATCGAGAGCGGTGAACTCGGGGCAATGAAGCGTGTCAACTGGATCATTACCGACTGGTACCGGACACAGGCATATTATGACGCGGCAGGCTGGAAGGCTACCTGGGACGGTGAAGGCGGCGGAGTTCTGTTAAACCAGAGCCCGCATCAGCTGGACTTGCTGCAATGGCTATGCGGTATGCCTGTAAGGGTCAGGGCATTCTGCCATGAGGCGAAATGGCATGACATTGAGGTGGAGGATGATGTGACCGCTTATCTGGAATATGAAAACGGGGCGACCGGAGTGTTTGTGACGACTACCGGTGATGCGCCGGGAACCAACCGGCTGGAACTGACCTTTGAAATGGGGAAGATTGTATGTGAAGGCGGAAAACTGATATATGACAGGCTTGCCGAGAATGAACGGACTTTCTGCATGACCGAAAAGGAAGGCTTCAAGAAACCGGATATGACCAGAGTGGAGGTTGAGACGGACGGAAAAAATGAACAACATGCAGGCGTGTTAAAGGCGTTTGCAGACCGGATTTTACATGGAGGTCCACTAGTAGCAGAGGGAACGGAGGGAATCCGCGGACTGACCTTGTCGAATGCCATGCACCTGTCCTCGTGGCTTGACCGGACGATTGAAATCCCGTTTGATGAGGAACTTTTCCTTGCAGAGCTGAATAAGAGACGTGCACGGTCCGCAAAGAAGGAAGACAAGGGAATCGTATTTGATACAACAGGCACATTTTAGCAGGAGGTTAAAAAGAAATGAAAAGAGAGTATCTGATCACAGGGTTTGCGGATGAGATTGCGGACAGTCTGACAAGACAGATAGAGGAACTTCGTAAGCTCGACATACATTATGTGGAGATGCGCGGAGTGGATGGAAAGAATCTGATCTACCATTCCGACGATAAGCTCAGGGAAATAAAAGAGAGACTGGACAGTGCGGGAATTTCGCTTTCCGCAGTCGGCTCGCCGCTTGGCAAGATCGGAATTGAGGACTCCTTTGAAAAGCATTTTGAAGAGTTCAGACGTGCCGTCGAGGTCGCCCATAAAATGGAATGCAAAAATATCCGCATGTTCAGTTTCTACATACCGGAAGGGATGCGGGAAGCCTATAAGGGGAAGGTATTCGAGCAGATAGGGCGGTTTGTGGATTACGCTTCTGCCAATGATGCGGTATTGCTGCATGAGAATGAAAAGGGCATATACGGCGAAAGGGCAAAGGAGTGCAAGGAGCTTATGGATGAGTTCTACGGAGAGCATTTCAAGGCAGTTTTCGACTTTGCCAACTTCGTTCAGGCGGGGCAGGATACCATGGAAGCATATGAATTACTGAAAAAATACATTGCCTACATTCATGTAAAGGATGCGCTGGCGGTAAATGGCAATGTCGTTCCGGCGGGCATGGGAGATGGAAATGTCGCGGCAATTCTGAAAGATCTGTATGCGGACGGTTATCTGGGATTTTTATCGTTGGAACCGCATCTGTTTCAGTTTTCCGGGTTCGCGGGACTTGAGAGAGGGGAGCAGCTGGCTTCCGGGAAGAAAACACTGAGCGGTGCGGAGGCCTTTGAACTGGCGCATAAATCCCTGATTAAGATTTTAACAGAAATTTGAATCTTGTCTGAAAATGTATTGTAGTAAAATGTTTTCCCTGCTAAGATAAAAGAAGCAAAATAATTACATGTGCTTTTGGGGCATAGTCAGGAGGAAGAATGAAAAATCTATTACAGCCAACAAATCCATATCTGCCTTCTTGGGAGTATGTACCGGATGGCGAGCCTTATGTATTTGACGGAAGGGTTTATGTGTACGGTTCGCATGATAAATCAGGGGGAGACGTGTACTGTATGCTGGACTATGTGTGCTGGTCTGCTGCTGTGCATGATCTCGGAAACTGGAGATATGAGGGTATCATATTCAGAAAGGATCAGGATCCTGAAAATGGAGATGGACAGGGGAATTTATATGCACCTGACGTAACGGTAGGACCGGATGGGCGTTACTATCTCTATTATGTGCTAAGCTCTGTTGGGATCGTATCGGTTGCAGTATGCGATACTCCTGCCGGAAAATATGAATTTTATGGTCATGTACATTATGCGGATGGCTCAAGGCTCGGCGAACGTGCGGGAGATGAGCCGCAGTTTGATCCCGGTGTGCTGACAGAGAATGGCAGAACATACTTATACACCGGTTTTTGTGGTGTGGGTGATGATTCCAGACATGGCGCAATGGCGACTGTTCTGGGAGAGGATATGCTGACAATTATTGAGGAACCGGTGTTTATTGTCCCGGGTTCACAGTATAGTAAAGGAACAAGCTTTGAAGGGCATGAGTTCTTTGAGGCACCTTCCATCCGTAAGAGGGGAGATAAGTATTACTTTATTTATTCTTCCAGATGGTTTCATGAACTCAGTTATGCTGTGAGCGACCGGCCAACGGGTGGATTCGAGTACGCCGGTGTGCTTGTCAGCAACGGTGATCTTCATATTGATTCCTACAAGCCCGCAGAAAAGACAACCTTTTATTGCGCAAACAATCATGGAAGTATGGTGGAAATAGAGGGCGAATGGTACATTTTCTATCACAGACATACAAATGGAACGAACTATTCCCGTCAAGGCTGTTTTGAAAAACTGCGGACGGATGAAAGTGGAAATTTCATTCAGGCGGAAATGACCTCCTGCTGTAGTATGGCTCCGCTGAGGGCAGAAGGAGAGTATCCGGCCTATATTGCGTGTAATCTGTTTACTAATGAGACAGATTGCACCTACGTGCCGTGGTCGGGATGGATGGACGACAGATTCCCGAAGATCATGCAGGACGGCGGTGACAGGGGAGATGCCTACTGTGCAGCTGTCACGGTCGTGGAAGATGAACCGATAGATGACAAGACTGTTTCCCTGTATCTGCGGGATGAAAAGTATGCCTATGTCAATAATTTTAAAAATGGTAATGTAATGGGCTTTAAATATTTTGACTGCAAGGGTGTCAAAAAAATGTCGGTGCGCTATCATGGATATGGCACAGGGCGCCTTGTACTCAGAACCAGACTGGACGGGGACGAGTGCGGCAGCTTCCCGATTGAATATGCAAACGGCTGGAAGCGTGTGACTGCGGATGTCAATATTCCTGACGGCATTCGCTCTATCTACTTTTTCTACGAGGGCGTGGGACAGATCGCGGTAGCGGCATTTACATTTGAATAGGAGACAGAGAGAAGAGCAGCTGCTTCGGCGGGTGCTTTTTTCTTGTTCAAAATGTACTTGACTTAATATAATTCTAGTTATATAATGCATGTTATAAAATAACAAAGGAGGTATAGAGGTGCCGCCAAAAACAAAAATAACCAAGGAAATGATTCTGGAGGCTGCCTATGAAATTATCCGTGAACGAGGTATCGAGCATATTAATGCCCGGTCGATTGCGCAGCGGCTGAATTGTTCCACACAGCCGGTCATGTACAATTTTGCTACGATTGAGGAATTGAAGAGGGCAGTATATGCCAGAACGGATGAGGAACACAGCCGGAGACTGATGGATATCCGGGGGCGTTATGAGAATCCGATGATGGAGATCGGTATGAATTATATTCACTTTGCCATGGAAGAACCGAACCTTTTTAAGTTTCTCTTTCAGGTAGACGCCTTTTCAAACCAATCCTTTGATGATCTTTGGAGTGCGGAGGAACTGAAACCGGTTTTACAGCAATTTTCAACCGGTCTGGGCGTTGACATGGAGCAGGCAAAGAAGATCTTTGCGGCGCGTTTCTTTCTGGTGCATGGGATAGCGAGTATGGTGGCAAATAATTCCATGGAGCCGGACGAAGAGACGATTCTTCAGATATTGCGCGTGAAGAGCAAATAATGAGACAGGAAAAGGGAAATCAGGAGAGAAAGATGGAAAACAAGAGAGAGTTGAGAATAACTTTGATTCAGATTATAATTTATGTAGTTGTAATGTCGGTGTGCGAGAATATTTTTGCGGACAGCGAGAGTCAGGGATGGCGTGTGATCCCTGCGGCGCTGATCCTCGCGGAGCTGATCTTTTCAATGGCGCGGGGGAAGAAGCTGAAAGCATATGGCTTCTGTCCGTCGGTTTCCATGAACTGGGGCAAAACGCTGTTCCTGCTGCCGATGGTGATACTTGCAACGATTAATCTATGGAACGGAATTGCCTTTCGCTTTGAACCGGTGGAGACGGTGCTTTACATATTGGGCATGCTCTGCGTCGGATTTGTCGAGGAAATTCTTTTCCGCGGCTATCTGCTCCATACACTCCTGCAAAGTTCGGTCAGACAGGCGATCATCATATCTTCACTGACCTTCGGGCTGGGGCATATTGTCAATCTGCTGAACGGCAAAGATGTTTATGAGACGCTTTTACAGCTGATTTATGCGATGGCAATCGGTCTGATGCTGTCTGTCTTTGTCATCAGAACGAAGCAGCTGCTGCCGTGCTGTATTTTCCACGGTGTATTTAATGCGTTGGCGGCGTTTGCCAACAGGAGCGGCGAGACGATGACCTATCAGCTTGTGATCTGTATCGTGATTACGGTGATCTCCGTAGGGTATGCGCTGTGGCTCTGGAGGTCGGAAGGCTGTTGCTGATGTCGTCGGAGTAGCAGCCGCATCTGTCATCGAAAGTATTTATAGCATGATTGACTGTTGCTTTCCAGAACTTATGGGAAAAAGTGCAAATTACAAAGGGCAATATAGTTTCCTTTTTGGAACAGGTGTGCTACAATCAAGAAAAGTGCAGTATAAAGAGAAAGGCGACAGACGAGGGGATAAGACGAATGGGCAGATATGTGAAGGATGTTCAGCTTGATAAGCCGATTGATGTGGTAAGCATGGTCATGGATGACTTTGTGTACCACAACCAGTTCTCCAGAACAGACTGGAATGGGGAAATGGTCTACTATTTGAAAGACAGGCATGGCGGAGACCGATATATGAAATGGTCCTATGCTGCGGGAGAACTGCATGTGGAGGCATGGCTGAAAAATCCTTTCGGCGGTGAGATGGATCTGGACGGTGTCGGCGGAGCGAGCCGCAGGGAGTACAAAAAGAGCATGGATGAACTGATCCGGCGGCTTGTGAATACGGGCGACCAGCTTTCGAGCGGGCATGTCGGCTCCGATCCCTTGCATCACGACAACAGCCACCATGTTGGAAGACATATGTCAGCCAGAATGGCGGGACAGGAAACGGCGGGACAAAGAGTAACAAGTCAGGCAACGGCAGCGCCGGGGTCTTCTGCCGGCAGAGAGGGTACAGGACAGGTTGCACTTTTTTGGGCAATATTGGCGATCATGTTTGCGTGGTCCGTTCCGATTCTGGGGCTTATCTTTGCGATTGTTGCACTCCGTAAGCAGGGGGAGCCTGCGGATAACGCCG
>OQWA01000545.1_pt1 | contig 11172 bp, 9 predicted proteins | sample 1691581 | NCBI WGS metagenome assembly OQWA01 (sample SAMN03418264, study PRJEB22391) | human gut metagenome | biome: human-gut; feature: organic feature; material: feces | host: Homo sapiens | place: Tanzania | collected 2013-01
TGTGCGCTTTTTGTTCTTACAGAAAAGGAGTTTGAAATGAAGAAAAAAATTTATTCAACCCTGTTACACTCTGTTTCACTATTTTCCATTCTCTTTTTGCTGTTGGGTTCTATCATAAATATACCGCGTGACACAGATCACAGCTCTAACGGTCCTCTCTGCTCCACTGTGAGCGATGACGATCCCATGTCTCGTGATGATGTATAGCTTTCTCAGACTCTTTAGTATATTCACAGCATCTTTTTTCGATAAAAGCGCTCCTTCTTCTCATTCTTCACCATCCGGCTCAGTACAATGCATTTCGTAAGTTCCCTCTCCGTATCTAAGTCCGCTTTTATCGAAATACCCTGCTTTCTGCGCTCCGCATAGTTCCAGCATTGGTCATAAATCGCTCCGGGCAGGAACCGCAATCTGCGCTCCCGCAGGCTTTCTTCCGCGATAAACCGGCTGTACTCGTCCGCATTGTCAAACTGTCCTCTGTTTCCCAGCTCGCTCCCGATATATGACATGATAAATTCAAAGCTTCCAATCAGCGACTCTATCTTTGCGTTAAACATATAGGGCCGGTACATCTCCTCGAATCTCTGCATACAGAGCTGAAACTCTTCCCCCGAAGGTTCCAGTCCCCGCATACGGTCTCGGATATAGTCCTGTTCGCCCATTGTCAAATACTTTTCTCCCGGCTGCAGAAAGGCTTTCAGCGGCAGTGTCAGTTCTATCGCCTCCCGTAACCGCCGGCAATACTCCTCGCGCTGTAATTCTCCACATTTCCATGCCATAATCGCTTCCTCTCCGAGCAGCTTCTGCCTGTTTGACCTCTGCATCGGAGGAAGCTCCTGCTTGACCTTTTCCCACCAGTCCTCTGCGGTCTGCGTCTGATAAACAAGATTTGCATCCCGCATTTTCCGCAGCCGCTTCGCCAGCTCCGGCTTATCTGTCAGGACATCGGCATACCGCAGTTCACCCGGAAGCCCGAGGCGTATCAGAAGCTGTGTCACGATGGCTCTCTGTGGCGTCGTCTGCCGGTGCTCCAGTCTTCGCAGGGTCTTCACATCGCAGAGTCCGTCACAGAGCTGCCGCTGGCTCAGCCCCAGCATCTTCCTGCGTATCCGGATTACATCGTTGACACATTCCGCGTGCTTGGAAACATAGAGAAAGCCCTCGTGAAAGGTCTGCTTCTCCACGCCGTACTCTGCGTAGAGCTCCTCCAGCAGTTCCTTCCACTGTCTGTTTTCCTGTTCCATACTCTCCATCTCCGGGTAACGCGTGGTCAGATCCGCCAGCAGCTCTTTCCTAAGCTCCAGAAGTTCCCAGAAATAGTATAGTCTTCCCCTGTCTCTCAAGAACTCTATCGCCTGCGTGCAGGACTCGAGAATCTGAAAGCGTTCCGGATCCTCCGGCTGCGTCTCCATGCAGCTGCGGCACCAGTACAGGACAGCCTTGGGATAGATTTTTACCCTGTTCGCTTCATCAATATGATGCTTTTCCAGATATTCCATAACCGCAAGAAAGAAGCTGCTCCTTCTCCCCTCCGCCCTGTACCATTCCTTCTCCATGAGCAGATTGAGTTCCTGCGCGGATACAGCCTTCTTATAAAGATTCTGCATCGTCACGCCCTTCAGCGTCTGCTCCGCCGCCTGACTGCAAATTTCAGCCAGTTCCTCCCTGTCGGCGTGCTCCCGCCGCCGGATCTGAAACTGCATGCCCAGACAAAATTGCTTCTCCAAAGGGTCATCCTGATCGCACCCGGCTTCATACTGTCTTAATGCCTTTGCCGCCTCCTGCATATTGTCACGGAAAAGCTGATGGACGACAGTCTGTCTGGCGAGCCACCGGTCATATTCCTGACAATCGAGCAGCTGCGAGTAATCGTCGGGATCGATCCCCAGTCTTGCAGAGAGTCTGTCCCGGAGCATCAGTTCCGGATAACGCTCTCCCTTTTCCATATAGGAGATGATTCTCGGAGTACATACCCCATTGCACAGCTTTCCCATGGATACTCCGTATTCACTCCGCTTTTGATTCAGATACGCAAAAAAGAGTTTCCCTTCTTCTTTATCCAATCATAATTCCTTCTTCCTACGCCTCGTAAACCACCTTCCCGCCGGAGATGGTCTTTACCACCTTTCCTTTCAGCCTCCAGCCGGTGAAGGGTGTGTTAGATGCCTTTGAAGCATACTCCGACGGCTCCCATTCCGCCGTCGTGTCTATCAGTACAATGTCCGCAGGGCCGCCCTCTGCGAGATAACCGGCGTTTAGATGGTAGAGATTTGCCGGATTTGTACTCATCAGCGTCAGGAGCTGTCTCATCGTGAGATAACCGCCATCGATCAGCTCCGTGATACCGAGTGCAAGCGCCGTCTCCAGACCGATGATTCCGCTGGGTGCTTCGGTGATGGATTTTGCCTTTTCCTCCGCCGTGTGCGGCGCATGATCTGTCGCAATCATGTCTATCGTGCCGTCAACCAGTCCGCGTATGATCTCCTGCCTGTCCGCTTCCTCGCGCAGCGGCGGATTCATTTTTGCAAGCGTTCCGTACTTTATCACTGCATCCTCCGTCAGCGTAAAGTGATGGGGTGTCGCCTCCGCATGGATGTTATGCCCCTTCTCCTTCGCCTTGCGGATCAGTTCAACCGTCTCCCTTGCACTGACATGCTGAATATCGATGCTCGCACCCGTCTCAAGGGCAATCTTTAAATCTCTCTCGACCATCGTGATCTCCGCATCGCGGGGAGACCCCCCGATGCCGAAATGCTCACTCGCCCTTCCCCGGTTCACGCCGTTGTTCTCGATCAAAGCAGGATTCTCTTCGTGGAAGCTGATCGGCAGGTCAAGCGCCGCCGCATTCTTCATGGCATCCCGGACAATTTTTTCGTCCATAAGCGGAATCCCGTCATCCGTGAAACCGACCGCACCCGCTGCGGCAAGCTCACGCATCGGCGTCAGTTCCTTCCCCTTCATGCCCATCGTCACATTCGCACAGGTGTAGACATGAATGCCGGTCTCCTTTCCGCGTCCGATCACATATTTTAAGGTATCCGGATTATCGACGGTAGGCTTTGTATTTGCCATAAGCACCACCGATGTATAGCCGCCCCTTGCAGCAGCGGCAGCGCCGGTGACAATGTCCTCCTTCATGGTGAAGCCCGGATCGCGGAAATGTGCATGTACATCCACAAGCCCGGGCGCTACAAGCAGCCCCTCCGCATCAATGATCTTACACTTTCCCCTGGGCGTCTCCAGTTTTTTCCCGATCCTTACGATCGTGTCATTTTCCACCAGAATATCATAGTTTCCGTCCCATCCCGATTTGGGATCTATCATATATCCATTCTTAATCAGCAGCATGGCACCCTCCTGTTTCTCCTTCATGAGGTATGAATTTTACATAGTAATATTTTACCATGAATGGAAGAAAAAGAAAAGTGCCGCAAGCCTTTATTCAAAGATTACTGTCTGTTCCAGGAACTCCGTCTTAAGCACAATATAGGGGAAGGATGGCGTCTTATTGCTCTTCTCTGACGCATCCGGCCCGAGCAGGCTCGTATTGACGCAGATATTGCTGTCCGTCAGGTAAAGCTCCTCCACCGCAATGCTGTAGCCGCCGGTTTCCTGCTGCCCATAGCCGATACATATGTACAAATTCTCATTATCCGTGTAGGTGATCTGGAAGGGCGCCGCCTTCTTCTCCTCGATAATGGTCTTCAGCTCCGCCGGTATTTTCTCTTCGCCCAGCACGGTAAACTCAAGATCGCGCAGTTTGAGCTTCTCCTCGCTTAAAAAGGTACAGCCCGACTGTAACAGTAAAACTGCCGCAAGCAGCACACACGCCAGTCTCTTCCACACATTCCGTCTCATTTTCAATGTTGCCTCGCACAAACCTTTTCTTTGCTGTATTCTATGTACACAATCGGCAATTTATGCTAAACTGTAACTGTCCGGAGCCGTTGTACCGACACAGCTCCGGGACAATACGAAAATTCCATGCTGTGAGGTTTCTCTATGATACGTTTTATTTTAGTCGTGCTTTATCTTATCCTGTACCTGATCCTGTTCCTGCCGGTGCTGCTCGTAGAGTGGATTATCGGGAAATTTAATCCCGGTCTTAAGGCAAGAAGCTCCAAGGCGCTTGTCAGCTGGGGCTTCCGCTGCATCGCCTTTCTCTCCGGCGCAAAGGTCACGGTAAAGGGACTGGAAAACATTCCGACGGACACGGCGGTTCTCTATGTCGGAAACCACCGCAGCTTTTTCGATGTCATCCTGACGCTTTCCTACTTTCCCGGTGTGACGGGGTATGTCGCTAAAATTGAGATGAAAAAAGCCCCCATTCTCCGCATCTGGATGAAAAACATCCACTGCCTGTTCCTCGACAGGAAGAATATCAAGGAGGGGCTGAAGACAATCCTCGCCGGTGTCGAGGAGGTTAAGAACGGCTATTCGATGTGTATCTTTCCGGAGGGCACGCGCAATAAGGTAAATGACACCTTCCTGCCCTTCCATGACGGCAGCTTTAAGATCGCGGAAAAGGGAAAGGTTCCCATTGTTCCGATGACACTGGTAAACACCGCCGCCATCTTCGAGGATCATCTGCCGAAGATTAAAAAGGCAAACGTCATCATCGACTTCGGCAAGCCGGTCTACATAGACCAGCTCGACAAAGAAGACAGAAAAAGCCTTGGCACTTATGTAGGCGGCATCATCCAAAGGCGCTATTTTGAATTAAAGGAGGAAATGCCGGTTTCCCCCTCATAAAAAGCTTTATAAATTCTTGAGAAAGTCCAGCACCTTCGTAAATTCCATTCCGTGCGATGCCTTTACAAGAATGGTGCTGCCCTCCGGCACATACTCGTCCTTCTCCTTTTCCAACGTCTCAAAGAGCGCAGCCAACGTCGGGAAATACGCAATATGCAGCTTTCCCGTCGCGTGCTCTGCCGCTGCCTCATAGATATGGATCGCATTCTCACCGACACAGATCAGTCCGTCAATGCCTGCTGCCACTGCAGCTTCACCCACACCGGCATGCAGCGCATCCGAATCGGCGCCAAGCTCAAACATATCTCCCAGAATCGCAATCTTCTTCGTATCCGCCAGTGCAAGAAGCTCCAGCGCCGCGCGCATGGATGCCGGATTCGCGTTATAGCAGTCATCGATCAGGGTATATCTGTCAAGCCGGATCAGGTGATTCCTTCCGCTCACTGGCTGAACCCTGCCGATCCCCTCCGCGATCTCCTCATAGGAAAGTCCGAACAGCCTTGCCACACACGCCGCGGCAGCCGCATTGAGAACCATATGCCTGCCCGGAAGCGGCACATGAATTTCAAGCTTCTTAGTCTCCGCAGCCGCTGCCTTTATTCCCGGAAGACATCTGCCATCGTCAAGCCCATCAAACTGCAGCACTGCATCGCTTCCCCAGAGTCCATGGCTCTCGATCTCTCCGGCACGCACCTCCTCCATTTCATTTCCGCCTAATCCGAAGAAATGAGGGACATGCCCCTTGATCTCTCTTAATGTGCTGAGCTTATCATCCTCTCCGTTCAGGCAGATCACACCATCGTCAGCCATAAAATCAAAGATCTCGGATTTTGCTTTCAGGATGCCGTCGCGCGTCCCGAGATTTTCCAGATGGCACTGTCCGATATTTGTCATGACACAGACATTCGGGCGCACCATCCTGCTGAGCCGGTGCATCTCCCCGAAATCGCTGATCCCCATCTCCACTACCGCCGCCTGATGTTCATCCCTGATGCGCAGCAGGGTCAGCGGGACACCGATCTCGTTGTTGAAATTTCCCTCTGTCTTTAATACCTGATATTTCACCGAGAGAACCCCGGCGATAAACTCCTTGGTGCTGGTCTTCCCGACACTGCCCGTAATGCCGACGATCGGTATCTGAAGCTTTCTCCGATAGCCCTCCGCAATATCCTTCAGCGCCTGCAACGTATCCTCGACCAGCACATAGCTTCCCCAGCCGGAACAGTCCTCGCCTGTCTCCTTCTCCACAAGCTCCGGGTTTTTCCCGGTTATGGCAAGACAGGCTCCCTTCTGGAAAACCCCGCTGATAAAGCGGTGTCCGTCCACGCGCTCTCCCACCGTTGCCAGAAACGCACCGCCTGCCTCTGCCTTTCTGGAATCAATCACAACAGAGCTGACCTCTGTATCGGCGTTCATACCGTCCTTCAGTACAAGCTTTCCTCCGCAGAAAGCAGCGATCTCATTGATACTCAGTCTCATGGGATTCCTCTCCTTTAAAGTCGAAAGCTGTTCAGTCCTTGACAGCCATCCTCAATATCTTCTCGCAGAGCGCGGCAAAGTCCATGCCCAGAACAGCCGCCTCCTGCGGCAGCAGGGAAACCGGCGTCATGCCCGGCAGCGTATTTGCCTCCAGACAGAAGATCTCTCCCCATGTATTCATTCTGAAGTCCATTCTCGCATAGCTCTTGAGCCGCAATGCCTTGAACACCTGCTCTGCCGCCTGCTGAAGCTCCCTTGTCTTCTCCTCGGAAAGCTCTGCGGGACAGGTCTCCACCGTGCTTCCCGCCTGATACTTATTCTTATAATCGTAAAATCCGACCTTCGGTGCAATCTCGATCACCGGAAGCGCATTGCCGTCCATAACGCCGACGGAAAACTCTCTTCCGTCAATATACTGTTCGATGACAACCTCGTTGTCATAGCGAAATGCCTCTTCTTTTGCCGCCTCGTATTCCGCTTCATTGCGGGCAATGCAGACACCTACGCTCGAACCGCCGCAGCATGCCTTGACAATGCAGGGAAACGGAATCTTCTCCTGCTCGGTCTCTCCCTTTGCCAGCCGGATGCCGGCAGGTGTGGAAATACCGTATGCCTTGAACAGATCCTTTGTAATTCCTTTGTCCATCGCCATCGCGGAGCTGACGAAATCCGTCCCGGTATAGGGAATGCCCAGCAGCTCGAAGCATGCCTGAATCTTGCCGTCCTCACCGTTCGCCCCGTGCAATGCCATAAATACACAGTCCGCCATCTGGCAGAGCTTCAGCACATTCGGGCCAAAGAAGCTCCTGCCGCCGACCTTGCGCAGTGCACGGATCTCCGCAAGGTCAGGATTCTTCTCACTGACGCTGCCGATCTCTGCCGCCCAGTCCGTATCCCTCTCAAAAATCCCCTCTGTCTCTCCGTCATAGCCCAGATAAACATCGAGCAGCATTGCCTGATGTCCATTCGCCTTCAACGCCCTGTAAATCATACTGCCGGAGCTGAGTGATACATCTCTCTCCGTGCTGGTTCCTCCTGCCAAAACAATAATCTTCATACTATGTATTCCTTTCTATTCGCTTTTTGCATCGTTCTCTGCAAGCTGTGCCAACAGCAGCAGATACCGTGCCCTGTCCTCTCCGTTTTCATAAAAGCTGATGGAATCCGGATTCTGTCCCATCAGATAGTGGAGAAAATTCTCCTCTATTCCCGTATACTGATAATTATTCATGACATAGTTGGCACATGACAATTCAACGGCGCGTTCCAGCAGCTCTGCCGAACCGTTATTCCTCGCCGTCACCGGGTGCAGCATTTCCGTATAACGCCCTGAAATTTCCTCTGCCCTCTCCATCAGCCTGTTCATGAACTTCCCGCAAAGCTCCACATCGACCTTCTGGCGCGTCGCCATATATGTCATAATGCCGAACAGATAGCACGGCTCCTCGAGGTAGCTGCTGTTATCCTCAAAAAAACTCTTGTAATCGACGATCTGATTCCGGTATGTATAGCGTCCCGTCGCACGGTAAAGCTCCGTCAGTGCATAGAAGCTGTCGGCGTCCCTGCTGATCGTCGTCTGGGTCTGCCCTAAAACGGTAGATGCCCTCTTCAGGGAATCCGTCGCATACTTATGGTCAAATTTCTGGTAAAGGTATCCGAATTTCGCCAGCAATGCCGCATAAAGCGCTTCTTCCTCCGCCTCTACTCCGTTCTCCTCCATGTGTGCCACCCAGCCGCGGATCTCCTTCAGGACATCCGGCATCTCATCCCTGTCGGCATCCGGGAAAAGTGAGGGATACCATTCATAGACCTCAAGCAGCATAATGACATCTGAAATCTCTGCCGTCCGCTGCCGGCAGTCCTCCATCATCCCCTCATAGGTCTCCGTAAACAAGGTCTGGTAATACTCCTTCTGCAACGTGAAGTCATAGGAACGTCCCAGAATATCACACTCCAGATAGTAGTCGCCCTCTGTGCTGTAATCGCTGAAATCGACCACTCCCGAGTAAAGCCCCTGCTCTGCGTGATAGACAATGTCCGTCACCAGTCCCGTCAGGACCGCTTCTCCCGTCGCGGCATCCACAAGCCGGAATTCTCCCGGAAGGCTTTTTCCCCTGACTGCCGCCGTCTTTCCGCCGTCGAGGGAATAGCCCTCCCTGTCGACAAGAACATTCGGTGACAGCTTCGGAACCACATAGTCCACAACCGGAGTCTCCTCCATGCTGACCGCACCCGCATATGGATTTTTCACAGTTGTTTCAATCTCTGCCGTCTCCTCCGCGCAGCCGCCGAAGCCTCCGGCGGCAATTACAAGTGCGGACAGAAAACAGAGCTTCCAATATCTTTTCAAGCGCTTCCTCCACAGTAATCCTCATTCACTGGCTATGTGATTATTATATTCCCAATACTACCGATGTACAATCTTATTTCTCATAACAATATCTGCGCAATTTCCCGGCTCCAGCACTCCGGCAGAATCGTGGAAAAAAATACATACGCCAGAAGTAAAATCCAACCCAGAAGAAGCATGCCCAGAAGAATATTTTTGATCCTTTTATCCAATTTCTTCAGAATCCCGTCATAGCCTGACGCTGCCAGAAGTGACAGTCCCGGAAGCGCTGACATGGCATATCTCCCCTGTGGCTGATAATCTACTGCATAGGAGCTGTAAACCATCAACAGTACGGGAATAATCATTGTCAGGATAAGACAGCCCGTTAAAAGCCTTGTTGTCTTATTTCGTGACATTAACACCATGCCGATACAGGCGCCGCCACCCAGTACCAGACAATATACAAGTACCACCACATGGGAAATCTGTACTGTCATATATCCAAAGCACCCGACAAAGCTGATTACAACACTTCGTATCCATTGATTATCTCTCAGCATGTCAATCACCGAAAGTCCTCTTCTCTGCACCGTCTGCCTGTTGGATGGACGGAACTCCTCCAGTGCATTCAACTCCCCACAGCTGTTCATCGACTCCAGCCCCAGGAAATCCCCCTGATAGATCACCGCATTCCGTATAAAGTACCAGCCGGCAATCAGAAACGCCACTCCGGCAATGATAATTCCATATTTCAGGAACTCCTTTGTCCGAAACTTTTCTCCTCTCCGAATCCAAGAAAAAACATAAAAAATAACACTGCACAAAATGTAACCATAGGCATTGTAATATGTGAGCGCACATATGCCGAGTCCTATGCCAAGCCCAATGCTGTTTGATACCTTCCAGCCATCCTGCATGCCGCAGATCCAGAAATAGAGAATCACCGTCGTCGTAAAGACGGAAAAGCTGTCATTGTTAAAATAGGAACTGAGAAACAGATACTGCGGAAGCAGGCAGATAAACGCAGCAAATACATATACAGAAAATCTGTTGTCAAATAATCTCTTTCCAATTTTCAAGGAAAATAAAGCCGTCCCCATTCCAGACAAAACGCTGACCATCCGCAATGCCAGCAGCGCTGCAATATCTGCGGAAGTAAAAACGCTAAACAGCTTAATGAGTGCTGCGCCAATCAGAGAAGGCAGATAGGGGACAAATGCATAAGAGAACCCCCATATGGGATTTAAAAGCTCAGGTTCATTTCCAATAGGCAGCCGACCGTTGCTGACAATCCATAGCGGTATGTCATCCCGCATATATTCATCGGGCGCCCAGGTCTGCCGCATATGACACGCCCAGCAAAGGGCAAGCGTTCCGACCATGATTACAAACAGATAGTCAACAATAATTTCAAGCTTCTTTTGTCTTTCCATTCCTTTCATTCCTCTTCCGCGATTTTCTACCCTGAATCATATCATAAATCTCTTGGCGCAGCCACAAAAAATTTGCCGGATAGGCTCTGTCACCCCTCCGTCTCATACACGACTTTTCCGTCAATGATAGTATAGAGCGTCTCCGTAAAAATTTCCATCGGATTTCCTGTGAAAACCGCAATATCCGCATCCTTCCCCGGCTCGAGGCTGCCGACCCTGTCCGCCACGCCGCAGATCTCCGCCGCGTTGATGGTAATGGCGCGGTAGCCTTCCTCCAGCGGAAGTCCCGCCTTCACTGCAAGTCCGGCACAGAGCGGCAGGGAAGCAATCAGCGAAACCGGATGATCCGTCGTGATCGCTGTTTTCACACCTGCGCGGTTCAGAATGCCGACAGTCTTGAATGCCATATTCTGCACCTCGATCTTACTCCGGCTCGCCAGATCCGGCCCAACGATTGCCGGAAAGCCTTCCGCCGCAAGCTCGTCCGCGATCAGATGTCCCTCCGAGCAGTGGTCGAGCGTTATGCGCAGTCCGAATTCCTTCGCAATGCGGATCGCTGTGAAAATGTCATCCACCCGGTGCGCATGTGCCTTCAGTGGAATCTCCCTGCGCAGGACGGGCAGCCAGCATTCCAGTTCAAAGTCCGTCTCAAAGGCTTCCCCCTGCTCCTGTGCGCTCTCCTTCTTTTTCTCATATTCCTTTGCCTTTGTCAGCTCCCTGCGCAGCATCCCGGCAATCGCCATCCGCGTTGACGGGCTCTTTCCCTGCCCCGAGTAGTTGACCTTGGGATTTTCGCCAAAGGCAATCTTCATCGCCGCCGGTGCCTTCACAATCAGATCGTCGATTCTTCGCCCTTTCGTCTTAAGGAATGCAAACTGGCCGCCCACAACATTTGAGCTTCCCGGGCCGATCATTGCGGAGGTAATCCCCGCGCGCACCGCGTCATCAAAGGCGGCATCCATCGTGTTGATGGCATCGATTGCCCTCAGCCACGGCGTGACCGGATCCACGGTCTCATTGCAGTCGTCGCCCTCCATGCCCTTTTTCTCTTCCGTGATGCCCATGTGGCAGTGCGCCTCGATAATGCCGGGCATAATCAGCCCGTTCTCTATCTCGATCACTCTCTCGCAAACGGCAGGACAATGCTCTTTTTGATGCCGTTGACGCTATAGGATT
>OQWA01000547.1_pt1 | contig 11114 bp, 10 predicted proteins | sample 1691581 | NCBI WGS metagenome assembly OQWA01 (sample SAMN03418264, study PRJEB22391) | human gut metagenome | biome: human-gut; feature: organic feature; material: feces | host: Homo sapiens | place: Tanzania | collected 2013-01
GGCAAAAGTCTTATGCTGTATATGCGCCTGAAAGTCCGTCTTAACGGCTTGCGAAGCTTCCATATTCGCGCCGACGCATTCAGAGTAATGAACAATATGCACATTCACTGCTGCGGCGAAGCGGAAGACACTGCAATCAGACGCCCGTTATAATAAGGAGAAAGTATGGCAAAACAAAAACTCACGCCCGAAGAAAAGGCACAAAGAAAAGCAGAACGCAAAGAAAAATTCAAAGAAATGAACGCAAAAAACGGTACGCGTTGGCAAGCATTCAAGTATCTTCTTTGCACGGCAAGCGCAGGAATTATCCAGTTCTTATCGTTCACGATAATGACTTTCGCTTTCAAAAAACTCGACTGGGGCACAATCAACTTCATCACCGTGATGCCCAAGACGCTGTTTGTGGCGACCACGGTTGCGTTGGCGCTGTCCGTTTTGTGGAACTTTACCTTGAACCGCAAATTCACGTTCAAGTCGGCAAAGAACGTGCCCGTCGCAATGGCGCTCGCGTTCCTGTTTTACGTCCCGTTTTATCCCTTCCAGACCTGGTACGTTCACGCCGTATCGTCGTCGCTTGGCGGAGGTGAGGGAGCAAAACTTTTGGCAGAAGCAACCGTAATGCTCATCAACGGCGTTCTGGAATTCTGCTGGCAGAAATTCGTCATTTACAGAAAGTCCGCCAACACGGCAGCGCATAAAGAAGCCGCGCCCGACGCCGCCACCGACGCCGCTCCCGAAATCGAGCATATCAAAGACAGCGGAGTTTCGGTGGAAGATGTGACTATCGACGACAACGATACCATCACCAAGGGTTAAAACGGCGATAATTCGCGCCTTTTCGGCGTTTTGACGGAACCCTGCTCAGTTACGTACGCCTAAGTACGCGCCTTCACACGAACCCGTCAAGAACCCCGTAATCTCATCAAAATTCTGACTTTTTAGAGAGTGTGTTGCACGGAAGGGCAACCAAGTTAAATTCCCGCCTACAAAAGGCGGGAATTGTCTTTTTTGAGGCGAATAGAGTTTTCCGTTTTGCACAGAATAAAGGGCGGAGGGTTTATGAAATCATTGAAAAGTAAAAATGAAATCAACCAGGCGGCGTTTGCGCCGAATATGTATGATCCGCTTGGAATGTACGGCTGTTTCCCCGCGCTTATGACTTTTGAAACGTACGAGCCGCTTGAAACGCCCACGCAAGACGCTGATGACCTATGAACCTATTTCGGGCAACTCACAATGTCATTCTGAGGAGCGAAGCGACGTGAGAATCTCCCGGAAGGGAATCCTTGTAAAACTGGTGCGGACGGACGTCGGTTAAGGACGAAAGAAAAGCACAAAAAAAATCACCGATTGCTCGGTGATTCTTTTTTTTGTTGTTTGTTAATTAGTTGCAAGCCTTAACGCCTGCTTTGGTGCCTGCATAAACAGCTTTGCCGTTTCTGCCGCATTTGTAGTTATTGAAGTCTTTCATGAGCTCTTTGTATTTAGCGTCGTCGATTTTGCCTTCGTCTTTTGCTTTCTTGATTTCTTCTTTGCTTTCTTTTCTGTTGTTTTTAAGTTCTTTCAAATAAGACTTAGCATCATCAGTGGTTTTGAAGTAAACGATGGTAACCATTTCGTCGCCATTGGTCGCCACAACGACTTCTTCGTATTTTGTGTTAAGACCGAGGTTTTCGCCAAAATCAAGAATACCGCCAACACCGGGGGTGATGGTGTAACCGTGCTTTTCAAGGTTTGCTTTTGCTTTTGCGGGATCAGAAGGTACGCAAGCGCAAAGTACGGTTGCAAGAACAGAAACTACAAGAATAACGGCAAGAATTTTGCCAATGTTCTTTTTCATAAACAATAAATCCTCCAAATATATTTAGATATGCTTATTATACGCGCGCAAGAAAAATATGTCAACGATTTTTCATTGACCGCGCCCGTTTGTTTTTGTTGTATTTCGCTTTGAAAAAGCGCGCGCTCGGGGTATACTTATAATAAATATCGGTAATCCGATCACAAACAAAAAAGGGCAAAGAAGAATGATTATTCACGGACTTAACAAACTGACGCTCCTGGACTATCCGGGGCTTACCGCATGCACGCTTTTTACGGGCGGGTGCAATTTCCGTTGTCCGTTTTGTCACAACGCGAGCCTTGTCGAAAATCCGATGGGACAACCCGTCATTCCCGAAGACGAAATATTCGCGTATCTTAAAAAGCGACAGGGCATACTGGAAGGCGTTTGTATCACCGGCGGCGAGCCTACGCTCAACCCCGACCTTATCGACTTTATGAAAAAGGTAAAGTCGCTTTCGTACAAAGTGAAACTCGACACCAACGGCACGAACCCCGATATGCTGATCCGCGCGGTCGAAGAAGGGGCGGTGGACTACGTCGCGATGGACATTAAAAACAGCCCTGAAAATTACGGCATGTCCGTCGGCATAAAAAACTACGACACCGCAAAAATAAAACGCAGCGTGAAATACCTTCTTGAAGACCACGTCGATTACGAATTTCGCACGACCGTCGTCCGCGAATTTAACGACAAAAACTCGTTTTACGGCGTCGCCGACCTTATCTCGGGCGCGAAAAAATATTATCTTCAAGCATTTAAGGACAGCGGCGATCTGATTGACGAGACACTTCACGGGCTGTCAAGAGAGGAAATGGAAGAAATATTGCCGATTTTCGACGGAAAAGTCGATAAAATTGAAATTCGCGGCATAGACTGATACCACAATATCTTGTGGTGAGGTTAAAAAAACAAATCAATATATTGATATAAAACAATTGACACGTGCATTTATGCGTGTTATTATGAATGTACTCGCAATAGAGCGATATGTCAGGGTGTTATCCGCTTGGATTTTTAAAGAATCTTCACGGGAAACTCCCCTTTTTGTGCCCAAAAACGATAAAACGGCAAAATTTTGCGCCTTTTTAAGACGCAACGGAATGCAAAGAGTTTCACCAAATAAAAACAAAACGACGTCGTCGTTAAGTATAAAGAAATCAACAAAAGAAAATATAAAGGAAATGAGGAAAATGTATCAGGTAATTAAAAGAGACGGTAAAATAACCGATTTTGATCTTAACAAAGTCTCTGTCGCCATTACCAAAGCGTTTGAGGCGCAGAACAAGCAGTACGTTCCCGCAATCATCGACATGTTGACGCTCCGCGTTACCGCCGATTTCGAAAGCAAGATTGAAAACAATCTCGTTCACGTCGAGGACATCCAGGACAGCGTCGAGCACGTCCTTGAACAATCGGGCTACACCGACGTTGCGAAGGCATACATTCTTTACAGAAAACAACGTGAAAAGATCCGTAATATGAAGTCGACGATACTTGACTATAAGGAAGTCGTCAACAATTACGTCCATCTTGAAGACTGGCGCGTGAAAGAAAACTCCACGGTCACTTATTCCGTCGGCGGACTTATTCTCAGCAACAGCGGCGCAATCACCGCAAACTACTGGCTTTCGGAAGTTTACGACGAAGAAATCGCACGCGCTCACAAAAACGCCGATATTCACATCCACGATTTGTCGATGCTCACCGGTTACTGCGCCGGTTGGTCGCTGAAACAACTTATTCAGGAAGGTCTTGGCGGAATCCGCGGCAAAATCACGTCAAGCCCCGCGGCGCATCTTTCCACGCTTTGCAACCAGATGGTAAACTTTTTGGGCATCATGCAAAACGAATGGGCGGGCGCACAGGCTTTTTCCTCATTCGACACGTATCTTGCGCCGTTTGTCAAAGTCGATAACCTTTCTTATAAAGAAGTAAAGCAGTGCATACAATCCTTCATTTACGGCGTCAACACGCCCAGCCGTTGGGGTACGCAGGCTCCGTTCACCAACATCACGCTTGACTGGACGGTTCCTAACGATCTGGCGGAACTCAACGCAATCGTCGGCGGCAAAGAGTGCGACTTCAAATACAAGGATTGCAAAAAAGAAATGGATATGGTCAATAAGGCCTTTATCGAAATCATGATCGAGGGCGACGCCAACGGCCGCGGTTTCCAATATCCTATCCCCACGTATTCCATCACCCGCGACTTCGACTGGTCGGAAACCGAAAACAACAAACTCCTGTTTGAAATGACCTCGAAATACGGCACTCCGTACTTCTCGAATTACATCAACAGCGATATGGAGCCTTCGGACGTCAGAAGTATGTGTTGCAGACTTCGTCTGGACCTTCGCGAACTTCGCAAGAAATCGGGCGGCTTCTTCGGCAGCGGCGAAAGCACGGGCTCTATCGGCGTCGTGACCATCAACCTTCCCAGAATCGCGTATCTCGCAACCGATAAGGCGGACTTCTATCGCCGCCTTGACAAGATGATGGACATCTCCGCGCGCAGTCTGAAAGTCAAACGCGACGTCATCACAAAACTCCTTGAAGAAGGGCTGTATCCTTACACCAAACGTTATCTCGGCACGTTCAGCAACCACTTCTCGACAATCGGTCTTGTCGGTATGAACGAGGCAGGGCTCAACGCAAAATGGCTCAGAAAAGACCTGACGAACGTCGAAACGCAGGAATTCGCAAAAGAAGTCCTCAACCATATGCGTGAAAGACTTTCCGATTATCAGGAACAGTACGGCGATTTGTACAACCTCGAAGCAACTCCGGCGGAATCCACTTCCTATCGTCTTGCAAAACACGATAAGGCGCAATTCCCCGACATCATCACCGCTTCCGAAAACGACAATATCCCGTACTACACCAACAGTTCGCATCTTCCCGTCGGATACACCGCGGATATCTTCTCGGCACTCGACGTGCAGGACGAACTCCAAACGCTGTATACTTCGGGCACGGTATTCCACGCGTTCCTCGGCGAAAAACTTCCCGACTGGAAATCCACGGCAAAACTTGTCAGAACCATCGCGGAAAACTACAAACTGCCGTATTACACCATCTCGCCGACGTACAGCATCTGCAAAGAGCACGGCTATATCTCGGGCGAACACTTCAAGTGCCCCAAATGCGGACAACCCGCCGAAGTTTACAGCCGTATCACCGGTTACTATCGTCCCGTACAGAACTGGAACGACGGCAAACTGCAAGAGTTCTCGCAAAGGAAAACTTACGACATCGCAAACTCTTCGTATCACGGCGTAAACCAGCATATCGTCAGCGATACCTGCTGCGGCGAACAGGACGTGAGAGTGCAGGCCGATCCCAACTTCAAAAAGAACGACGGCGAAATCCTGCTGTTCACAACGAAAACCTGCCCCAACTGCAAAATGGCAAAAATGATGCTCGATAAAGCAGGTATCAAATACACCGTCATCGACGCGGAAGATCAGAAAGACCTTACCCAAAAATACGGCGTCAAAAAAGCCCCCACTATGCTCGTCGCGAACGGACAGGGCTACGACCGCTACGAAAACGCGAGCTTCATTAAAAAATTCGTTGAAAACGCAAAATAATTTATGATTTACGATGTAATTATCATAGGCGCGGGGACGGCAGGCATGACTGCCGCCCTCAACGCTTTAAGAAACGGCAAAACAGTCCTTGTGCTGGAAAAAGAAACCGTCGGCGGTCAGATTTCGCTTTCGCCGCGCGTCGAAAACTTCCCCACGATTACCGCAATCTCGGGGGCGGAACTCTCCGACAGACTGTTTGAACAGATTATGCACCACGGCGCGGATTTCGAGTTGGAAAAGGTCACCGGACTTAAAAAGGACGGCGACGTCTTCACCGTTCTCACCGACTACGGCGCGCACGAAGGGAAATCCGTCATCATCGCAACCGGCGCAAGCGCAAGACATATCGGCGTCCCCGGCGAAGACGAACTTATCGGTCACGGCGTGTCTTATTGCGCGCTGTGCGACGGAGCGTTTTACAAGGACGAAGAAGTCGCGCTCATCGGCGACGCCAATACCGCTTTGCAATACGCGCTGTTTTTGACGAATTATTGCAAAAAAGTCCACGTTTGCACGCTTTTCGACAGATTCTTTGCGGACAAAGCCCACGTCGACAACCTTATGACAAAAGATAACGTCGCGATTTATCACAACCTTTCGCTGAAAGAGTTTTTAAGTGACGGCGGCGAACTTTCGGGGCTTGTTTTTGAAAATACCGTCGACAAATCGGAATTCCGCCTGCCCGTAAAAGCCGTGTTTATCGCGATAGGGCAAATCCCCGACAACTCCGCTTTCAAAGACTTCGTCGACATCGACAAAAACGGATATATCGTCGCGGGCGAAGACGGCACGACCAGAACCGACGGATTGTTCGTCGCGGGCGACTGCCGTACCAAACGTATCCGACAACTCGCAACGGCGGCGGCGGACGGCGCGATTGCCGCAACCAACGCGTCCATTTATCTGAAATAAGAAAACGCAAGGGCTTTTCGTCCGTCGATTCCTTGACAAACAAGTTGCAAAACGATAAAATCTTTTTTGCAACTTATAAAACGCTTCCGTAGTTAAATGGATATAATAAACCCCTCCTAAGGGTTAGTTATGGGTTCGATTCCCGTCGGGAGTACCAAAAAGCAGACACAGACGTGTCTGCTTTTGTTATCCCGACTTGAAATCGAAGGACAGCGTTCCGTCGTCCCGATTCCCGAACGCTCGGCAGGCTCGCTGATGCACGGGAGTACCAAAACGACTGTGAAGACAGTCGTTTTTTTAACCCCGACTTGAAATCGAAGGACAGCGTTCCGTCGTCCCGATTCCCGTACGCTCGGCGTGCTCGCTGATACACGGGAGTACCAAAACGACTGTGAAGACAGTCGTTTTTTACTTCCAACGGAGAATCGAACGGCTGTTGACACAGCCCGATTCCCGACGCGGCTTAGACATAAAGTATTAACCCGTTCGCGTGCCTTGTCTTTGCCTGAAAATACGGCGTCGGACTCGCGGGCGACCAAATCGTCACAAAATAGAACCAAAATAAAGAAAAGATCCGAAAAAATTGATCAATAATTAACAATATGGTATTATGATTAAAGAAGGAAGACAAAAAACGACAATTAAAGGAACGGGATTTTAATATGATCGACCCGATTAGTACGATTGAACTGAAAAAGAGCATTCTTGAAGATAACGACGCCGACGCCGAAAAACTTCGCGCGGAACTTAACGCGCGGGGCGTTTATTATATCAATTTGATGTCTGCGCCGGGCAGCGGAAAAACCTCGCTTCTCGTTAAGCTTATCGGTGCGCTTAAAGACAGGTGCGCCGTCGGCGTAATGGAAGCGGATATCGACGGCGACGTGGACGCATATACCGTAAGAGAAGCCGGCGCCGAGGCAATCCAGCTGCATACGGGCGGCATGTGCCATCTTGACGCGGATATGTCCAGACAAGGATTCAAGGAGTTTTGCACAAGCGCGGACGTCGTGTTTCTGGAAAATATCGGAAACCTTGTGTGTCCGGCGGAATTCGACACGGGCGCGCATCTCAAAATGACGCTTCTTGCGGTTCCCGAGGGTGATGATAAACCGCTGAAATACACCCTTATGTTTTCGACGTGCGACGTTGTCGTCGTCACGAAAACCGACACGGCAAAGTACTTCGACTTCGACCTTGAAAAATGCAAAAAATATATCGCGAAAATCAATCCGAATGCAAAAGTTTTCGCCGTATCGTCCAAGACGGGCGAGGGCGTCGATACGCTTGCGGACTGGATTTTCGACAGTTATAAAAAATGGCGCGAGGGATTGAAATGAAAGTTATTGCGGTCAAAGAAAGTATTTTTTCCAACAACGACAAGGTCGCGGACGAACTGCGCGCGTCGCTCCGAAAAAAAGGCGCGTTTATGATTAACGTTATGTCTTCGCCGGGCAGCGGAAAAACGACGCTTCTCACAAGGCTTATCAACGATATGAAAAACAAAATCAGGATCGTCGCGATGGACGTCGATATCGAGACCGACGTCGACGCAAGGCGCATTGCGGAAAACACCGGCGTCGAAAGCGTGCAAATCCACAACGGCGGACTGTGCCATATCGACGCGCAGATGGTCACGGACGCGCTGGAACAGGCGGACTTTCCGGAAACAAATCTTATCGTGCTGGAAAACATCGGAAACCTTGTGTGTCCGGCGGAATTCGACACGGGCGCACACCTTAATATGATGCTTTTGTCCGTGCCCGAAGGCGACGATAAGCCGCTGAAATACCCGCTTATGTTTGAAAAGTGCGACGTGGTTGTCGTCACGAAAATCGATACGCTCGAAGCGTTCGACTTCGATATGAAAAAGTTTGAAGAACGCGTCGGAAAGCTCAATAAAAACGCGCGGATTTTTAAGGTCAGCGCAAAAACCGGCGAGGGAATCGAGGCGTTGGAAAACGAACTGTACGAAAGGATAAAACTTCTGAAAAAATAAATATCCATAAAAAAGGACGGCAGCTTCAAACGAAATGCCGTCCTTATTTTTTATCATTTTTGGGTATTGATTAAATGTGGGTTTTCTTTTTGATTTCGTTGTATATCGTGCGTCCCGTGAACGCGACAAGGAAAATAAGCGTTATCATGGATATCCCGAATGCCACCATCGGAAGAATTATTTCGGTGCACGCGCCCGCCATGACTGCCGCCGCCGGAACGATTCCCAGAAGACACGTCATCCACATATATCTGAAAAACGACTTGCCTTTTCTTTTGCGGAAAGCGCCGAAAAAAACAAGGTGCAGGGCAAGCGACGATATGACGGTTACGGGCATCGCATAGGCAAAGCACCACTCTTTCGTTTTGAAAATATATTGCGCCGTAATGAATATGACGGACAGCATCAGCGTTTGAGAAAACACCTTTGCGCCGTTCGGTCCTTTGTAAAAAACGGTGGTTTTGAGTGTAAAATAGCCGTATAAAGTAAGGATTAGTGCAAAAACGCACCAAAGATACTTTCTTGCAACGGTAAGGTTGACGGCAATGCAGATTACGTTGACGACAAGTGCGACGATAAGGTATACGCTTGAAAACGTTACCGGGTGTCCGATTTTTCTTATATGCTTTTCGGGATACAACGGGCGCTCCGCAGGCTCGCCTTCGAGCGGGGATTTGCACAGGGGGCAGACGTCGTAAATACCGTCGACGTGAACGCCGCAATTTTTACAATACATCGTTATTCCTCCCAATAGTTACTTCGCACGGTAACGTCCATATCTTCGCCCGCAAGGAAACGGAAAAATTCCCGCTCTACTGACGTGTCGACGAGTTTTCTTGCAAAAGTAAAGGTGGTTTTGTCGAGTGCGGATATGCTTGTCAGCGCGCGCGGCGACGTTTTTGCCGTCGACGCCATGATGGATATTTGATCGACCTTGGCTTTCATTCCGTCGGGAATCTGCACGACGCCAATGTTTGAAAACGTCATCGTTTTTTTGCTGTTTCCGAAGAAAAGCCCCGACGCCTTGAAAATAAATTGTTTTACGGGCAGGGGAAGTATGCGGAACAAAAACAGACGTTCCGTTTTTGCGGTCACGTTAATTTTGTTTTGCAAAACTTCTTTTTCGGTGTCCTTTTTCAGGCGGGTTTCGACGCGCTTTATTATTTCCTCAAACGACGGCGCGTCGTTGACGTCGACGCCCACGCGTGAGAACAACGAGAAGTTCAGCAAAGTGCGGCTCGGGAAAGGCTTTCTGAGATTTATTGGCACGAAAAGAACGATGGGCGGATTGCCGTCGGGCTTTGTGATTTTTGCCTTGTAAATCGCGTTTATGAGAACTGCCGCCGAATATACCGTTACGGTTGTGTGATATGCGTGCGCGCGTTCAAGGAGTTTCGCCGTATCAACGGTTCCCTCGATAACGCCGCTTCCCTTGAAGTCGAATCTGGCGTCGGGGAAAGTGTACGCTTTGCTGCCTTGCAGGTCCTTCACGCCTTTAAGGTGGAAAATGCTCACTTTTTGCGCGTATTTCAAAAATCCGTCTTCCGCTTCGTCGGGCAAAGGCTCGCTTTCGGGCAGCCTGATTTTGCCCTCGGGATCCACGTCGTCGCCTGAAAGACGGACGTATTCGAAAAGTATCGTTTTGAAAAATTCCATACAGCCGTTTCCGTCGCAAAGGGCGTGGAAACAGTCGATTGAGATTTTGTTGTTGAAATAGGACACGCGGAAATTATATCCGTACGTTTCGATGCTGTCGATGTCTTTGATTAAGTAGTCGGAATCGGGCACGACCTCGGGCTTTCCGTCAAGTTCTTCCAGATAATGCCAGAAAATCCCGCGACGCAAACATACGTTGAAATACGGATATCGCTTTATCGAGTTTTGCAGGGCGGTTTGAAGCACGGCGGGATCGACGTCGTCGCGCATAATCGCCGATATTCTGAACAGGTTTTGTATGTTGCTTTTCAGGTTGAACGGATATATCTTTCCGGAGTTGTCCAGCCTGTGCCATGACTTAATCTTTTCCATTATGTAATAAAGTATAGACTTAACTATGCAAAAAGTCAATAAACGAACGCCCGTAAAGAATTGTTCCTTATAAAAAATGAAGTTGACTATAGAAGCAACGACAACGGCAACGAAAGAAACCAACGCAGCACAAACTACCCAGCTCAAATAATTGTTAAGCGTCCAGATGCTCTTTATCACATGGCCGACCAAGCAGATAATTGCTACAACCGCAAAATTAAGTATTTCCCGTTTAAGAAACTTTGAAATAGGTCGATTTAAAATGTGGTTAGTGAGGTAAATTGCGTAATACACCATTCGGAAGGTCGTAGCCGCCAACGTACCGATTGCAACACCAATCAGTCCAAGCTTGGTAACCAGCACGATGGAAAGCGTGATATTGGCAGCCGCTTCCCCATAAGCAGCTACCTGGGTTTGTTTAAAATGCCCTGCTGCAATTGTCATGTTATGATATGGTGCCCGGAGACAGGTCATGACCGAAGCTAATACCAAAAGCACAGCAAACAGTGGTTCGATATAATTTGCGTCTTGAACGTCTGCGGTATAGATTTTTACAAATGGAATAATCATTACAATTGTTACCGAGAAAATGGTCGTTGCAATAAACGAAATCATTGTTTCGTAGTAATCAAAGGTGTCATGAAGTTGTTGCATCTCATCTTTAGCCAGCATATCCCCAAAGAGCGCTTCCATGCCTGATGCAAACGAGGAGGAAAAATTCTGGATTTGGGAAACGATC
>OQWA01000553.1_pt1 | contig 11077 bp, 9 predicted proteins | sample 1691581 | NCBI WGS metagenome assembly OQWA01 (sample SAMN03418264, study PRJEB22391) | human gut metagenome | biome: human-gut; feature: organic feature; material: feces | host: Homo sapiens | place: Tanzania | collected 2013-01
CGTTGCCCCTGCCCCGAGGGCAATAAGACCTGCGGGCATCCGAGGAGCCCGTGAGCGTCATACATCTCGCAGGAGGGTGCTTCTGGGGGGTGCAGGATGTGTTCGCACACATCCCCGGAGTCACCGGCACGGAGTGCGGATACGCCAACGGCGATCGTCACTACGTCCCCGATTACATGCTCGTCTGTTCGGGAAGGATGGGATACCGCGAGGCGGTGAAGGTCGAGTACGATCCGTCGGAGATCTCGCTCGACGAGCTCCTCGCCGTGTTCTTCATGATAATCGATCCGACGCAGGAGCGCAGGCAGGGGAACGACGTCGGGATACAGTACCAGACCGGCGTCTACTTTACAAACGAAAGTGCGAGAGAAACGGTGAAGCGCATCGCGGAGATTGAGCGCGGCCGCAGCGAGAAATTCTTCGTGGAGATCGGCCCGCTCAAGAATTACTATCCCGCCGAGGAATACCACCAGAACTACCTCGAAAAGAACCCGAACGGCTACTGCCACATCCCGCGCGCGGAGATGGAGCTCTTTTCCCGGCTGCGCATCGACCCGGGCGACTATCAGAAGCCCGCGGCGGAGTCCATCCGGGACAAGCTGACGGCGGAGCAGTACCGTGTTACGCAGGAGAGCGGCACGGAGCGCGCTTTCACAGGCGAGTTCTGGGATAAGTTTGAAAAGGGTATCTATGTGGATGTCGTCACCGGCGAGCCGCTCTTTTCCTCCACGGATAAGTACGAGAGCGGCTGCGGCTGGCCGGCTTTCACAAAGCCCATTGAAGAGCCTGCCGTGGTGGAACTGGAGGACCTGAGCCACGGCATGCGCCGCACAGAGGTCAGAAGCCGTGCCGGAGATTCTCACCTTGGTCATGTGTTCACCGGCGATCCGGAGTCCCCCAATGGCGTGCGCTACTGCATCAACAGTGCGGCCCTGCGCTTCGTCCCCTATGAAAAAATGGAGGCCGAGGGGTACGGGTACCTCCTGTACCTGTTTGAGAAATGATTTCAGGTGCATACACATCAAGCGGAAAAGCAGGAAGGGGCTGTTGCATCAGCCCCGAAAACAAAACCGGGCAGCTCACGAAGGGTTGCCCGGTTTTTGGCTTTCGTGCATAATTAATTTGCACAAAACAGATATAAAGCGGGTTGCCCGAGCAGGTCTGTTTGACGTACTCAAAAATCACGCTTTCCGCATGAGTCCGTTTCGCTTGAACCGGGAAATGCTGATGTTCGGCACCCCCGGACGGCCCTTCTTAAAAAAGAAAGGTACTGCTGCAAATATGACTTGATTTTGCAGCAGCACCTCTTTGGCTTTTATTCCGCTTGCTTTGTGAATGTGAGCACCGTGCCTTCAAAGAGAGGGCGGTACTTGTAGACATTCTCGTTGCGACTGAACGTAAGAGCTGAGTATGGCGCGTAGGATTCATTTCCATCGCCGTCTTTTCCGTCGGTGAAGCGGAGATCTCCGAACTTCTGCAGTCTTACGTCTCCCTCAAAAATGAGTTTTCCGTTTTCAGTGACGATCATATGCGGTTTATCACCTGAAACCTCGATCACGGCTTTGATGTCGTCGTTCTTCCATACGCCGTACAGTACGCTTTGATCTATCGGTACATTGATCATGTCGTCACCGTCATACGGACGCACAGGCTGCGTACGGCTTTCCCAGAGTTTTCCGCAGTCCTCGGGAGTTATCGGTACGGACATGAGGATCACTCCTCCGGTAATGATCCGTCCGTGGCGCATCGGTCTCCGACGCGCTCGAGGATCATCGTACCATACGCGATGGTCAGACAGCCGTTCTCATCCACAGGTATTTCGGCGAACGGGTCAACCGTCTCTCCGAGGACCTCGCCTTTGACTTTGGTATCGTAGTAAAACTTACCGTCCTTCTCTTTCCAGGTGGTCTGCTCGATTTCGGCGAAACCGTCCTCGTCGATCACGGCGCCCTGCGACTTCGCAAGCTCGATTTTGTCCTCGGGTACGCGCATCAGCGTTTTCATGAGGCCGTCCTCGGTAAATTGGGTTATGCTCATGAGCAGCATGATGATTTCGTCAGCGTGATCTCCCACCGGCAGATTTTCCGGCGTGTAGGACGCCATACCGTTGGGGGTGGGGAAGAGCAGCTCCTTGACTTTCCATTTTCCGATAATGTTCATTGTAATTTCTCCTCTCTGTTGGTCGTTTTATCGTTGATCCCGAAGGCGGGTTATGCCCGGGGGGTCTCGGATTTCGGTGTGCGGACGCCGGTCAGCAGGTACTGGCTCCCACAGGAACCACTTGCCGTCGGAACCACGCTGACGCAGCTTTATCGGGTGCGGGGAATACGCTCCGCCGCAGGGGATGAAGAGCTTCGTGCAGCCGGGCTCCTCGTTTGAAACGTGGTTCGACCCGATGACGAGCGTATACGGCTGGCTCGGCGTATAGTTGTTGTCAGGCGTCGAGCCGGAGAAGCAGGTGAAGGGCAGATGCGGTTTCCGTCTTGAAGCTTCCGGGTTTGGAACATATTAATTTCCGCTCAGCAAATCGTACACTTGTCAGCCATTACCGTTCTCATTTTCATTTCCCGAAAGAACCGACTTATTTTTTGATTTTTCTGCCCGCAAGAGAATAGAATGCGTCGGTTAACTCTCTGCCCGCGCTTATCGGGGCGTGTATTGAGCTGCCGTCCGAAAAAGCAAACGACGTGTTGTATGTGGTTTCGTCAAGAACATATACGTCGCTTTCCGACGGTGCTTCATATGACAGAACCTCGCTTATAAGACGTCTTTCCCTGACTGTTCGGAGTATTTCCTCTGCTTCTTCGGTATCGACAGGAATCCTTTCCGCTTTCGTATGATATCCTACGCAATCTGCCGCACAGTCGAAGGACAGAAACCAGTTGTCTTCCGTTTTTTCGAGACTGAACGAGTATGATGAGGAATGATCCATGCAGCCACGGCTGATATTGACCTCAGTCAGGAATTGTGCCCCCGCAAGCCCATAAAGGCAACAGTTGAGCTCATCCGACACGGGGAGGGATGAGTTGATCCTTCTCCCGCCGGCAAGGCTGAAATCCGTGAAATACACACTCCGATCGGTAATACCATCGACATCCTCCGGCGGCTCGGCATATCCGCTTGCCGCAGAAATCAGGTCATATTTCGCTATAATTCTTAACACATCGTTTGTTTCCTCATTTGACAGCCGGATATTCTCAGACTTCACGGGAGAACCGTCCTCTCCAAAAGAACATTCGCATGAAAAGTGCCAACCGTCGCCGCATTTTTTTAGAGTGAAGGAATGTGAGCGCCATGGTTCGGTGTCCTTTAGACGGACAGATACCGAGGTGAGCTCATTCTTTACGGACTCCGACTCGGCTTTTTCGGCAGCTTCATAATATCTGTCGGCAAGGTCGCGCAGGCAGTCAACAGCCCTGCCGCAAAGCTCGGTCTCTTTATCGATGCTGTTCCCGTCGGTGAAGGTCATTCCGGAGCTGCGCATCGGTGCGTCGGCCGCATTAAAGATGCGTATTGGATTGCGGTATTTCCGCAATCGCCCGAGCTCGTCTTCCTCACGGAGGATCTCAAGGAATTCCTCCGCTTCTTCGGTCGGTATCGGGAAGGAACCGAAGGATGTGTAACAGTCCTCCCGGCTCTTGACCCAGCAGCTTGCGGAGAAGAGCCAGTTTTCATCCTGCTTTCGCAGCGCGAAAGCATACCCCGGATTGCTTGCCATGCCATAGTAGGAGGTATGGAACGAGATGATATCATCGACCGTGTATTTCCTGCTCCCTCCACAGCCGAACAGCGCGGATACCGTAAAAACAGCAGACATTATTATCACCGCCCTCAATAATCTTCGGCATTTCACAGCGTCAGGACAGCGGTTTGCCGCACTCGGGACAGAACTTCGGCGGCTTTGCCTGATTCTCCGGGGTGCAGCCGCAGGACACGCAGCGCACCGTTTTAGGAGCCGGCCTCGCGCATCCGCAGTTCTCGCAGAAATTTTTTGACTGACCCTCAGAACCGCAGGAACGGCAGACCCATGTCTCATTGACAGAAGTCCGAGCCGCATCAGCCTCAACAGGCACGGTCTTCAAAGCACCGCAGTTGTCACAGAATTTAGCCCCGATGGTCTTTGAACCGCAGGAGGGACAAACCCATTCCCCGCCGCCCGGTTGGTGAGCGGGTGCGGAGACGGGACGGTCATATTCAGCGCGGATCCGGTTCATCGTTCCGTCGCCGTCAAAGACACGATAACGATCGCTGCGGCGCATCAGTATATCCGCAAGCTCGCGCATTTTCTGCTCGTATTCGCGGTAGAGGTCGGTGAAGCGGCTTTCGGGACGGTTTCCGTCACTCAGTTCAAGTTCAATCTCGTCAAACCACGGGGAATCAACATGGATTGTAATGTTGAATTCATAATCGTACTCGTAACGGCGCGGATGGCAGCTCGTCTCGTTGCCCTCGGAATCCTTACAGAAGATCTCCTCCTTGTTTTCCTTGATGTCCGTTTCAACATTCCTTACCTGTGAGAAGCTGATAAGATCCGGGTTGCCGCTGCGCCAGTTTGAAAGCCTCGTGACGATGAAACGCTCCCTTATCGGGTCAATATAAACTTTCTTGCTTCCGTCAAAGGTGACAGTCGGCAAGAAATCATCGAGCCGCCGCTTGTTATCTTCGCGGTAGGCGAGCTGCTCCTTTATCTCAGCGACTGTTGAATTCCTGCGATCGCTGAAAAACGGGGAGAGCTTTCCTGCGCAGTCCTTGCAGAGGTTGCCGTCCTCGAGCTTGCGATTCCCGAGAAAACCGATCTTGGCACCGCAGACGTCACAGTATTTTTTGTCGAATAATCCCATTATAAGGAGCCTCCTTGTTTTTTGTCGGCCGTCAGCACGACCCATTTGGCGTTATCCGCATCGAGACTGTATCCGCAGAACGAACAGCAGTGTTTTTCGTCAGGAATGAAATTGGCTCCGCAGGACGGGCAGTCCTTTTCGATGAAAAGCTTTCCGTCCGTCTTTCTTTTATCGGGGTGTCTTGCTCTTTGCAGAGTGAGTGTTCTTCCGGTTTTCTTCGTGTACGGTTTTTTGTTTTCGGGGAGATACGTTTCGCTTACGCAGACATCGGCGGTTATCGTGGTTGTGTCCTCCGTGTTGACGACTTTTTTCAGAATGATCGTACCTACGCTGTAGTCAAGCAGCTCATCGCTGCCGGCGTCCTTGTAAAGAGCCTCGGTTATGCAGGATCGGAGGTAGTTTTCCGAATAAAGCTCAATCCGCTTCGCCAGCTTATCGTGCCTCAGCTTCCGGGCAAACGCCAGAGCCGTCAGTGCCGCGAGCACCAGAATCGCCGTGCCCACACCTGCCGCCAGGGATATTTCGGTATCCTTTATCAGGTAGAGGCAGAGAAATTCGGAGAGAAACAGTACCGTCATGCACCCGAGCAGCAGCAGAAACTTTCTGAGATTGTTCCCGATATGCTCGTAGATCTCAAAAACCTCGGTCTGCCAGTCGTAAAAATCCGTTTGAATCCTTGCGCCGCAGTATTCGCAGACTACCTGCTGACTGCTGAGCGTGACCTCGGCACCGCATGACGGGCAGATCACCTTGGCTTTTCCGGCATAGAAGGTTTTTTTGCCGTTACCGCAGTCAACCGTCTGAACATGCCGCGACTGAAGGACTCGCAGACAGGCGTGCTTTCGGTAGATCTCGTGCTCGACCTCAGAGTTCTTCGCGGAGATCAGGCGCTCAAGTGCGCAGCACTCAAGCTCGGCTTCACGCCATTCCCTACCGTCGTCCTCCCATGTCCGGAACCCGATTTTCTGTCCCGGACTGAGGTCAGCCACGCGGATGTCACGGTAAAGGCTGTGCCTTGCGAGACTGTCGATCTGGAGCTCGATGCTTCTGCGGAAGGTTTTATCCATTCTGATCGGCAGCAGGCTTTTATCCGCTTTGGCAAGGGGGCACAAAACATTTTCATATGCGTTTCGGATATTGCGGCGCAGTCCCATATTTGCAAGCGGCGTTTCACGCTTTGCGAGAAGTCTTTCATACTTCGCCTTTTTCCTGTTTTTCGCAAGAAAGCACGAGAAATCGATATCAATGATCTTTTCGCCGATATAATACGCACAGATCACGGCAAAGGCCGCCGCTATCCAGAATGCATCTGACAGACTCATAACTACCTCTTGTTCTTGTTATTACCGCTTTTTTCCCCGGCTTCTTCTTTTTTGCCCGGTGCCACAACGCTGTGTGTCATCACCACAGTCAGAAACCCGCCGACAACAACAGCCATACAGTACAGAAGGAAATCCGCAGGATTGCCTTCCGGAGCGAGCTTATACTCGCCCTTTCCGGTTCGATAGACCTCGACCGTGACCTTGTCCCCGGAGCTTATATCTCTGTAGAAAGTATCCTTTCCGGTGTAGGTTTTTCCATCGACGTCAAATGACAGCTTGGCTTCGTACTTCCAATCGGTTGTGTTGCCGTCGGAGTCCTTTATCGCGATTGGCTCGTAATCCTGAACGACTGCGCTGACCTTCCGCACGTCGTCGGAGTTCTTGTACTCATGGCTTGCGGTTCTGCTCGAGACGATGCCGCAGACGCCTGCAACAAACAAGGCGAAGCAGAGCAGCACCGCCAGATAAGAATAAATATCTTTCTTCGGGGGGTTCGGTTTTTCATTCATTGTGACTCCTTCTCGGCAGAATCGGGTAAAGGGACTTGAGAAGCGCGCAGATGGCTTTCTCGCTCGTTCTGCCATATTTCACGGACATCCTGCCGCCGTCCGCTGTTTTCCGGCATACCGTCAGGCTGCTGCCGGTTTTTATATTCTCCACGGTACTGCCGGGGTATATGTCGGAGTATTCCGTGATGGTTTCTCCGTTGAGCAGCACCATCGGGGGGTCGCTGAAGCTATAGGGGTTGCCCAGCGAACCGTAGTCGTTCTCTGCCGTGACACTCGGAAGAGAGTACTTGACGCCGACATACCGGGCAATCGTACAGCCCTCTGCCGATGTCATGATGCCGAGAGTGCCTGCGATGACCGCAGCCACTACGGTGACGACGAGCGGTCTTGCAAGTTTGCATGTATTATTTTTATTTTTTACTACTAATTTGCAATAGCAACTTCCGATCGCTTAACGATTGAAAGACGTACCGAGCATCTTGTGATACCATTATAATGCATATTCCGACTCTTGTCACTGTCACAAGGGACAGTTGTTTCGCTGAAACAAAAAATTCTCCGGAGGAAAGTCATCATTTTGTATCCCGCAGCGTCGTCACGACCGGCTTGTTCTCTGCAGCCGTGGTGATCGGATCTTCCTTGTTGTTGAATCCGCCCTTCTCAATCATGTCCGAGATGTTCCGTCTGACACCGCTGACCGACAAACCGAACTTGTCGGCAATCTCACGGCAGGTGAAGCCGCGTATGCAGTGACGGAGTGTTTCAATCTGTATCGGTGAGATATGGCTTGAGAGCATATCACGCTCTGCTCCTGCCGTAAAGCTGCGTATTTCTCCCTCTGCTGCCTATAACGGCTGTAAATGTTTTTGCAGGCCGTGTGCAGCCAATCATCGGCGCCGAGAATAATCGGTATACCCACACCGAAACTGTTGACATAAAAGGTATACTATGTTAATATATGCTTGATGACGGATTCTTTCGGTTGGATTGCCCGAAAGAACATCAGTATTAATCACAAGGAGGTACACTAATGAAGAAAAGAGTTTTGGCACTATTGCTGACTCTCGTTATGCTCGTCAGCTGTTTTCCGATGAATTTGATCGCGAAAACAAGCAGCAGCATAGCAGGCACAGCCGACGGGCCTCTTTCCCTCACGGCACGCGAAGGTAAAAGCGGCTTTGCGACCGGACGTGAAGGCAAGGGTTCGACTGCGAACACACATCATGGAAAGCTGAATACCGACAGGTTCGAGCTTTCAAGCACCCCCTTCTCCGAAAACGATGCCGCCGCATCGTTGAGAGCCGGCGACGAGGTGACATTCATAGTTGTTTTGAAGTCCGCCTCATTGCTTGGAAACTACTCTGTAAGGGAAATTTCCGAAAGAACAGAGGCAGTCAAGTCTCAGGAGTCGAAACAAATCAAGGCGATTGATTCTGCGAAAAAGCAGGCAGCCGAGGCTCTCGGCAAATCAAAGCACGAGTTTGGTTTTGATTATACGGTTGCAATGACAGGCTTTTCCGTCACGACCGCATACGGCAACAGGAAAAAGCTTGAGGCACTCAACGGTGTTGAAAGCGTTTATGTTGCACCGACTTTTGCTTTGCCGGAAACGGATTATGATCTTGCACCGCTTACAAACAACGCTTCAACGATGATCGGTTCGGACATACTCAACAGTTCCGGCTACGGCGGAAAGGGCATGAGAATAGCGATTCTTGACACGGGAATCCTTGTTACACACCCGAATTTCGCCGCATTGCCCGATGACAAGCTTGATGACCCTATCACAAGACAGAGCGTCGATGATATTTGGTATACGCTTAATGCGGGCAAAAGCACCCCGAAGCTTAATCGCTCGTATTACAACACGAAGCTTCCGTTCATCTTCAATTATGCCACAGCTGATTTTGACGTATCGAACACATATGCAGGTTCGGATCACGGAACGCATGTTGCAGGTATTGCTGCGGCAAACAAGATTGAAGGAAGTAAGGCTGTCGGTGTTGCTCCGGACGCACAGCTTGTCGTTATGCAGGTTTTCCAGTCCGGCGGCGGTGCAGGTTGGGCAACAATACTTGCCGCAATGGAAGACTGCGTAAGGCTTGAAGTCGATACCGTAAACCTTTCACTCGGTGCTGCAGCAGGCTTTACCGATGTTCCCACCATGATGGAAACGATGAACAAATTCCTCGAATCCGACATTCAGATTATTATCGCTGCCGGCAACGATACAAACAATGCATACGGCAACAGGTGGGGCATGAACATGTCTCTTCTTCCGAACCCCGATACCGGTCTCGTCGGTACTCCGTCAACGTACAGTGCTGCCATCTCCGTTGCTTCCGTCGATAACGACGGTTACGAACAGCTGTACATCACTGTCGGCGGGGCGGATTTCGGCTATCAGGATACAGCAGCAACCTCTGCAACAAGCTTCATTGCAAATTTCAGAAACCGTGAACTTGAATATGTTATGGTTCCCGGTTACGGCACTGAGGCAGATTATGCAGGCATTGACGTAAACGGTAAGGTCGCCGTTGTTTCACGAGGAGGCAATTCTTTCCCTGAAAAGCAGAGCATAGCTCAGGCTAACGGTGCAATTGCATGTGTCGTTTACAACAACACCATGGGCATTGTAAACATGCAGATAAATGACGGTGCGGGCAATATCCCTGCTGTCAGCGTAACGAAAGCGGCAGGTCAGGCTTTGCTTACCCAAGCAGAATCAGGCAATGCTGTGTTCAGAGTTTGCAATGCGGACACACAGCTTTTCCATATCGACAGAACGATAAGCAGCTTCTCTTCCTGGGGAGTAACCCCGGATTTGAAGCTTAAGCCTGAAATTTCAGGCGTCGGCGGAAGTATTTATTCGACGGTCGATCCTGCAATATCGGGTTCTTATTACGGAAACATGAGCGGAACGTCGATGGCATCACCGCAGATTGCAGGTGCAATGGCTGTTCTTATCCAGTATTTGGATGAAAACTATCCTGAACTTTCCGGGGCTGAACAAAGGCGAGTTGCTGCGGCTCTGCTTATGAGCACCGCAAATCCCCTGTTTGCAACCGACACACTTGAGTATTCACCTCGTGCACAGGGCAGCGGCCTTGCCGATTTGGTTAAGGCAACCACAACAAAGGCATACCTTACCGGCACTTCTGCTTCAGAGGGAAGACCGAAGGCTGAAATAGGAGATAATGACAGTAAAGACGGCATTTTCAATTTCAGTTTCGAAATCAACAACCTCACGGATGAAGTGTTGACCTACACGCTTGACAGTTCTCTTCTGACTGAAAGCATTTACGGAGACAGGTTTATTGCCGCTGCACCTTATGGTCTTATGACCCGTGTAACGTTTGAAGGCGGAAATACCGTTAACGTTCCGGCAAACGGCAGGGTAACAGTTAATGCGGAAATCAGTTTGACTGATGCCGACAAAGAATACATGAACAGATTCCCCAACGGAATATTCGTTGAAGGCTTTGTCTATGCCGTTCCTGTTTCAGGTTCGGAAGCCGAACAACCCGTTTCGCTGGTAATGCCCGTTGTCGGTTTCTACGGCGATTGGTCCGCGGCGGACATTTTCGACAGCGAAAAAGAATCGGAATACAGTCTCTATCCCGTCAGGATATTCACCAACAACGCACAGCTCGGCACAAACCCGTACATCAGAACCGGCAGAGCAGGAGATGCATATAATGCATTTTCCTACAGCAATCCCCTCGCTGAAATTGATTACGGTATGTTGAGAAATGCGCGCACTCTCCGGATCACCGTGACCGACAGGAATACGGGCGATGTTTACTTTGACATCAGCGGAGAATACCAGACAAAGAGCTACTATAACGCTGCTTACGGACAGGTTATTCCCGGCTACCTGCTTGCAGGAGAAGGTGACGTTTGGGACGGGAAAGACTTGGACGGCAACGAGCTTCCCGACGGAACTGTTGTAACATACAAAATGGAAGCCTATCTCGATGACGGCGACGATTTTGTTGACGACAGCATCGTATTTGATGTGACTCTCGACTCCGCCGCACCGCAAATACTGAATGGCGCGGATCTGCAGTCCGCAGTTTCTTTCGACGAAGAAAACGGACGTACCTATCTTAACCTTGAGCTGCTTGAAAATCGCTACATTGCGGCAGTTCTTTTTGAAAGCAGCAACGGCACGATCATGGGCAAGTTCGAGGTTGAAAACACTCCGGGAGAAGTTTTCAGCGGAAGGTTTGACATTACCGGCTTCGGCAATGAATTTACCGTTGTTGTTGCTGATTACGCCTGCAACGAAACTGTTATCGATGCATTCCTTAACCTCGGCGATCATACCGGCGGCGACACGGGTCCCGCTGCGTTGGACAGCAGCCGCATTTACGGATGTGAGACTTACGATGCGGCAGCGGTT
>OQWA01000561.1_pt1 | contig 10991 bp, 8 predicted proteins | sample 1691581 | NCBI WGS metagenome assembly OQWA01 (sample SAMN03418264, study PRJEB22391) | human gut metagenome | biome: human-gut; feature: organic feature; material: feces | host: Homo sapiens | place: Tanzania | collected 2013-01
AAATGGAGGGACGACCCAAGACCAAGGGCAGGCCTCATAAGAGTGAGGGAGTTCACCATGAAGGATAGCTACAGCTTCGACAAGGACCAGGAAGGCCTTGAGAAGGTGTACAAGGCGCACTACGATGCGTACTTCAGGATCTACAAGAAATGCGGACTTCCTGTAATAGCGGTTGGAAGCGACAGCGGCATGATGGGAGGCAAGGTGGCCCATGAATACATGTACCTCTCACCAATTGGAGAGGACACGATCATCACCTGCCCATCCTGCGGATACACTGCGAACCGCCAGGTAGCAAGGTTCCAGAAGGACTACTATCCAGAAGAGCCAAAGGCAAAGGAGCTCGTCGAGACTCCAAACACCAAGACCATAGAAGACCTGGTGAAGTTCCTTGGCATCCCCGCCCGCAAGACTGCAAAGGCCCTTTTCATGGTTGGAACGTTCATAAACGACGAAACGGGCGAAGAGCACACGAAGTTTGTGGTTGGAATCGTTCGCGGAGACATGGACATTGAAGAGAACAAGCTCCAGAACGCAGCCAAAGCCAACTCGCTCAGACCTGCACATGAAGAGGAGATTCTGGAAGCCGGAATGGTACCGGGCTTTGGATCCCCAATAGGCGCAAAGGAAGGCACCATCATAATAGTGGACGACTCGGTAGCCAAGTCCAACAACCTCGTAGCCGGAGCCAACAAAGAAGGATACCACTACCTTAACACCAACTTTGGAGTGGACTACAACGGAACGGTTGCAGACATAGCAAGTGCAGCTCAGGACTACAGATGCCCTGTCTGCGGAAAGCCACTGAACTCCTCAAAGGGCGTTGAAGTTGGCAACATCTTCCAACTTGGCACCCGCTACTCAGAGGCCATGAACTGCTACTACCAGGACGAAAACGGCGCACGCAAGCCTGTCATCATGGGTAGCTACGGCATTGGAATAGGCCGTCTTCTCGCCTGCCTTTGCGAGGAATACAACGACGAACGCGGCCTCATGCTTCCAATCGCAGTCGCACCATACCAGGTCCACTTCATAAGCCTCATCAAGGAGACCGATGTCGCTGAGCGCATCTATTCCCAGCTCGAAGCAGCCGGTATAGAGGTCCTCTTCGACGACAGGAAGGAAACGGCCGGCGTCAAGTTCGCAGATGCGGACCTCATTGGAGTTCCAATCAGGATCACTCTAGGAAACAGAAGCTACAAGGAAGGCAAGTGCGAAGTCAAGCTCAGAAGCAACGAAGACGAAGTCATGAGCTTTGACCTTGACAACCTCGTTTCAGAGGTCAAGGACCTCATCGCCAAGATTTCTTAGGACTTTGAGAAATTTTCACTAGCGTTTTGCAACCTTTGTACTTTACACTTGACGTATAGTCAACTGCACGGCTTCCTGTGTTGAAGCCATTCAGTCAAACAAAGGGTAGAAAGAAAAACGAGGTGAAAAATGAAAAATCCAAAGAAAGTTATCGCAATCCTTGCAATCTTGGCAGTCGTTTGTATATCTGCGTTCGCAGTAGATGCGAAGCAGACCCCGGCCAATGCCAAAGACTCCGGTTGGAGCATAAATGCAGGAACGGCCTATGGAGTCTCCCACATTGGTACGTCGTACAATCTTGGAAGATGGGAGTTTGGAGGAAACCTGTATTCAGGCTTTCCAAACATCCTCATTCTCAGCTATCTGAACACCACGGAAGAAGACAGACCGGACTTCCTTGATGCATTGAAGCTTTCGTTCTCTCTTGCGTATGCAGGCAACGTAAGCGCCTTGTATGATGTGACCAAGGGCGACAAGTTCGATGTAGACCTTGGTTTTGCCTTGTCGGGACTGTACACGGAACTTTTCAAGGAATTGGGGCTCAAAGGGGGGATCATATCGCTTGATCTTGCGGTAAGGTTCAAGTACAACCTGAACAGGCAAAGCGGAATCTACGTTGCAACAGAGCTTCCTCTTGCCGGTATCGTGCTTACGAACCAGAAGGATTCTGAAAGCGGCGAGACGACGAATGAGGTCGTCCCCTTTGCTGTCCTTACGCCGGAGTTCTTTTCCGCATCCTTAGTCCTTCTCCTCTACACAACCAGGATAGGTTACGTGTACAGCTTCTAAACTCAAAGGCATCGGGCTAAAAAAGAAAGCTTCAAGGCCAACAACCTTGAAGCTTTTTTCGTGTATGATGGCGTTTCAGGCCATCAAAGGCGCTATCAAAGACCAAGCTGCTTGAGGATGGTGATGATGTAGGCGCGCTTTTCCCTGCGAGCGTATTCCATTACGTTGTGGCCCTGCCAGTCGCACATGTTCACGTCTGCGCCACAAGCAAGGAGCTGGGAGAAAATCCTTGTGTTCTCGTTGGACTGCACAGCCATGATGAGAGGGGTCTCGCCAAGATAGTTGCGGGCGTTGACATCGGCGCCGGCGTCTATGAGGGCCTCGACAACCTTTGGGTTTGAGCACTTGTTGGCTGCAAGGTGAAGTGCGTTGGACTTGTACTTTGGTTCCACGGCGTTTATGTCCGCACCTGCGTGGATGAGAGCCTTGAGCACGACGACATGCGTGTTGTACTGTGCAGCGAGCATTATTGGACTCATACCCCAATCGTTGGTGCAATTGACATCGGCGCCAAGCTTGACAAGGTCGTGGATCTCCTTGGCCTTGGTTGCGGACACTGCTGCAGAAAGAAGCTTCTTGTTCAGTGTTTTTTGTTTATTTGTCATTTCCTTACCTTCTTATTCTTTCCAATAATGAAAGATACTAAAGCGGATTATTTCAGAAAAACCAATTAATGTAAACCTTTGGACCCTTCTTGGATGCTTACATTTCAAATGTTTTGGATGTTTTTCACTTTCCTACTCAAAGGGTTTGCACTATAATCAACCAAAGGCTTTTTCAGAAAGGTTTTCACAGGAGGAATGCGGTGATTCCACACGACATTATTGAAAGGATTCCAAAAGTCGAGCTTCATGACCATCTAGACGGGGGTCTCAGACCTTCAACTGTCATAGACCTTGCACGCCAATACGATGTTTCGATTCCAAGCACGGACGAGAAGGAGCTTAAACTCTGGTTCGAGCAGGGCTGCAAACTCAAGAGCCTTTCGTTGTATTTGGAGACATTCTCCGTCACCAATGCCGTAATGCAGACCCCTCAGTCTCTAACAAGAGTCGCCTACGAAGCGGTTCAGGATTGGCACAAGGAGAACGTGGTCTATGGGGAAATCCGTTTTGCACCAATCCTCCATACGATGAACGGACTCACTATGGATCAGGTCGTCCAAGCAGTGCTGGAAGGCATGGAGCAAGGCAAAAGGGAGACGGGTGTCCACTATGGAGTTATCCTGTGTGCCATGAGGAACCAAAGCCCAAACGTAAGCCTTGAAGTGGCAAAGCTTGCAACTGCATACAGAGACAGAGGGGTCGTGGGATTCGACCTTGCAGGGGATGAAAGCGGCTTTCCTCCCAAAAAGCACATAGAAGCGTTCCAGTACATCAGAAACAAGAACTTCAACATAACAATCCACGCTGGAGAGGCCTTTGGACTTGAATCCATCTGGCAGGCAATCCAAGTATGCGGTGCCCATAGAATTGGACATGGAACACATCTTGTGGACGACATGAGCCTTGACGGGCTTCGTATAGAGTCAATGGGGGATCTTGCCCACTTCATCCAAGACAAGAGAATCCCTTTGGAGATGTGCCTTTCCAGCAACATTGGAACAGGAGCCGCCAAGAGCTTTGGAACCCACCCCTTCATAGTGTTCTTCCGCAACCATTTCAGGGTATTCCTATGTACTGACAACCGTCTTATGAGCAACACAAGCATGACCAAGGAAATGGAGATCGCCTGCGACAACTTTGGCCTCACCCTCAAGGATCTTGAGAAGATAAGCGTGAACGCAATGAAGAGCGCATTCGTCCACCATGACGAAAAGCTTGTGATAATCTACGAAATCATCAAGAAACAGTTCGCGGACCTTAGGAAGGAGTTTGGATACTCGGACTGGAACTGATCCATTGGACTCCCCTCCTGGGTCTACAGATTCTCCTTCCAAACCTGAATGGGATTGAGCCTGAACCTCACTAGGCAGTACAACCAAGCAACTGCAATGCTTGAAAGATGGATCAGATGCGCCACTCCCCCATTGAGCCCCACGATCTGGTCGAAAAGCTCAATTGCAATGAACACCATCACCGCAATTGGCATCTTCATTGGAATGAAGAAGAAAAGCAGCACTCTTGCCTGAGGAAACAGCACAGCAGCAAGGAAAAGCAGCGCATATATGGAGCCCGATGCCCCTATGATCACCGATGCAAGCGCACCCTGCAGCAAATAGAACACGTAGCTTACAACGCCTCCCAGAACGCCGCACACGAAGTTGAACAGCAAGAACTCCCTTGTCCCCACAGCCCTCTCTAAGAGCTGTCCAAACATTATGAGCCCAAGCATGTTGAACAAAAGATGCGAAAAGCTGCTGTGCACGAACATATAGGTGAAGAACTGCCACACCCACCCCATATTCACGCATCCGGGTATCAACCCAAGCCAATATATGAGAGGCAATCCCTTTATGCGAATGTTCGCATAGTTCACGAGCATATAGACAAGCACATTCACCATGACCAAGTACATGGCAGCGTTGGAATATGTATACTTGAATTTCTTGTTGAGAAGTCCATCTTTGAGCATACAGTAAAAATAGGGATTGGACATGCTTAAGTCAACCTTATTACATTCTTCTTCATTTTAACTAATTATGTAATGAATATAACATTTTGTGGAAGAAAATACATTTTACTCTTTATTTTATGTATTATTATGTGAATAATAGTCACAGAAATTGCATTCTCCAAGTCTGAATACATTACCCAAAAGTGCAAAGCACAAATCCAGGCACTTGCAGTTTCACAGAGCTGGGTTGGCTTTCTCTCCCATTCAACCAGCCAACCCAGCCTTCTTTCTTGACAATTGGTTCATCTGCTACGTCAGTTCGCTCAGGCCGTACCAAAAGTACTATCCTTCGTTTGTATCCTTGAATATGGCTTGAATACCGGCGAAAGCTTTGCAAGTTGAGGGAACGGTTGCGAGCATTTTTCTTCATTTTGACGAATTTTGAGCGTTTAGGAAGAAAATTTTCTTCTTCTTTTACGTTTTCAAGGGTTTATGAAGAAAACGCTGGTCTTTCAATTTGAGCTATAACAGAGTATAACTTATGACATGGCGACAAGCAGAAGAGACACAGCCGATTCCTATACCCAAAGAGCCCACAAGGAGGGCTACCCTGCCCGCAGCGTCTACAAACTGGAGGAAATCCAAAAGGCCAACAACATCATCAAGCCAGGCGACACCGTCCTTGATGTTGGAGCCGCCCCTGGCAGTTGGACGCTCTATACCCACAGGATGCTGTTGAAAGGAAGAGGAACCATCATAAGCGTGGACCTCAACCCTTTGAACCTCAACCCGGTTCCTCCAACAGTGACGGCCTATGTAGGAGATGCGTTCTCAAAGGAAATAAGGGAGAAGCTCACAAGCCATGGGCCTTTCGATGCAATCATAAGCGATGCCGCCCCAATGACGACAGGAAACAGGACGGTTGACACTACAAGAAGCGAGTGGCTTGCAGAGCAGGTCGTAATCCTGGCCCAAGAGCAGCTCAAACAGCATGGGAACCTCGTCATCAAGATATTCCAAGGCGGAGGCCAACAGCAGATACTCCAGACCATGCGCAGCATGTTCGCAAAGGCCAAGACTCTCAAACCAAAGGCCTGCCGAGTGGACAGCTTTGAAATCTACCTCATAGGTCTAGACAAGAAATAGTGGTGAAAGTTCCTCGCCAAAAACCTCTATTTACAACGAAAAGGTGACATCTCTGTCACCTTTTCGTGCAAAACTGCATTTTTTGGGCATCAAAGTACGGCCATGCTCTACCTGACACAGCCATGCCTTCAAAGAGCAAGGAGGGTGTGCAGCTTGCGAGAGAACTCCGCAGGCTCCTTTGGCATAACACCCTCAGAAAGGAGTGCTTGGTCAAGCAGGACGCTTGCTGCGTCTGCAACAAAGGCATCGTCCGAGGAATCCATGATCTTCTTGACGAAAGGATCATCAGGGTTGACCTCAAGGATAGGGGCGCTGCCTTCGTAGTCCGACTGACCCATTGCTTTGAGAAGCTGCTGCATCTGAACGGATGGGTCGTTCTCGTCTGTCACTACAACGGCAGAGACTCCTGAAAGCCTCGTGGAAACGACAACATCCTTGACCTTGGAGCCAAGGGCCTTCTTGAACTTCTCGGCGACCTTTGAGCCCTCTTCCTGGACTTTCTTCTTCTCGTCGTCAGACATGAAGTCATCCATTGCACCGCTCTTGTTCACGGCTTTGAGAGGGATGTCCTCGAACTTGCCAATGGACGAAATGACGATATCGTCAATGTCATCGGTCATAAGAAGGACCTCTATGCCCTTCTCCTTGTACGATGCAAGAAGTGGCGAATTGCGAAGTGTCTTCTCGTCTGAGCCCGTGATGTAGTAGATGCTCTTCTGGTCGGCGACCATGCGTTCCTTGTAGGCCTTAAGGGATGTGTAGCCATCCACAGCTGTGCTCTTGAAGCGCACAAGTCCTAGAAGCTCGTCCCTGTTTGCGTAGTCTTGGTAGAGGCCTTCCTTGAGAGGGCGGTTGTACTGTTCTATGAACTTTGTATAGAGCTCAGGGTTCTGCTCCGATATCTTCTGGAACTCTCCAAGAAGCTTCTTCACGGAAGCGTTCCTTATGGTCATCATGACCTTGTTCTGCTGAAGGATCTCACGTGATACGTTGAGAGGCAGGTCTTCGCTGTCTATTATGCCACGCACGAACCTTAGATAGGTTGGCAAAAGCTCCTTGTCATCGTCCGTTATGTAGACACGTTTGACATAGAGTTTCACACCTGGCTTGTAGTCCGCATGGTACATGTCGAACGGAGCCTTTGCAGGGATGAAGAACAACGTGGTGTACTCCGTGGCACCCTCGGCCTTCGTATGGATGTAGAAGAGAGGGTTCTCGCTGTCGTAGCAGGTGTTCTTGTAGAACTCGTTGTAGTCCTCTTCCTTGAGGGAGCTCTTGCTACGAGCCCAAAGTGCAGCGGCGCTGTTTATCTTCTCTACCTTATGCTCCGTACCTGTGACGTTGTATTTGTCATCGTATGTATTCTGGTCGTATGCAAGATAGATTGGATATGCAATGTGGTCGCTGTACTGCTTGACGAGGTTCTCGATCTGCCATCTGTTGGCATATTCCTTGCCTTCATCGTTGAGATAGAGCACGATTGTGGTTCCACAGCCCTCACGCTGGGCTTCCTCTATGGTGTACTTCTCCTTGCCGTCGCTGGACCACTTGAAGGCTTCGTCGCTGCCGTATGCCTTGGATGTGACCTCGACCTTGTCAGCCACCATGAAGGCGGAATAGAAGCCTACGCCAAACTGACCAATGAGGTTGCTGTCCTTGCGCTGCTCGTCCGTAAGGTTGGAGATGAACTTCTTCGTCCCGGAGCGAGCTATCGTACCCAAGTTCTCATTTAGCTCTTCATGGGTCATACCAATGCCGTTGTCGGCGATTGTGAGGGTTCTCTTGTCCCCTTCTGTGAACGATATGTCTATCCTAAGCTCGCCTTCAGGAGTCTTCCCATCGACAAGGCTCTTGTACTTGAGCTTATCCAAAGCATCCGATGCATTTGAGATGAGTTCTCTAAGGAATATCTCCTTATGTGAATATAGTGAATGGATTATCAGATTCAAAAGCTCCGATACTTCCGTTTTGAACTGTTTTCGTTCCATTTTTCTTCCTCCAAATCAAAGAGGAACTTACGTTCCTCCATCGTCAAAGTTAATAAAAACACCCTGCCACGGCAAGTGAATGGGAGAAAGAAGAAAGCTATTTACAGCAGGCCTTTTACATCTTCCAGGAGGGATGTCATGTACACCCAGGTGTCCAAGGCGCTTTCAGCGGCGGCTACCATGTTGGCTTTGTCTCCAAGGTTGGAACGTTCCAGAACAAGACCGCTGCACATGCCACGAAGCGAATCGAGCTTGGAGTCAGGTATTGTGGAGCCCTCACCTCCTATGACGACCTTTGACGAACCAACGACCTGAGAGGACAGAACCAAAGCACGGGACAGGGCCGCCAACACTTCGTCATCCACTTTGTCCCAAAGATCCTTGAGATGTGCATCCATGCTGTTGGAGAGTGCCCATGCACTTGCAACGGCTTCAAGGCAGCCAATCTCCCCACACCAGCAAAGGCCTGTGGATGAGACCTTGAGATGCCCAAAACGGTTGCAGTTTCCAAAGACCTTGCCGTCCTCGACGAACGCAAGGTTGAAGCCATCGCTCCAATCAAGGTACATGATGGGGCCAACACAGTCCAAAAGGCCGCTGCCGTATGAGGCAAAACGCTCAGCAGCAACCAAAGCCGTGGTTGAGTTGCACACAACAGCCTTCAGCTTCAACACTTGGGAGAAGGCATCGCCAAGAGGGATGTTCCTCCAAGGAAGGTACGGACATTCGAGGACAACGCCACCATCAGAGGAGATACGACCGCCTACTGTGACACCAACACCCAAGATTCTTTGGGGATCAACGAGTTTCATGACCCTGATGCAGCTTTTTATGATTCCAACACAAAACTCCTCGACCTTGACGTCAACTATGGTTGGAATGCGTTCGAACTTGACAACGTTGGCCGTCATGTCGCACAGGGCTATGGAGGTGTTGCGTCTTCCAATGTCTACGGAAAGCACATAGCGCGCACTTGGCACGAGCTTCAAGGCCGTGGGCTTCCTGCCGTTGACGGCCTCCATCTTGCCAAGTTCCTCCACAAAGCCGTCGGCCAAAAGGGAGTCCACGATCTCGCCTACTGAGACTTTGTTCAGTTCAAGCAGGCGCGCAAGCTCCGCTTTGGAAAGGTTTTCACCCAACCTCAAGGAACTCAACACACGAGCGGTGTTTATGGACCTTGCAGACTTTGGTTGGGAAAGCTTCATTGAAGGATTCATAGGATCTCCTTGAGTTTGGAATTGAGTTTTGCATATATGTGGTCTACCACCCATCTTTCTGCTGGGGAAGGTTTTGTCAGGGCTTCGTCAAGTCCAAACCATGCAACAGCCTTGTTTTCGTCGGCCTTCACTTTGAGGGGCGCAGAGTCATCAGGCTCAAGGAGGTTTCATTGGGTTATGAACTTCCCAAGACTGCAGTTGAAAAGCTCAGACTGAAGAGCCTTTCATTCAAGATACAGGGAACCAATCTCTGTCTTCTGTATGCCGACAAGAGGCTGGAAGGACAGGACCCTGAGTTCCTCAATGCCGGCGGTGTCGCAGTTCCGATGCCGAAGCAGTTCACATTGACCTGCAAGATAGGATTTTAAATCAATGCGGATATGAAGAAATTTATAACATATTCATTGGCAGTTCTTTCTCTGATTGGGGGATTGACCTCCTGCGACAAGTTCCTGGACAAGCTTCCGGACAACAGAACTGAACTGAATTCGACTGAAAAGATACAGAAACTGCTTGTTTCTGCTTATGCTTCAAGAACTTACGTCAGATTCTTCGAGTATGCGTCGGACAACTGCGAGCTCTATAGCGAAGGAAACAAGAATACGTCCAGACTCATTGAACAGAATTATAACTGGGAACCGATAGAGGAAGCGGACAACGAGAGCAACGTGAACACCTGGCAGGCATATTACAATATGATTGCCACCGCGAATGCCGCTCTCCAGGCTATTGCCGAGCAGGGCACTCCTGAGGAAATGCTTCCTTACAAGGGTGAGGCACTTCTCTGCCGCGCTTACGCTCACCTCTGTCTGACAATGATCTACTGTCTCCCTTATCATCCTCAGTATGCGTCTCAGTATCTGGGAGTTACCTATATGGACAAGCCGGAGACCACATTGAATCCGAAATACAGCCGTGGTACTCTTGCCCATGACTACGAGATGATCCAGAAGGATATCGAGGAAGGACTTCCTCTTCTGGACGATGAGGCATGGTCAGTTCCGAAATATCATTTCAACAAGAAGGCAGGCTATGCGCTTGCAACCAGGTTCTACGTCTATAGCAACCAGTGGGAGAAGGCGATTGAGGCCGCAAATGTGGTGCTCGGCACCAATCCTTCCGAAATGCTCCGTGACTGGGCTGCAACCAGCAAGATGGCTTGGGCTTATGATACCAGGGCATTGAACTATATCAATCCTACGAACAAGGTGAACCTGCTGATCATTCCGCTCTATTCTGCAAACGGCGGTCTGTTCAATGCATGGTCCGCTACCGGCGGAAGATATGCTCACACCAACAGGATCGCCAAGATGGAGACTGTCCGTGCGAAGCGTCCTATGGGCGGTGCCTATGATACCGGCAAGCAGGACAATACCCAGTATATCTACCAGATGGTTCCGTTCTACTGGGCCGACCTCATAACCAACAAGGTGTACTGGCCGAAATGGCCTTCCCAGTGGGAGGTCGTGGATCCGGTGGCAGGTACCGGTTATGTCCGCAGCACGATGGTGGCCCTCGATGCCAATGAAGTGCTTCTGAACAGGGCTGAGGCCTATATCCAGCTCAAGGAATATGACAAGGCTGCTGCAGATATGGATACCTGGAGCTGTTCAATGTACAAGGTCGGAACCAACGGAATCCGTCATCTGACACGCGAGCTGATCGATGAGGTTTACGGCGACCCTTCTTCATCATTGTACATCAAGGAATATACAAGGGAAGAGCCTACTTCCAGGAAGCCGATTCATCCGCATGGATTCACTGTGGAGCCTGGTACTCAGGAAAATATGACCCAGTGCCTGCTGTTCTGCAAGAGAATCGATTCTCTGGAGGAGGGACTCCGCTGGATGGACCTCAAGAGATACGGAATCACCATCGACAGGTTCGATGATACCGAATACGACGACGCTACGACCTCAGGATTCGAGGCTACTGTCACATTGCCTTACAATGACTTGCGCCGCGCATTCCAGATTCCTTCCGA
>OQWA01000569.1_pt1 | contig 10931 bp, 11 predicted proteins | sample 1691581 | NCBI WGS metagenome assembly OQWA01 (sample SAMN03418264, study PRJEB22391) | human gut metagenome | biome: human-gut; feature: organic feature; material: feces | host: Homo sapiens | place: Tanzania | collected 2013-01
TTTAAATAAGATAATTGATTTAAATGATTATAATATCAACGGATTTGATTTTGATGATAAATATATATATGAAAAAACTAATACTATTTATAAATATTCTCCTAGTGATGTTGCAAGAAAAATAGGTGTTGGTAAGTCATTAGTAGAAAATTTTGCAAATATGAAAAAAAATTGTTTTAATAGGAAAAAAGATAAATATAAAGCTTTAATGGATTATATACCTTTTAATACCCAAGAAGAATATTCTAAATATGTTAAATCTAAACAATTTTCAAAATTAGAAAGATATATTGAAATAGATAAAGAATTTAATATATTTATAGGATTGATGTATGGCGACGGATTTACTTCTAAAAAAACTAGTGTTGGATTAGCCATAAACAATACTACTGAAAAAGATAAATATAATAGAGAAATATTTTATAATATAGCATCTAAATTAAATAAATCTATATATGAAAATGTAAGTAAAACTAAAAAATTAAGTCAATTATATATTAATTCTACAGTATTTTGTAATTTTGTTAAACAGGAATTATTTGAATCTAAAAAAGGAAAAGATAAAATATTTAATGAAAAATGGTTTAATCAATCAAAAGAAAATTTATTAGGTATAGTAAAAGGATTAAGATTATCAGATGGAAGCTTTTGTGAATATAGAATCAATTTCGATAATACTTCAAAATCTTTAATAAACGCATATAAATTATTATGTTTAATGACGGATGAAGGAGTAAATAGTTTAAGCGTAAGAAAAGAACATAAAATGAAAGAAGGGTATTTATGTAAAGAATCTTATAAATTAAGATTAAATAAAAATTCTAATTATTCACAGAAAAAAAATGAAAGAACTTTCGAGGATAATAATTACTATTATCTTCCTATTAAGGAAATCATTATATTACCTAAACAAAAAACCACAGTATATGATATAGAAGTTGAAAATGAGCATAGTTATTTACTTAATAATATGATAGTTCATAATTCGGCTGTAAGTTTTATTATAAATAAATTATTAGGTTTAACAGAAATAGATAGGTTATCTGCACCAGTTCCATTGTATCCAACTAGATTTATGAGTATAGAACGTATATTAGGTACACGTTCATTGCCTGATGTAGATTTAAATACAGAAGACCGTTCAGTATTTATACAAGCAACTAAAGATTTATTAGGCGAAGAAAATTGTGCTTGGATTTTATCATATAAACCTTTACAAGATTCATCTGCTTTTAGACTATGGTGTAAGGCAAATGATATGCATGTTAGTAAATATGATGAAATAGCTAAAAATTTAGAACAATATGAAAATGATGAATATTGGGGAAAAATAATAAAAGATTCAAAAGTATTTAAAGGAGTAGTAGAAAGTATATCAGAATCACCTTGTTCAATGTTACTATATGATAAAAATGTTTCAGAAGAAATTGGTTTAATAAAAACTAAAGAAGGAATATGTTGTAATTTAGATGGCTATAATTGTGATGTTTATAAATATCTAAAGAATGATTAATTTAATAGTCGTCTATATAAGAAATTATGTAGATTATGATGCCTTAAATTGCTGGGAGTTCCTAAAGCCTTATAAACCACAAAGTAAATGGTAACATTAAGCTTGATGGTTGCGAAAGCAGAAAAAATTATAAGGATTACCTAAGCTGAAATAAAAGCCTTGTAAGGGTGCTAAGGGTGAATGAATGGATAATCAGCAGGGAAATAATATGTTTATTAAATAAAATAAATGGAGATGAAATATTGCATAAGAGTAATGGTGGATTTGAATTTTGGGATAAAGAAAAAGATAATATATTAAATTTATATTTTAAAGAAAAATTAAGTACTATCCAAATAGGAAAAATTTATAATTGTGATGGGTCAACAATACAAAGACAATTTAAAAGATGGGATATAAAATTAAGAAAAAGATATAATGGTATTTATGAAGTAGATGAAAATTATTTCTCAACAATTGATACAGAAGAAAAAGCATATTGGTTAGGTTTATTATTAGCCGATGGACATATATCTAAAAGAAATAAAGTAATGTTATGTATGAAAGATTTAGATGAAATAGAAAAATTTAAAAAATCCCTTAAAAGTACTCATCCTATAAAATATAATAAAGATGGAAATCCAAGTATAAGTATAGGTTGTAAACAACTTTGTGATGATTTAAGAAATATTGGTTTTACAAATAGAAAAAGTTATGAAATTGATATTAATAGAGTTTTATCTTTTATACCTAAAGAATTATTAAATCATTTTGTGAGAGGTATGTTCGATGGTGATGGTAGTATAAAAGTATATCATTATAATTATTTAAAAAATCCTCAATATCATTTTGGTTATACTGGTACAAAAGAAACTTGTATTTTTATACAAAATTATTTAAAATTTAATACAAAAATAAAAAAAGAAGGAGATTATACTTATACTTGTGTAACTAGAAATTTTAATAAAATAAAAGAAATTTATTATATATTATATAAAGATGCAAATATTTATTTGGATAGAAAATATAAAATTTTTATAAATGAAATAATTAAATAATAAACATATTAACCTTCAACGACTATAATAGGCATATCTTAACGAGTAATGTCGAAGATAAAGGTATAGTCTAGTCCGACCCTTAAATGGGTGTTAAAGTATTCCGAAAGGAACGGTATTAACGTATCTTGCGGTTACAGTTTGGACATTAATAAGAAAAACTTGTGAATTAGCTAATATTAAAATACCGACTATTAAAGAATTAGAAAAAATGTTAGATGAAAAAACATTTAAAATATATGAAGATAAAATAACTTGTACAATAAATCAATCTGATTCAGATTTTGCAACCAATTTAGCATCAAGATATAAAGTTTCTAGTGTAGCCGAAATGAGTGCATTTGTTGCTTCAATTAGACCAGGATTTGCTTCTTTATTAGATAATTTTATAGAAAGAAAACCATATACAACAGGTGTAAAAGAATTGGATAATTTATTAGAAGATAGTTATCATTATTTAATGTATCAAGAATCTATTATGAAATATTTAATATGGTTAGGTATTCCTGAACCTGAAACATATGGAATTATAAAAAAAATATCAAAGAAAAAATTTAAAGAAAAAGAATTAATAGAGTTAGAAAAAAAATTAAAAAAAGGTTGGATAGATAAAGTTGGTTCAATTGATGGATTTGAAGAAACATGGCAAGTAGTTAATGATGCTTCAAAATATTCATTCAATGCTTCACATTCACTTTCTTATGCCTATGATAGTCTGTATGGAGCATTTTTAAAATCGCATTATCCTCTTGAATATTATACAGTTGCTCTATCTATTTATTCCGATGATTCAACTAGAACAAATAGACTAATAAAAGAATTAAGTTATTTTGATATAAAATTATTACCTCCTAAATTTAGATATTCTAAAGCTGAATATTTTATGGATAAAGAAAGCAATTCTATATATAAAGGTATGGCTAGTATAAAATATATGAACGAACAAGTATCACAAGAATTATATATGTTAAAAGATAATAAATATAATAGTTTTATGGATTTACTTATTGATTTAAATGATAAAACATCTATAAATTCAAGACAACTTAATATATTGATAGCAATAGATTTCTTCGATGAATTTGGTAAATCTCAAAAACTATTAGATATTATAGATTTATATGAAAAAATAATGAGTAAAAAATTAAAATCTAAGAAAGGTGAAGTGTCATTTAATAAAGCTGATTTACCATATCCTAAAGAAATAATAGAAAAATATGCAACTGAAAAGAGTAAAGAAGATAAATATAAACAATATAAAGTAGAAAAAGCATTAGAATTATGTAATGAATTAATGTTGAATATAGAAGATAATGAAATGTCATCAATAGACAAAGTTAAAATTAATCTTGAAATGACAGGAGAATGCAACTATTATTTTGAAGATTATGATTCATCAACTTGTATCGTTATTGATGTTATAACTAAATTTAAAAATAAAAAAGCATGGATTTTTAATATAAGTACTGGAAAAACTATAGAAATAAAAGTTGGTGAAGGAATTTATGAAGCACAACCGTTTAAAGCATTTAGTGTAATTAATGTATATCATATGTTCCAAAAAGCAAAAAAAGAAAAAAAAGAAGTTGAAACAATAGATAAAGATGGAAATACAATAATTAAAACAAAATGGGTACAAAATGGAGAGTTTGAAATATGGTGTGATGAATACCATTTACTTAATGAAGAAGAAATAGAAGAACTAAATAGAGAAGAATATGAATATAGAAAAGCAAATAAATAAAAAGGAGTGATTGTGATGAAAACAAGTTATTATGCACGTTTTTCTAGGTTACCAAAAGAAGAAAAAGATAGATATATGCCGATATTAATTTCAACCAGTTTACCTAAATGGTTCTTAGATAGGGAAGAATACTATATGGAGTATAAACCATTAGCACCATCTAGTAATAATGTTTTTAAACTAAAAAATAATAATATGTCACAAGAAGATTTCATAAATGCGTATATTGATAAATTAAAAGAATTAGATTTAGAACAGATACTCGAAGATATGTATGATTATGAAGGAATTACAGATACGGAAATTGTATTATTGTGTTATGAAAAGTCTACTGATTTTTGCCATAGACATATTTTGCGTGAATATTTAAATGAAAATTTTAATACAAACATTACAGAATTAGGAGTAGATTAATTTCTACTCCTTGACTTTTAATAAGAGTAGTAGTATAATATAAGTAAATAGATAATAATATTTTTAATTATTATATTAATCTTATAGGAGGGATTAATATGTGTAAATATTGCGAAGGTAGTTATATAGATAAAGAACCATTAATGTATAAAAATAATAGTGATTATGCAATAAAAATTAATAGTTGCAACTATTTAGAAGAAAATAGAGTTGGAGGAAAAAAAGAAAGTATATATGGGATAAAATTAAATTATTGTCCCATGTGTGGTAAAAAATTAGGTGAGTTTGCAAAAGAGTAATTGAATAAAATTTTAGTTTTATTAGGAGTGAAGTGAAATTCACTCCTTGACTTTTAATAAGACTGATAGTATAATATAAGTAAATAGATAATTATAAAGAATTTGACTTATTTAATATATGAAGGTAAAGAGGTGTTGAATATGAAGAATAGATTTATTATTAACCATAAAACATTATTATTAAAAATGTAAAAATATTTGTATTAGGGTATGGATGGAGGGAAATAAATGGATAAAGATAATAAAAAATACTGTAGCCAATGTGGAAAATTATTAAGCAAAAAAAATAAAAATGGACTTTGTAAAAAACATTGGGATGAATATAGGAAATATGGTTTTTGTATATCAGATAGTCCTGTAACAGAATTTGACAATAATGAAATAATAATACATAAAGATTATGCTGAAATTGTATTATATGATGCTTTATTTCAAGAAGAACTTGAAGAAAGAGTATTAATAGATTTAGATGATGTAAAAACATGTAAAAATGTAAGATGGAATAAAAAACATTCTTGTATCATTGGAGATGTATTAGGCAAAAATACAACTTTACAAAATTACATATTAGGAAATGATAATAAAATAGAATTTATAAATGGTGATTTTTTGGATTGTAGAAAAGAAAATCTCAATGTAATTAAGAAAAAGAAAAAAAAGAAAAAGAATCCATATATTATAAGTAAGAAAAATAAAAATAAAGTAATAGTTGAATTCGTAGGAGAAAGTCATAATGGAGTTGTTGGAACTTCTATACTTTTATCGTATCCAACAAAAGAAGGAGACTATGAAAAAGTTCTTATTGAATGTGGTATGGTTCAAATGAATGGTGCTTTAAGAGAAGAATATGTAGTTAATAAGGGGGTGGTTGAAAAAGTTTGTGAATGTGGTCAAATAAAAGCTTGTTTTGTATCTCATTCACATCTTTGAAATCACTAGACCATATAGGAAATCTACCAGCTATAGTAGATAATGTAGATAAATTTATTATGGGTTATGAGAATAAAGAATTATCCGAACCTTTATTGATAGATGGTGCTTATATATTACAAAGAAATTGTAGACAAATGAGTAATCAAGGATATAAAGTAGAACCTCTTTATACTGAAAGCGATGTATATAGAATGCTGTCAAAGACTTCTACTTATGAAGAAGATGTTATACATGAACTAAACGAATATGTTAGCTTTAGACTTTTGCCAAATAACCATATAGTAGGAGCAACTTCAATAGAATTATTCTTTAAAATGCCAAGTGGAGTTACAAAAAAAATATATTATAGTGGAGATACAGGTAGTTTTAATAATCAACAACCATTCCGTAAAAAAACTAAAACTATATCAAATGCTAATTTAGTAATAACAGAAGCAACTTATTCAGATTTATCAAGAGGATTTAATGCAAAAGATATCGAAAAAGAAAGAAAGAAAATGAAAGACGATATAGTCAATGAATTAAAACAAGGTCATTCAATTTTAATACCGGCTTTTGCTCAAGCCAGAACTCAAGATTTATTATATTACTTATATAATACTTTTTCTAATGACCCAAATTTTAAAACTCCTATATTCTTAGATGGTAAACTTTCTTTGGAAATCAATGATGTTTATAAACAAATATTAAACAAAGAAGATAAAGATATGTTTGAAAAAATATTATCATGGGAAAAACTTCATTTTGTAAAAGATTTTGAATCATCTATGAATTTAGCACTTAATAAAGAACAACAAAAAATTGTAATATCATCTGCTGGTATGTGTAATATAGGTAGAATATTAAATCATTTAAAAGCAAATATAGAAGATAGTAATTATACTATAATGATAATTGGCTATTGTGCTCCAACGACAGTAGGAGGATTATTATTAAAAGACAATACTAAAGAAGTTAAAATTGAAAATATGTCATTTAAAAAGAAAGCTAAAGTTATAAGATATAATACATGGTCTTCTCATATACAAGGAGAAGAAATAATTAAAATGATGAAAGGTATTAATACTAATTTAATTGTTATACATCATAGTGATGATAGTAAATATAAATTTAGAGATAAGATGGAAGAAGAACTTAGAAAATCAAATAAAACTACTAAAATAATTTGTGCTGATAAAGATAATAGTATATTTTTCATATAAAGAGTAGAGATTTTTCTCTACTCTTTTTTTATTTATATTGACTTTTAATAAGAGTAATAGTATAATATAAGTAAATAAGATAAAGGAGTTGATGATATGAAAGTAAATAATAAAATTTTAGGACTAGGTATAGGATTAACTTTAGGATTCACAACGTTAGCAGGAATTATTGTGTTAGGTGCAGGTGATAGTGGACTGAGTGAAACAAATAATTTATTTGTTACAAAGAAACAGATAAATTCTGAAATAGAAGAAATTTTATGTGATAATTTTTATAATGCCAAAGTAATAAATAATGGAGATAACATAATAGTAACAGTGGCTGATTGTGATGACAATATTGGAGAGGATAGATATGAGTTAGATGATTTAGCTGAAACAATTAAAAATCATTATGAAGATTATGGTTACGATACGAACGTAACTGTTATTTTACTTAATACTAGTAGTGATGTAATGGGTTATGCTAAAGAATAGGAGTTGGTAATATGGATATATATGAAAAATTTTTTATAGAAAAAAGGAAAGACTACTATGAGGAAACGGGTATCTCTCCAAATAGTTGTATCATGCAACAATGTTTTGCTAATGAATTATCTAAAGAAACTGGATATCGTATAAAAACTGGAACTTTTTATAGAGGAATAGAGATAATAATAACTTATAATACACGTTGCTCAAGTACGGTGCAATTCTTCAGACAAATATATTAAAAGGGTGGTGGTGGTTAATATGAATAAATACATATTGTTATCTAATGCTGATTACTTAGAAGATAAACAATGTTATAATAAAGTTAAAGAATATATAAAACCTAATTCAAGAGTAGCATGTATTCCATTTGCTTGTGACTTAGAATATTTATTTAAAAATCAAACTGATTTACAATATAATGGTAAATTTTATAATAAACATAATAAACACTTCAGAGAGTATGGGATTAAAGATTTTAATGTAATTACTCCTTTGGACAATTTAAACCTTATTAAATGGCTAATAAATACGTCAGATATAATATATTTTACTGGTGGTTCTATGGATATGCTAATGATGATGTTAAAGAAATATAAATTATTAGATACAATAAAACAATTGGATAATAAAATTTTAATAGGGGAGTCAGCTGGTTCATTGTGTTTATTAGAATATTATGTAGTAATGACAAATGCAATACCAATGAAATATGAAGGAATAGGGTTAATAGATATAGTTAACTTATTTGTCCATTATGATAAAGAAAATCATGAAGAATTATTTAGAGAATTTAATAGATTTTTAGATTGCTCTTTTAAGCAAACTTTAAATTATGCAATAACAGATAAAGGATGTTTAATTTTAGATAATAAAAAAAGAATAAAAGTAGGTGAAATATATGGTTAATATATCTTTCACTGGTCATAGACCAAAAGGGTTATATGGTGATAATATTTACAGTAAAAAATACGACCCATTGAGAGATAAATTACAAGAAGTTTTTTCTTATGTTGAAAATAAATATGGTGAAATAATTAATGCTTATAATGGTTTAGCATTAGGATTTGATACAATAGCCTTTGAGGAATTATGGTTTAGTAGACAAAAAACCAATATAATAGGTTGCATACCTTTTGAAAAACAATATAAAAAATGGAGAAAAAATGATATTGAAGTTTATAATATCATGAAATCAAAATGTGATGAGGTTATTTATGTTGACACTGTAGAACAATATAAAGTTAAAGATACAATAGAAGGAGAATATCATATTGCAAAATTAATAAAAAGAAATGAATTAATGATAGATAATTCTAATGTTCTTATTTCATGTTGGAATCATGAAAAACATGGTGGGACATGGTATACTATTAGATATGCTTTACAACAAGAAAACATTGTAGAAATTATAAACATTAATCCTATAACTTTAGAAATAGAAATTTTGAAATAACTATTTACTTTTAATAAATTTTTTAGTATAATATAATTAAAATAATAAGAAAGGAAGTACCTCATAAGAGGGAAGACTAGTGAATATGGAAAATAAAAATGAAAAAGAAATGAATACTACTGTAAGAATAGTTGGCGAAATAAATGTAGAAACACTTAAATATTTTTATGAAGAAACTGATAAAATAATAGAAGCATATGAACAATATAAAACTGAATCTTCTTTAATCAACCCTATATTTTTACAACCTTTTCCTCCTATAACAATAGAAATAAGTAGTTATGGTGGTTGCACTAGTTCAGGTACTGCTATAATCCATAGAATGGATGAAATGAAGGAAATGGGAATACAAGTTAATACTCGATGTAATTTTGCATATTCAATGGCGTTTATAATATATGTTAATGGAATGAAGAGAACTGCTGGTAAATTAGCTAGATTTATGAATCATGGTGGTAGTTCATATAATATGGGATACATAGAAGAACAAAGAAGAACAGTAGAATTTTCTGCAAAAACCGATGAACAATTTGAACAAATAATTTACGATAATACCAATATGACTAAAGAAAGAGTTGAAAAAGCAAGATTATGTTATGATTGGATAGATTATGAGGAAGCAATAGAGTTAGGAATAATAAATTATGGATATGAAGGTTGTGAACCTGATTGGGACGAATTAGATGAAAGATTTAACCAAGCAACTGCTTTAGCAGTTCAAACCTTTGCTCAATTAATGGATATGGAAGAAGGAGAATTAGCGATAACTTTATTACATACAGGTTTATCTGAAATTTTAGGATTAAACGATGATGAAGAAGAAGTTGACGATGAAGTTGAAGAAAATTATGAAGGAGATGAGGAAATGGAAGATAAAAAAGAATGCAAATGTGGTGGAAACTGTGAATGTGACGGAAATTGTGATTGCCACAAAGAAGATGAAGAAGATACTGAGGATGAAGAAGAAAATAAAGTAGATGAAGAAGTAGATAAAGATGAATTATCTAAAACATTAGGTGAAGTATTAAGTAAATATGATGAAGATACTGAATAAAAATAATAAAAAATAATTGACTTTCAATAATAGTTTGTGTATAATATAATTAAAGATACACAAGCTATTATTTTTAAGGAGATGATGATATGAGTTGGAATAAAATGTTTGATGAATGTATTAAGTTAAAACATGATTATATTAAGTATTTTGGAGATTATGTAAATTTCAATGGCATGATTAATACAATGAAAGAAGAAGGAATTCCATATAATGAAATATTTGATGAAGTACAAATTAATCAAAAAGATGACTTAGTATTAATTAGATATAAATTACATGAAATGGGAAGAAATATGTGGGAAGATGAAAACTCTCCACTGAGAGAAGCAAGAAGTTTAGTTTTTGATATAAAAAATGAAGAAATGGTATTAACACCATTTAGAAAATTTTTTAATATGAATGAAGTAAAAGAAAATATGAAAGATATTATAGAAGAAGAAATAAACAACTGCGATATGTTTGAAGTATCTGAAAAATTAGATGGTAGTATGCAATCATATAGGTATTATAACGGAAAAATAGTTGGTAGTGGAAGTATATCTTTAGATATAAATAATTCATTTAGATTAAAAGAAGGATTTGAAATGTTAACAGATAATCATAAACAGATGATAAAAAGTTGTCCAATGATAACATTTATATTTGAATATATATCAGAAAAAGATAAGCATGTTATTCCTTATGACTATTCCAAAGAAAAGGGTCTATATCTTATAGGTATGAGAAGCGTTTTAGATGGTAAAGAATATGATTATAAATACATTAAAAAAACATCAATAAAATTTAATGTTCCTTGTTGTAAGAT
>OQWA01000570.1_pt1 | contig 10923 bp, 9 predicted proteins | sample 1691581 | NCBI WGS metagenome assembly OQWA01 (sample SAMN03418264, study PRJEB22391) | human gut metagenome | biome: human-gut; feature: organic feature; material: feces | host: Homo sapiens | place: Tanzania | collected 2013-01
AACGTGAGATAATGTATTTGACAGCAGGTGATTGCCTACTTGCGAAAGTTGAGTTGCTTGATATAATATATTCATTTATGAAAAAGACATTCTTCACCTTTGTGGCGGCCCTGTTGCTGCTTTCGTCATGCGAGGTTCATCATTTTATGACCGATGCATCCTATCGTGCGCAGGTCGAGGAGGATTTGGACAAAAGGATGCAGCCGGAGCGTCTGAAAGGTTTCTTCGCGGTTGACAAGGATAAGAAATGCCTGACGGAGTCCAACGGCTTTGTCAGCGACCTCTCTTTGACGACAGAGGAATTTGAGGCTTTGGAGTTTCTCTATGCCTACATGCCGCTTGCAGATGTTACAGATTACAGCACAGACTATTACCTTCAGAATATTCGTTCGTCATTTACCGCCCGCAATGAGATGGGGTGGAATGTTCCGGAGAGAATATTCAGACATTTTGTGCTGCCGCTCAGGGCGAACAATGAGAACCTTGACACTTCAAGGGTCTCATTCTACCGTGAGTTGAAGCCACGGGTGGAGGGTATGAATATGAAAGATGCCATTCTGGAAGTGAATCATTGGTGTCACGAGAAATTGACCTACAAGCCTTCCGACGCTCGTACATTGTCTCCGCTTTCTTCAGAAAGAAGTTCGCTTGGGCGTTGTGGGGAGGAGTCCACGTTCGCTGTGGCGGCTCTTAGGGCGGTCGGGATTCCTGCCCGTCAAGTTTACACCCCTCGCTGGGCGCACACGGATGACAACCACGCCTGGGTTGAGGCCTGGGCTGACGGTGAGTGGTACTTTCTTGGGGCGTGTGAGCCGGAACCGGTTCTTAATCTGGGTTGGTTCAACTCTCCGGCCAGCCGTGGCCTGCTGATGCACACAAGGGTTTTCGGAAACTATGACGGTCCGGAGGAGAAGGTTATGGTCGGACCTAACTTCACGGAAATCAATCTGATCGACAACTATGCCAAGACGGCGCGAGTGGATTTTGCTGTAGTTGATGAGAACGGTTCCCCGGTTGACAGCGCCTTGGTTGATTTCAAGATCTACAACTATGCCGAGTTCTACCCGGCTCTTTCCAAATATACTGATGCTCAGGGACGTACATTCCTTACGGCCGGGATGGGGGACATGATGGCATGGGCCTCGAAGAATGGCAAGTATGGTTATTCCAAGGTCTCTTTCGGCAAGGACTCCGAGGTTAGGATCACGATTTCTGACCAGCATTCCTTTGATCCTCAGTCAATGATGATTGTCCCGCCGCCGGAGACCGCGAACATCCCTGAGGTTACTCCGGAGCAGCGTGCTGAGAACGACAGACGTTTCGCTCAGGAGGACAGCATCCGAAAGGCTTATATGGCTACATTCTTCGTCACGGACAGTTCGGAGAAAGGGAGGCTTCTGGCATTCTCTGCCGGCAACCACGAGGTGATCGAAAAGTTCTTGGAGGATCATCCGGACGCAAGGGCTTTGGAACTGCTTAAATCCTTGAGCAATAAGGATATGATAGATGTGACGAGGACTATTTTGGATGACAGTTACAATGCTTCAGACGCGATTCTGTGCCCGAGGGTCGAGAACGAGTTCCTCAGTCCTTACAAGTCGTTCTTTGCAGGTCTCTTCGGCACCGGACTGTCAAAGGAGGAGTTGTCTGTCCCTTCGAACCTGATCAGATGGGTGCAGGACAGCATCACTGTGCTGCGTGACCCTAAGGCCTGGAGCATTCCGATGTCTCCTATCGGCGTTTATCAGGCAAGAATGGCGGACGTTCGCTCAAGGAATATATTCTTTGTCGCTCTCGCCAGGACTCTCGGGATTGACGCGCGCAAGGATCCTGTGACCGGAAAGATTCAGTACAAGGCTGACGGCCAGTGGGTTGATGTGGATTTCGAGGCTTCCTCGCAGGTTGTGGCTCCGACCGGGACGTTGGTTCTGAATTATGAGCCGACGGCAATCCTGACGAATCCGGGCTACTATTCCCATTTCACAATCAGCAAGATAGAGAACGGCCGTACGAAACTTCTGTCGTTTGATGAAGGACAGGTGGACATGGGCGGCGGAGTAAGTTGGGCGAATATATTCAAGAAAGGGACATCTCTGGATGTCGGAGACTACCTTCTCGTGAGCGGCAACCGCCTCTCCGATGGCAGCGTGCCTGTCACGATGCAGCAGTTCTCCGTCAAGGAGGGGGAAACCACAACGCTTGATCTCCGCATTGTCATCCCTGAGGACAAACTGTCGGTGATAGGTTCGTTCGACGCGGAGACAAAGTACCGGATTGAGCCTGATTCAGAGCCGGTTTCGGTGCTTTCTACCACCGGCAGAGGGTTCTATGTGATTGGTTTCCTGACTCCAAGGCAGGAACCTTCCGTCCATGCGATCAACGACATTATCGCGGCGAAAGCGAAACTGGAGGCATGGAACCGTCCGATTCTCCTTCTGACTACGGCGGAAGGCCTTGGATGGCTTAAGGAATATTCCGCCTCGCTCCCGTCCAATGTCCGTTTCGGAATAATCCCTGACGGACTCGACCTAAAAGGCCGCAGGATGCCGTACTTTCTCCTCGCCGACACCTTCAACCGCGTCTTCTTCACGACCGAGGGCTACACCATCGGTCTCGGAGACCAGCTCGTCACCGCCATCGCGAAGTTATAGCCCATATAATAAAACAATTGAATGGCTGTGGAGGCTAAATTGTTGTAAACGAATATATTGAAGTACCCTGCTCCTTCGGGTGGGAGTAGGGTTATTTTATTGATTGCAGGTCAAGCATTTGACCTCCACTGCCAACAGCTGCCCCCTCTGCTGTTGCTGAGCCTTAATCTTCCGGTCGATGATCCTACGGTCACAAAGTCTGTGGTTCCTGAGCCTGTCGAAGCATCGAAGCGACCATAAATGTCAGTATTGTTTTTGCTATAGTTAATTGCTATATTTGGAAGAATCGCATAACCCATTCAAAATAAAAAGTTTATGCGACATGTTTGAGAACGAGGTAATGAGTTGGCAACAGTTCTGATTTCTACATACTTACAACATTTGCATTGATGTACAACTCATCGTATTGCAAAGGTATAACTTTTTTATGAATGGGCAAAAAGGTGGTGAAGATTTCATTGTATAGGTGCGATTATTTGAATTTGGTCTATCATCAATCTGTGATATTATGAGTTTCCCGATTCCGCCATTCACCCATTTCCGTTGCTCGTCTGCAAAGGAAGTACAGACTTTATTTGAAAGTTGAAAGGTCGGGCGGCAAGCCGTTTCGGGCTGAATCTTCCTTCCTTGAAGAGTATTCACCCCGAAAACCTTTCCCCTTTCAAGCCTGTACTTAAAACCGCAGACGGGAACGGAAATGAGCGACTGACGAAAATGTAGATAAACGAACAGACAGCATACAAAAGGGTTCTTACATTGATAACCCATTTGTATGCTGTTCTTGTATCTATCCATAGGGGCACTATTATTTTGCATCAGATGAATATATGGGCAAGCGGTAAATTTCGCTCCCTCCAAAAATATAGAAGGGATTATCCGCTGTTGTTCATCAGGTGCGTGCCATTATACTCCCGTTTCAAGGCTTGCTCAATTTCACTACGCTTGTAGAGGACTTTGCCACCGAGCACATAATATGGGAGTGTTCCGTTACTGCGATACTCGCTCAATGTTCTTCGGCTCACTTTAAGCATATATGCCACCTCCTTGTCACACATATATTCATCGTCATTGGGTAATGTTGCCCCATCTTTGGGAATGCTGTCAATGATTTCCGACAGCTGGTCGATACTCTCGTGAATGGACTGCATCCACGCATCATCTTTTGTTCTCATCTCTTGGTACATTGTTCAAATAGGTTTTATGTTATACATCGGTTAAATCTCTCTGCCACGCCATCTGGCTTCTTTTCGTCTATCCTCCACCTTTGTTACGATGCTATCCACATCTTCGGGCAGATAGTATGTGCGGTTGCCGATTTTTGTATAGGCAAGTGTTCCGTTATCTCGCAAGGTCTGTAATGTACGCTTGCTGATTTTCAACTTCTGACAAACATCCTGATGGTCGAGCCAATTGTTTGTCTTTTTCTTTCCACCCTTGACAACGGGTGAGTTCGATACTCGCAGAATGAACTGCTCAATCTTCGTGGCAAATTCCTCGAATGCCTTACGCTCAAAAATGATTAAATCCATACGCTTTATTTTTAATTTATTACACTTGTTTTCTTGTTTCGCACTGCTAAATAAGGAATAGATTTTCATACTTCAATGGCACTGTCCATAGGTGTCATACCTTGTCATATCGTTTCATTTTCAGTACAATAATCAGCCATTGAAATGAGTCTCATCCTCATAGGCAATTCCGTTTTCTTGGTGCGAAGTAATAGATAAGTAATCACACCTCAATCATCTTGTGAGCCTGTTGCAGTATATGGCACAGGTCGTGGCACATTTAGGTGTATATGATGATACATTTCTAAGCATACATCACATTGTAATCCATATTATATAGGACTATACAGAGCGACCACCCGTCTCGGATCTTGTCCGTAGCATTACCATTTGTCAGACCGATACCTATCCGTCTGCCAAACTTCTGCCCCGAACAGCCGATACAGGTGGTCGCTTATTCTATGAAAGCAGAATGGCAGATAGACCGACCTCCGATGCTTCGGAAGCCTGTCTATCCGCCATTGAATTTAAGACCTTAATTCTCCCATTTAAGGTTTTCTCCATTACTCGCTCATCATCGTTCAACTTGGGAAGAATCGTGAAGTCGGAACGCCTACCCAATTAGCCCGAAAAGCAATACAATTCATAATTGCCTACATAGACCTAATTAGTTGTGGTAGAATAGTATGTATATTTTCTTTGCAGCGGATAATCGGTCAAGATTGTGCACAAAGACCATATGTTGAACTATTAAAACCATTCAAAAGATGAGCAAAAAAGAGATTAAAATCAGTAATGAAGAGATGATGGAGTTGATGGGGCTGAAGCGCACATCAGACTCCAATGACGACTCGGACAAGACAGCCATAGAGTTGGCTATCGAGAAGAATTCAAGGGAGGAATTGGCGGCAAAGGAAGCTGGACTATCAGCCGAGCCAAAGCCTGATGAGATTACTCCAAAGGATACGGAGGAACTGCCAAAGGTTGATAATGCCGAGGAACAGCCACCAGCCTTTACTATTCAACGCAGGGTGAGTAGCAAGCAACGCAAACTCTCATTGGAGGAGTACCGCAACACCTTTATGCGACCCTACAAGATTGAAGACCGCAAGCCTGTATTCATCAGCGGTAAGTTACGCAAGATGCTTGATAAGTTCGCCTGCAAAATCGGTGAGGACAGGATGAGTATGTCGGGATTGTTGGAGAATATCGTTCGCCATCACATCGAACTCTATGCCGATGACTTCGAGCATTGGAAAGGGATGTAATGCCGTAATGCCCACCCCACTGCACAGCGGCAGTTTGGACTGCCAAATGACTATGAACACTATCGAAAACCATCAATGACGGTGGAAGCAACAAGACCTCGGTCTTGGGGTGTAGCGAGGTTATCTTTCGGGATGCCGAAAAATGTCGGCGGGGCCGCCATTGCACCCGAAAACCTCGCTCCACCCCGATGGGTGGAGGCAATCCGCTCCCGATGGTCGCAGATTGTGAAAAGCCGAATTGAAATCAATAACCAAGTAAAAATTTCAATGATGAATAATAAGAAAATAACGAAACCCAAGCCCAGAGGCAGACCACAGGTAAGCACTCTGAAAAGACTCACAAAATCGGTAACGGTGAAGTTCTCAAAGCCCGACTATGAGAAGCTACGCCACCGAAGTAAGAATGCCAATCGCACGCTTGCCGAGTACATTAGAGATGCTGCTTTTGAAGCACGCATAGTAGCCAAACATTCGGCTGAAGATGCAGCCATAATCCGTAACCTCATAGGTATGGCAAACAACCTCAACCAGCTTACCAAACTGTCGCATCAGACGGGATTCTATCGCACAAAGAATATCGTGATGGAACTACTTGTCAAGTTGAAAGAGGTACTAAGCGACTACAAGGCAACAGAAAGGAGGTGCAGATGATTGGCAAAATCAAGAAGGGAAAATCCTTTGGTGGATGCATACGCTATGTGATGGGTAAAGACAATGCCGAAATCATAGCATCGGATGGTGTACTGCTCGGAAGCAACAGAGAAATGATTGATAGTTTCAACTGTCAGTGTCTCTTAAATCCGAAGATTAAGCAACTGTTAGGACACATTGCGCTGAGTTTTAAGCCTGAAGATGCACCACGATTAAGCGATGAGTTTATGGCTAAAATCGCATTGGAGTATATGGAATTGATGGGCATTAAGAATACCCAATTCATCTTGGTAAGGCATCATAATACCGACAATCCGCATTGTCATTTGGTATATAATCGCATTAACTACGATGGTAAAGTAATCTCTTCGCAGAACGATTTTAAGCGTAATGAGATCGCCACGAAGCGACTGAAAGACAAGTACGGATTGACCTATGCAGAGGATAAGAGCAAAACCAATGTAAAGAAACTCCACGATCCTGAACGGGTGATGTACGAGATTCATAATGCAGTTAAGGCTGCATTGAAACGGAGTCGGACTTGGTGGGATTTGGGTAACCTACTACAAAAGCAAGGTATTGGTATGACCTTCAAGATTAACCGCAGAACGGGTAAGAATGAGGGGGTGAGTTTTACCAAAGACGGCTACACTTTCAAGGCTTCCGATGTGAGCAGACAATTCAGCTATTCAAAACTTAACGAGCAATTAAGTTGGGATATGCCGAAAAAGCAAACAGAAATTGAGCCTAAACAGCAACCAATAGGGCAAGAAGCAGAGCAGAATTACAGCGTTACGGACAACCTTATTGAAAGCAATGGATTGGGCTTGCTGAATGTTCCAGATGCTCCACCTGAGGATGAGCAACCACCTTCTTGGCAGAAACAAAAGAAGAAGGAGCGAAAAAAGAATCGAGGGATAAGATTCTAAGCAAACATTTTTTCACACTTAAAACAAAATTGATATGAGTAATAAAAACTTTAACCACAACGACCACGAGTCGTTTATGGAAGGCATCTACGGATGCTTGGAGAGAATCGAGACAGGTATAATTGAATTGCAAAAAGTTCAACCGAATGAGGGTAATTCGGCTGTTCTTAATGTGGACAACACTGCATTAGTTCAAGAAATTAAGGCTCTTGTTGAGAATGCTACAGGTGCTAACTGTAAGTACACAGAACGTAAGATTCAGGAACTTACAAAGACTCTGAGTGAAAATCTCGGTGTTGTCAATGATAATGTAAAGGGTGTTTCTGGTAAGAATAAGCCCGATTTTGTAGCCATTCAAAACGAGTTTGAGAACCTTAAAAAGTTGACAGCGTCACTTATACCGATGATTGAGGAGTCAAAAGTTCTCCATAGAGAGAATGACTATAACTTCAATCTGAATTTCAATTCCAAACTTGATTGGTTTATGCTCACGCTAAACACCATTGTCATCGTTTTCTTGGCGTCTGCATATTACTCTGAGTCGCAACAAAATAAGGATGAAGAGGATGATTCTCTCAAATATCGTTACATCAAGATGAAAGGCGATGCTTCGGCTGAGCAGATAGCTACATTGGAGGACATCTTTGAACTCAACCGCAACAACGAAGCAATCGAGCAGATGCGTGAGGATGTGGAGACCTATGAAGAGGCCGTTCGCAAACAAGCTGCTCTTGCCGAACAAGCACGCTTAAAGGAGCAGGCAGCAAAGGAACAGGAGAGCAAAGCCAAGTCCATCAAGGATAAGCAACAGCCAAAGGATAACCCAAACAAAAAATCAAAACCGTGAGCCTATGGCAAGTATCAAGGTAAAGTTTCGCCCCTCGGCAAACGAGAATAAGGAGGGAACAATCTATTATCAAATCATTCAGAATCGTGTAATCCGTCAGTTAAAGACGGATTACCGACTCTTTGTGCACGAGTGGAATGAGGTTGAAAGTTCAATAATCGCCACCAATAACAGCCGACAGAACTATCTACAATCCATTAAGGGACGTGTGGATTGGGATATTAAACGACTGCAATCCATCATTAACAAATTAGAAAATAAGCGAGTAAAGTACACTGCAGATGATATTATTTCTACATTCCAGAAACACGCCAATGAGCAATCGCTATTTAACTTTATGCAGGGTGTTATAGCCCAATTGCAGCAGATGAGCAAGCAGCGTACTTCGGAAACCTATCGTTGTACGCTCAAAAGTTTTATGCAGTTTAGAGAGGATAAAGATGTGCTATTGGTAGATATTGACTCGGATTTAATGATGATGTATGAAGCTTATTTGCATAACAGAGGACTGACCAAAAACAGCACCTCGTTCTATATGCGAATACTTCGAGCTGTCTATAATCGTGCAGTTGAAAAGGATTTGACCACCAATCGAAATCCGTTCAAGCACGTTTATACCGGTATTGACAAGACCATAAAGCGAGCAATCCCATTAAAGGCAATCAAGCAGATTAAGAATCTCGATTTGTCATTGCAACCATCATTGGATTTTGCAAGGGATATATTTCTCTTCTCATTCTACACTCGTGGAATGTCATTCATTGATATGGCATATCTCAAGAAGAAAGACCTATCCAATGGCATACTATCGTATCGCAGACGCAAGACCGGGCAACAACTCTTTATCCGTTGGGAGAAATGTATGCAGGAGATTGTGAGCAAATACGATAATCCTCGATCAGAGTTTCTATTACCGATAATAAAGCGTGCAGATAAAGATAATAGATTGCAATATCAAAGTACTTTGAGATTTGTGAACAATCACCTTAAATCAATAGTAGCACTTTTAAATATTGAAATCCCAATTTCAATGTACACCGCTAGGCATTCGTGGGCAAGCATTGCTAAAAGTAAGAATATTCCTATTTCGGTCATAAGTGAAGGTATGGGACACGATTCGGAAATGACAACACAAATCTATCTGGCATCATTGGATAATACCGTAGTCGATAGAGCAAATGCACAAATTCTAAAGGATTTGTAAGGATATAGGGTGTTTAGCAAAAAATGTATCTCTTTATAAGAGATGGATTTACGAGTGCAAAATTAAGCAAAAAATAACAAACTAAAAAAAACACCAAGAAAAAATTACGCTCACCATGAAAAATAGTTGCAATTGTTTAGCACAAGGATTTCTTTCCGCCATCTAACATTTTGATAATTAGCGAATATATGAAAATATCCATCTCTTATAAAGAGACAGTATTTGATAATATAAAAAATAACAAGCTCTGATGCTGTCTAAGGGCGCTGCAGTTGACGAGTAATAAAATAAGCGTCCATGTTTTTAATTATGGTACTTGTCATTATTTTATTAATTGTTGCGGCAGTTGTGTATTTTAAACTTAAAAGTGATCCTGCATGGATAAAAGAGTTGTGCAAGGGAAAAACTGATGAACAAAAAAAGGTAATTCGTTATTTTGTTCGTGAAGGTTGCCTTTCAGGTACAATGAGTGATGCAGAATATGATTCATTGGTTAATTCACGTGCTACATCTATGGACTTTAGACAAAAGGCGTTGGATAAACATGGTCTTGACATTGATCAAGTACAAGAAATTCCTCCTGTACACTTTGAAGGTTATGTTTTCGACAACAAATCGTATGCAAAGAAAGGTGAAGATAATTTGTGGAGAAGTTCAAAATATCAGACAACCTGGATTTTCTTTAGTGATACCCAAGTATATTTTTATCAATATACATTCAATTTGGATGAAACAACTAAGAGAGAATCAACAGACGAATACTTCTATAAGGATATTGTGAATTTCTCTAATTCTTCTAGCACTGAAGAAGTCGTTGAGTATAATAAGAGCGGTGAAAAGAAATTGGCTTCTGTTGATTCAAATATATTCCAGCTTGTTGTACCTGGTGACAAGATTTCTTGTGCTTTGCAGCTCAATGACGAGACTGAGAATGTCATAAAAGGCATGAAGAATAAATTGCGTGAAAAAAAGAGCTAATGGATGAACATGAATTAGTTTGGCATTATTGTAAACGCCGTTCGTTGAACCGTCCATCAACCAATTTAAAGACTCTGATAGTCTTCCTATTACTATTGGTCGGTGTTTCATTTGTAGTTAATGCTATATTAATTCAGCTCATAAACCAACTTTGCATGGATATGACATTCTTGCAGAGTTGGTTTATTATATTTATCTCATGCTTATTATTGTATTACCGTAAGTTTCTAATAATTTTAATCGAGTTATATCAACATTATGCCCTTGAACGGATTAGGCGCAAATGTATCTGTATGCCTACTTGTTCAGAATATGCCATTATTTGCGTAAGAAAATATAATATATTTAAAGCCCTTTGGCGTATATATAATCGTTTGGCTCATGAATGTATAGGACAGATATACCATATAGATAATCCGTAATATTATGATTTCTAAGACCTACTTATCCAATAATGAACAAGTAGGAATTGATGTGTTGGAAATCACATCAATTCCTAGTTTATCTATTATCTCAGATTCGGATAATATAGAAATGATTGTGAGAGATTATCAGAAAGAGATCAGCAGTATGCTTTCTGAAATATATCAGTATTACAAAATCCAATCTGCACAAGGAGATAATAAAGAAATTTGTGTAGAGTTAATGTGGCTTTCTAAACCTGTAAAAAACCAAACTTATAAAGCTGATATAAAATTATATTTGATAATACGCTCCATATCAAAGTATCCAAACATAATTGATGAAGATATAGTCTCTGTACGGAATGTTATTCAAGGTACCCTTGAAAAACAAAAATATGATTTGCAAGATATCTCGATTGAGAAATATCAAACGGCCGCCGGAATTAAGATGATGGTGGACAACAAAGCGTTTGGCATTAAACA
>OQWA01000571.1_pt1 | contig 10920 bp, 7 predicted proteins | sample 1691581 | NCBI WGS metagenome assembly OQWA01 (sample SAMN03418264, study PRJEB22391) | human gut metagenome | biome: human-gut; feature: organic feature; material: feces | host: Homo sapiens | place: Tanzania | collected 2013-01
GAATGAGCATAACGTAGAGGCCAAGGATATTAAGGAAATATGTTTGAGGTATTTCCGCGGCGAGTCAACCCTTGAGGACGAGAGGTTCATCCACGAGCGCCTTTCGGACGGGTCGCTCTCAATGGACGATTTCCGTTCCATGGAGAAGGACTGGCTTGAGTCGGAGTCCTCCTCGTTCGGGAAGAGCGCGTCATATTCCAGCCTTCAGAGAGAGATTCGTTCCCGCAGGTGGAAACGCCTGGTGTTCAGGCGGCTTATCCCTGCCGTCGGAGCCGCTGCCGCCGCCGTCGCCGCCGTCGCTTTGTTTGTCAACATATTCTATGGCAAGGATCCGGTGACGACCACTTGCTCTACTGCTTTCCTTGAGACAAAGGAGGTCGTGCTTCCGGACTCTTCCAGAGTCAGCCTGAATTCGGCCACTACCCTGACTTACGACTCGGATTTCAATAAGAAGGACAGAATCGTGACCCTGTCCGGAGAGGCGTTCTTCGATGTCGCCAAGAATCCGTCCAAACCGTTCGTGGTCAGGATGAAGGATGCTGAGATCACCGTCAAGGGCACTTCGTTCAATGTCTCGGCCTACGATGGGGAGAACGGGATACAGGCCGCTCTTGTCACCGGCCAGATCCAGTTCCAGACAGGCAAGGACTACATCTACCTGTCTCCGGGGGAGGTTATCATCTACAATCGCCTCGACCGCTCGATGAGCAAGTCCCGCAGGGATGTCAGCCAGTACTGCTCCTGGATGGAAGGCAGGCTTGACTGTGAGTCAATAACGCTTGAATGGCTCTTCACAAGACTTACCTCCCTGTATGGGGTCAAGATAGATTACACTCCCGTTAGGTACAAGGACAGGACGATACGTGTCATCCTTGACACCAGCGAGTCTCTTGACGATGTGCTCGGAGCGCTGTCGGTCATTGTCCCGATCAAGTGGACGTGGCGTGACGACGGCCGGATCACAATCATGGAGAAGTGACGCTCCACGCAAAGTAACACTGACGATTAGAACTAATAACATTTATTACAAAATCTACCAACATGAAGAGACAACTTCTTTTAAAGAGTGTGCTTCTTGTCTTGCTGCTCGTGATGACGGGGCAAATGATTTCCGCCCAGTCATTCACAAGGCAATTCAGGAACGAGCCTCTCACGTCTGTCATCAAGGAACTTGAGCGGCAGACCGGCTATTCTTTTCTCTATGAGACCGGAGTCTTGAAAAACGCTCCGGCCGTCACGGCTGACTTCAAGTCAGCCTCGGTTCAGGAAGTTCTGAAACAGATCGTCAGACCTCCTCTGAAGTACGAGCTGAAAGGAAAGATCGTCACCATCACCAAGTCGGAATCCAAGCCGTCATCCACGGCCGCCGGTGACAAGGACAAGACGACCGAGGTCAGCGGTGTCGTTAAGGACTCCAAGACTGGCGAACCGCTTGTCGGCGTGGCTGTCTGGGTCAAGGACACTCCTATTGGTGTCACGACCGACCTTGACGGACATTACAGCATCTCGTTCAAAGGCAATTACGGCTATGTCAGCGTCTCCAGCATCGGCTATGTCGCCCAGGATGTCGCCGTCAAGAAAGGCTCGCAGGTCATCAACGTGGCTCTTGAGCAGGATGGCAACACTCTTGAGGAAGCCGTGGCTGTCGGTTACGGCCATCAGAAGAAGGCCAGCATCGTGGGCGCCATCGCGACCATCGCCCCGGATGAGATGAAGATTCCGGTGTCCAAGTTGAGCAACGCTCTCGCCGGCCGTCTTTCCGGAGTGGTCTCGGTTCAGAGAAGCGGTGAGCCTGGCTCCGGATCGACATTCTGGATCCGAGGCATCAGCACATTCGGAGCCAACGCCAATCCTCTTGTCCTGATCGATGGTGTGGAGCGCGAGCTTGACCTTGTCGATGTCGAGGACATCAAGGAGTTCTCGGTTCTGAAGGACGCCGCCGCCACGGCTGTCTATGGTGTGCGTGGAGCCAACGGAGTGGTCCTGATCACGACCAGAAGCGGAGAGGAAGGCAAACCGAAGGTCTCCATCAAGTTCGAGAGCGGAATAACGAGCCCGGTGAGGGTTCCCCAGATGGCGAGCGCCACTCAATATATGGAGATGTACAACGCCGCTTCCGGTACTGAATATTTCGACGCGGAAAGATTCCGCAAGACCTTGAGCGGGGAGGATCCTGACCTCTGCCCTAACGTCGATTGGGTCGGCAACATATTCAAGAACCTCAGTGACAACACAAAGGCCAACGTCAATGTCTCCGGAGGCACAAGCTCCATCAAGTACTACATCTCCGGAGGATTCTACAACGAGAACGGACTGTTCAAGACAGACCCGACCGCGGACTACAACACGGGAATATACTACCGCAAGTTCAACTTCAGGGCGAACGTCGATGTCAAGCTTACCCGCCACACCTCGATGAACGTCAACCTCGCCACCACTTTCGAGCAGAAGAACGAGAGCGGAACAAGCAGCAGCTCGATCTGGTCGGCGGCGCTCAAGACCCCGTCGGTGATCTTCCCTATGGTCTATTCCGACGGCCATTATCCTGGGCCAGGCACGAATATGGGCTACAATCCTTACGCCCTTCTCACCCAGACCGGTTACAAGCAGGCCTTCTACAACACGGCGCAGTCGCTTGTCTCCCTGACGCACGACTTCTCGTGGCTGACCGACGGACTTACGGCCACCATCAAGGGCTCGTTTGACGCCAAGAACAACGCCTACCAGAACCGCACCAGAACTCCTGAGCAGTACGGCCAGGCCTATCGTGACGAGAACGGAGAGCTCCAGCTGACCGAACTGGTTCCTGGCTCCCAGACTCTGTCTTTCGCATATTCGAACACAGGATGGAGGTCCCTTTATCTTGAGGCAAGCCTCAATTATGCCAGATCATTCGGCAACCACAGTCTCACCGGCCTCCTGCTCTACCAGCAGTCGCAGAAGAACTACATCGGATCAAGTGCCACTTCCAGCAACGCTGCGCTGCCTTACAGGCATCAGGGTGTGGCGTTCAGAACCACCTACAACTACGATTCCCGCTATTTCCTTGAGTTCAACGCCGGCTACAACGGTTCGGAGAACTTCTCGCCGGGTCGTCGTTTCGGATTCTTCCCTTCAGTGGCCGGCGGTTGGCTTGTCTCCAATGAGAAATTCTGGACCGGAGGTCTGGCCGAGACCATCAGCATGCTGAAATTCAAGGGTTCATACGGAATCGTCGGCAACGACCAGATTGGAGGAAACCGCCGTTTCATCTATCTTGAGACGATCAACACCGGCTCCAGCTGGAATTTCGGCGAGACTGTCACATCATACCCTTCCTACCGTAGAGGTGAATGGGCCAACGACAATGTCGGCTGGGAGAAATCCAGAAAGCTTGATGTCGGAATGGAGGTCACCTTTTTCGACAAGCTGCGTCTGCAGCTCGACTGGTTCAAGGAGAAACGCTCCGGCATCTTCCTTCAGAGATCCTCGATTCCTGAATATGTCGGAATCACGACGAAGCCTTATGTGAATATGGGTAAGATGAGGAACTCCGGATGGGACGCCTCGCTTCAGTACGACCAGAAGGTCGGCGAGGTCAACTTCTCCGCTATGGGCAACTTCACTTTCGCCCGCAACGTCATCGAGGAGCAGGATCAGCCGGACTATGTCGAGAAATATATGAACCGCACTGGCCAGGCGAGGTGGCAGTCATTCGGCTTTGTCTCCGACGGTCTCTTCAAGGATGAGGAGGACATCGCCACCTCTCCAGACCAGAGCGCCCTCGGACAGGTGAGTCCTGGTGACATCAAGTACAAGGATCTCAACAATGACGGGGTCATCGACAGCAAGGACGTGAAGGCCATCGGCTACACTGACGTGCCTGAGATCGTTTATGGATTCGGTGTGTCCGCCCAATGGAGAGGATTTGACATCTCTGTGTTCTTCCAGGGCAACGCCCACGTGAATTTCTCCATCAACTCGTCGATGGTCCGCGGCTTCACGGAGCCTAAGATGGCTGCCAACAATGTCTTCGCTGATGTCTATGGCAACTATTGGACTGAGGATCACACTGACGCAAAGTACCCTCGTCTGACCACGACAGAGGCCACCAACAATAATCAGACTTCAGACTTCTGGCTTGTCAACGGCCGCTACATCAGACTGAAGAACGCCGAGTTCGGCTACACTTTCCCTAAGCGTCTCGTGCAGAAGATGCGTCTGAGCCAGTTGAGGATTTACCTGGCCGGAACCAACCTGCTCACTTTCGCCCCTTTCAAGCTTTGGGATCCGGATCTCCAGACTGGAGCCTCCAACTATCCTAACAACAAAATCGTCAACATCGGTCTCAACATCGGCTTCTAATAATTCGATAAGACATGAAAAAGAACATATCACTGATAGTCCTGCTCACGGTTGTGATGTCCGCTGTCTGCTCATGCGACAGCTATCTGGACAGGCAGCCTGATGACCAGCTGACATCCAAGAACATATTCGACAAGAAGACCACCACGATGAGGTACCTTGTCAATGTATATTCCTACATTCCCTACGAGTGGTCCCCGGAGGGTAGCGGTGACCATTCCGGCATCGCCATAACGGCGAGCGACGAGGCTTCCTGCGCCTACACGGGTTCCCGCTTCTTCGCATTGCTGAACCACAACCAGCTCTCCCCGCTGTCCACTCTGACAGGCTACCGCTATGCGGTCTACAGACTTCTGTACCAAGGAATAAGCGAGGCTACATATTTCATGTCCAAGGTGGCCGAGTGCCCTCAGATCACTCCTGAGGAGATCGAGATGTGGCGTGGTGAGGCGCGCTTCCTCAGGGCTTTCTACTACACCGAGCTGCTCAAGTGGAACGGCCCTGTCATCTGGACCGGCGACGCGCTTGCTGATTTCTCCGATCCGAATGTCTCGAAGGTGGACAGATCACCTTGGAGCACGATCGTGGATTGGCTTTGCTCTGAATATGACACAGCCGCTTCCGAACTTCCTGAGACGAGAAGCCCTTACGAGGTCGGCCGCGCGACAAAGGGATCGGCTCTCGCGATGAAGGCAAGGTTGCTTCTTTTCAACGCCAGCCCTCTTTTCAACGGCCAGAACGGAACCGGAATCTACGATGACATCGTCAACAAGGACGGCGAGAAACTCTTCAACACAGAATATGACGAGAACCGTTGGAGGCTGGCCGCCGAGGCGGCGAAGGCCGTCATCGACCTGCAGCAGTACAACCTTGTCGAGGATGAGAACGCCACTCCTCTGGAGAACATCCACAACGCCGCGGTTCTGCTGAACTCTCCGGAGAACATCTTTATGGTGCAGTGCGGCGGACGAAGCTGGAGGGTGGGGGAGACCCCTGTCCAGGCCGGCGGCTACGGTGGAATCGGTCTGACCCAGAAACTTGTCGATGCTTTCGCGATGGACAACGGCTACTATCCGATCTCCAATATGGAGGACGAGTCCTACGACAACGGATGCGGGACCATCGAGATCGATCCTCGCTCTGACTATGTCGAGACCGGCTCGCAGAAATTCGTTCATCCATTCTTCTCGACCATCCCGAAGAACGTCAAGCTGACATCCGCGATCGAGACTATGAATATGTACATCGGCCGCGAGCCAAGGTTCTACGCCAATGTCTTCTGGGGCGGTCAGACCTGGGTGATGGGAACGAACAAACTGACGGACGTGCAGTTCTACAAGAACGGCAACGCCGGCCCTATCACATCCAACAACTACAGCCCTACCGGTTACCTGTGCCTCAAGTTCATCGACCCGGATCTGGACACCAAGTCGGCGAAGTGGGGCAATTTCTCCTGGCCGATCATCCGCTATGCCGACGTGCTTCTGATGTACATCGAGGCTTTGAACGAGTACGACCCTCAGAATCCTGACATCCTTTATTATTGGAATATGATCCGTCACAGGGCTGGTGTTCCTTCGATCGGAACAGAGGAGGGCGAGGTCTATCCTGAGATCATCGGCGATCAGGCCCTTCAGAGAAAGTACATCCGCAGGGAGCGTATGGTCGAGCTGTGCTTCGAAGGGAAGCGCTATTTCGACACCCGCCGCTGGATGATAGCCGAGAAAGAGGACAATGGAAAGGTGGTCGGATGCAATCTGAACGCCACCAACCACAAGATCTCCGGCGACTATTGGAAGCGCACCTCGATCTTCGACACGTTCGGCGAGGCCGGTACGACCTCGGAGAGGGTGTTCACCAAGAAATACTACCTGCTTCCTATGAACCAGGCCGAACTCGACAGGATTCCTGACCTGACACAGAACTACGGATGGTAGTGTGGAACTCTATTGAAATAATAAGTAAATGATTATGAAACGAATATATTCATTGGCGGCTTGCTCCGCCCTGCTTTGCGCCGTGGCCTGCGAGCCAAGCCATCTGGAGGACAACCTCTATGGCCCGGCTGTCTATCTTTTGGACAAAGGTCTTCAGAAGACGGCGACATTCTACGATGTGCAGCCGTCCTATACCGCTGAGGTGAGCGCCTATTGCGGAAGCTACTACGACAAGAATCCCCAGGTGAGGCTGACCGAGGACGCTTCTGTTCTGGAAAAGTACAATGCCGACAACGCCACCGCTCTCCAGATCCTGCCGTCGGACTGCTGGTCTTTGCAGACCACGGATCTGACGATGAAAGACAAGAAGGCTACTTTCAAGGTCGATTTCTCCATCGAGGCTCTGAAGAAGCTTTCCACCGAGGCCGACTATTCGGATCTTGAGAACTACGCTGTTTCGCTCAGGCTCAAAAGCCTTACGGACGGTGTTGGGAATCCAGGAACGGATGAGCTTGGCAGCGTTGTGATTGTTCCGGATATGAGCGTGATGGCTTTCGATCTGGAAGGCGCCGGCGTGTCTGAGACAAGTCTCGACAAGCTGGATGACAGCGACGGCACTCTCACTTTCGAGTACAGGGTCAGGACCTGTGTCGAGAACAACTGGACCAACGGAGTCAAGTTCTCTTTCAACGTCGCCTCGGACGCCGCTGAACATCCGCTTCTGCCTGAGGGGTCATATTCAGTGACATCCTCGTCGGAGGAAGGTTTCGTGCCGGGCGTGTCCGAGATCATCTACACAGTCAGGATCGACAAGTCCAAGGCCACGGAGCGTGACTATTCCATCGTGGCGAGGGTCGAGTCTGAAGGCGGCTTTGTGGTGGAAGGGAAGAACGAGTCTGTCATCAACCTCTTCAACAGACATTACTACAAGCAGTCCGACATCAAGGTCCGCAACTGTAACTCCTACGTGCCGAGCCGCGGTCCGGAGCTGACGATCGACGGAAAGCTGAACACCCGCTGGGAGTCAGGATATTCAGCGTCTGACATCGGTGTCTTCAAGCTTCCTTATTTCATTGAATATGAGCTTGCCACCCCTGTCCGCATATCCGACTTCGACCTCTACCGCCGTCAGGACAGGTACGCTTCCGACCTGAAAGGCGGACATCTGGAAGTCTCCGCCGACGGTGAGACCTACACTACGGTCTGCTCCTTTGACTACACCGGTGTGAGCGCCTACAGGAACATCCACTCCGCAGAGACCGAACCAGAGGCGAGATTCGTCAAGTTCGTGGTTACCGCCTCCGGAAGAACCGGTGGCGGAATGAAGGCTCCGCTCTCCAACCTGGCTGAGTTCAACATCTGCTACAGGTAGACTTGCCGACAAATAAGACAAACGCCGCGGCTGGACATCGATGTCAGCCGCGGTGTTTATTTTATGACAATAATTTTAGCAGGACGCTCCGTAGACCAGGATTGTCAGCCAGAAATATAATGAACTGTCTCCATGCGAAAGATCGGCTTCCCCGTTGCGGGAAAGTTCGTCCAATTCCTTCCTGAACACAGTCAGAGCCTTGTGGATGTGCTTCTCGACCGCCTTTTCGGAGATGCCGAGAGCCGCGGCTATCTCCTTGTTCGTCAGGTTCTGGAACCTGCTCATTGTGAACACCTCCCGGCATCTGTCCGGCAACTTGCCCATTATGTCCCGTATGTTCGAGGTCAGCTCGTCGTAGATGGTCTGTTTGTCCGAGTCGCTGACGGCGAGGTCCAGATGGTAGAGAGCCTCATCGTGGATCTCCTTGAATGACTCCGTCATCCTGACGACCTTCAGCGCGGACTGGTGGCGCAGCGTGTCTATGGATCTGTTGCGCACAAGCCGGAAGAGAAGCGCCTGCCAGGTGTCTCCCTCCTTTCCTCCGAACTTCTCCCAAAGGGTGATGTACGCCTCGTGGACAATGTCCTCGGCCGCCCTCTCGTCAGACACGAACCTGAACGCGAAATTGAAGAGTCTGTCGCTGTACTTGTTGTAGAGTCCTTCGAATATGTTCTCGTCAAGAACCATCCCACCTTCTTTTTCGCTTCCTTTCGCCAAAGATTCAGCCTATGCCTCCAGACAGCTGTCCATCAAATCCGAGATCTCCCCACGGTCAAGGTTCTGGCCGATGAAGACGATCTTGATCATGCGGTCACCATAGATAGGATCCCAGTCCTTGCGCAGGTTCTTGTCCCTGCGCATCATCTCCTGAAGCTGATCCTCCGGCATCGTGGCGAACCACAGGCCGGCGTCCTTGATGGATTTCTGGACTCCGGACTGCTCGAAGAGGTAGCACTTGTCCTTCTCGTCGGCGAAGTAGCACAGCCCTTTGGCACGGATGACATTCTTAGGCCACTTCTTGGAGACAAGCCAGTCGAACTTGTTGATGTCCAGAGGCTGACGGCGATAATAGACAAAGGTCCCGATGTTATATTCCTCGACTTCGCCACCCTCGTGATCGTGATGATGGTGATGCTCGTGCCCCTCGTGGTGATGCTCGTGGTCGTGTTCCTCGTGATGATGGTCATGTTCATGCCCGTCATGATCCTCATCGTGGTCATCGTCATCATGATCAGCTTCGTTGCCCTCTCCTTCGATGGCGTTGATCCAAGCCGCCGAAGTAGCCGTCTTATCGAAATCGAACATCCTGGTGTTCAGAAGTTTGTCAAGATCGATGTCTCCATAGTCGCACTCAAAGACCGTCACTTTCGGATTCAGAGCCTTCACTATGCTGCGGACCCTGCCGAGTTCCTCGGGCTTCACCTCGGACGCCTTGTTCAGAAGCACGATGTTGCAGAACTCGATCTGCTGGATCACAAGATTCTCAAGGTCATCCTCCTCCAGATTGTCCTTCTTGAGAGCGTCCCCGCAGGCGAACTCACTCTGCATCCTCAGAGCGTCCACAACGGTGACTATGCAATCGAGTTTCGGAATATTCGATTGGGCATATTCAGGAACAAGCTTAGGGAAGGAGCAGATGGTCTGTGCGATAGGGGCGGGCTCGCATATTCCACTGGCCTCGATGACGATGTAGTCGAACTTGCCGGAGCGGCAGAGGTCGTTCAGCTGGGCGACAAGGTCCATTTTCAGCGTGCAGCAGATGCAGCCGTTCTGGAGAGGGACAAGGCTGTCATCCGTGGTGCCGACAACGCCGCCTTTCTGGATGAGGTCGGCGTCGATGTTCACCTCGCCGATGTCGTTCACGATGACCGCGAACTTGATGCCCTTCTTGTTGGAGAGTATTCTGTTGACTAATGTAGTCTTGCCGCTTCCGAGGTATCCAGTCAGGAGCAGCACCGGGATTTCCCTGTTCTCTACTGTTATTGTCATGGTTATGCTGTTGTTGTCATATTGTCGCAAAATTATAATATTTACTTTGGTTTAGCAAATCGGACGCTGGCTGATTAGCAGGTCTGCTTCGTGAGCATGGTGGCGGTTCTTGCGCACGAGGCGGCGCTTGGTGGATGCTTCGTGAGTGTGGTACACCGTAAATGTTATGTACGCAGAGTAAACGTATATTATTGTCGTTGACAGCGCAACGAGAAAGTCCATGCCGAGGATCTTTTGCCTCAGCGCCCTGTAAGCGCCTTTGTAGAAATACATTCCCGGCCAGAACTGAACAACCGTGGCCAGCAAAAACTGAATAAGCGGCCGCAGACTCCACATAAGCGGCATGGTGAAAAGGACGCTTATGCAAAGCGTCCTTAAAAGCACCAGCCTGCCGTGTGCCTCGCTCTCTTCGTCACCGCAGGCAGGGCAGGATACATACAGACCGTTATTTTGCTGCATTTTTAAGCTTCCTGTACTCTTTGAAGCATATTGCCGAGCAGGGCAGGCAGAACACGGGAATGTGGAACAAAAGCACCCAGCTGAGCCAATCGACGCCCTGATAGAAAACACCGTCATAGGTGATGCCCTTTATAAGATCAAAATAGGAAAAATTCCATACGCCCCAGTTGCCGGTGAACGAGCCGCACAGGTGAATGATAAGAAACGATGCCGTAGTGAAAACTCCGGCGATTGCGCCGACAAGCGTTGCCGAGGCTCTTGCGCTTCTTGCAAGAAACAGCGTGACCACCGGCAGCACATACACCGTCAGATTCAGTGCCCAAAGCGACAGGGGAATGGTGTAGCCCCAGTTATAAGCCTGGCGGATGTGATCTCCGTCGTGTATGAGTATCGCAATGAGCATAATCACGGTGCAGACGGTAAGTGTTTTGATAAGCTTTTTATCAAGCTTTGTGTCAAGCAGCTTGACGGCTTTGGCCTCTTTTTCTGACATGTCTGTTCTCCTCCTAAATCGTGGTGCATCAAAATTGACCACTTGGTAAATTTAAATTAGCACGATCACGAGGGAATGTCAACAGTTTTATTGACCGAATGGTAAATTTCTTCTGATTATGTATCCTCTCTATGCAAGGGCATTTTGATTTCTGTTTAACAAAGAACTGATAGCTAAAAAGAAAAACTCCGAACGTAATCGTTCGGAGTTTTTTGGAGGCGTCACCCGGATTTGAACCGGGGAATCGCGGATTTGCAGTCCGCTGCCTTACCACTTGGCTATGACGCCATATTAGTTTGCAGGCTTTTTTTTAACGCAGCCTGCAA
>OQWA01000572.1_pt1 | contig 10917 bp, 14 predicted proteins | sample 1691581 | NCBI WGS metagenome assembly OQWA01 (sample SAMN03418264, study PRJEB22391) | human gut metagenome | biome: human-gut; feature: organic feature; material: feces | host: Homo sapiens | place: Tanzania | collected 2013-01
TACACTTTGAATAAACCGCAGAAAGGCTTCCTGGCTAACTTTGTTCGAACCGGGTGATTATTGTGCGCTTACCCCGCAAATGCCCAGAAAGAATGTAAGCGTAAAATCTAACCACGAACAAAAGGCCGCCATCTCAAAGCCTGTTTTGTGGGACAGTCACCCGCAGATCACCTCATGGTCGATTCGGCAGCGATTATAGCGGAGCAACGCACCTTAAGACTGGCGAACCGAATCATACTTGGAATCGCCCAAGGCTTTGAGATAGGCATCGTATGCTGCTTCCAAGGAGGAATACTCTTCTCCATTTTTTAGAACTTGCTTATACTCGGCCCGCATAAGTGATTTTGAGATGGTGACATAATTCTTGCCATTTCGCTTGCCGGTTGTGGTTTCGGAAACATAATATTTCCCGTTGCCGGTTTGAATAATTACGGGGATGTTTTTCCCGACTCCGACTTTGTCTGTGTTCAGAGACGTCCAGAAAAGATACCGATTTGCTTCTTGCCCGTCTCCTCCGTTGCCAAGATAGGCCCAGGTGCAGTCCGGCTGCTGCAGGAGACTGTTGTCCAACTTTCCGATTGCTTTGTAGATAGCCGGAACATAATCTGACTTCGGACATCTGGAGTCAAACTCGAAGTTGGCGTTCTTTTTTACATCGCCGTTTTTCCAAAAGTCTGTACTATATAGAAGTGGGAAGAAATCCGTCACCCTTGTGTTAAACGGATACTTGGGGGCAGAAGGGTCGGCTTTCCCGCTCCAAGTCAGAATAATTCCGTAATTTTCATTATATGAAACAACACAGGTTCCATTCGGCGCAGCAACGCCTTTCCAATTATCCGTGTCTCCTTGCTTTTTGTAATGGACGATACCGCCGATATTCATCGGATCGACCGATTGCCAGTCGGCCCGCTTCTGCTTCAGGTCAACAGTCACGGTGGTCTCCGAATTCCCGAGCAGTGCCTCTGCGGATACCTGTGCATAAGCGGAGCGCACATTTGCAAGGTCCGCCGCTTCTCTGGCTTTTTCAAGCTGTGATGAAAATACCGGGATCGCAATCGCAATCAATACAGCGATGATCGCAAGACGATCAGCATTTCCATCAACGTAAATCCATTTCTGATTCGTTTCACTATAATCCCTGCTTTACCTTGGATATCCATTCTTTATATGATTACTTCCTATTAGGAACACTGTAAATACAAGGCTTTTCGGAGCCTACAAACCAGAAAAAATAATATTTGATCTATCACATTACGCAAAAAGCCGTCCGGCATGAAAAACGGGCGGCTTTTTTGCGTGGATAGACGGAAAGGAGGCACAAAAATAACTACAAAATTTTAGCGCTCAAATTTGTGCAATTTTAACGAAAAGGAGGATCGTAAATGGCCGATGAAAAACTGAATACTGGCCCTGCGGAGAATATTTCCCCGGAGGCCGCCGAGCCTATCGCCACATCCGAACAGGCCGCAGCGTTTGAACCCCAGCAGGAATGCTCATATACGGTAAAGAAGCAACAACACAAATTGAGAACAGCGTACCCTACTATTCTGTATCAAAGTGGAGCAGTAACACGAAAATGTTGCTGCTCCATTTTCATGCCCCTTAAATAATTTCCTTGAATATGCTTGACTTATATTACGGTTAGTGATATACTTGTTACAGTAACCGTAATAAGGAGGCTGGACTATGAGAGACAATGCAAAAAGTGGCGCACTTACAGAAGTGACCTTTTATATTTTACTCTCTCTTTATACACCAAAACACGGATACGCCGTTATGCAGTTTGTTGAAGAAAAAACGGGCGGGCGGCTTTCGTTAGGAGCAGGCACTTTATATGGAGCATTAAACTCTTTGCAGGACAAGAAGTGGATTGAACCTTATGGAGATAGTGAGGGAAGAAAAAAAGAATACCACATTACAGCACAGGGAAAAGAGATTGCAGAAAAAGAGCTTGCAAGACTAAATGAACTTGTAAGCGTTGCAAGTGAAATTATTGGAGGTGCAGTATGAGTAAAAAATGTTATCGCTTTTTTGGCGGATTGCTAAATACGCAGGAAAAATGGCTAAACAAAATGTCTGAAAAGGGTTATCGACTTGTTCGGACAGGAAAACTGTTATACGAATTTGAAAAATGCAAGCTCGATGAAGTGACCTATTGTGTAGAGTTTATCGGAGAAAAATCAAAAGAGAGTTCAATAGATTATGCTAATTTTTTGGAGGATATGGGATATAAGGTGTTTTTTAAAAATATCAATCTAAACTATTCTGTTGGAAAAGTTCGTTGGCGCCCATGGGCAGAAAGGGGCGGTCGTATTGCGACAAACACAACAACTTTTAATCGAGAAATCTTGATTGTGGAAAAAGCAAATGATGGAAAGCCTTTTGAACTCCATACCTCTTATGACGATAAAGAAAAATATTATCGCAACTTACGTAATCCGTGGCTATTTCTACTGCTCATGTTTGCACTATTCGCAGTTACAAAGCAATCTATAATCTTTGGTATTTTTGCGTTGGTTTCTGTAATTCCTGGCAGTATATATCAAATACAGATAATGAAAATCCGGAAGGAAGCCAAGACACAGGAATGGTGAGGAAATAAATAGCAAACCCAGCCGAGTCTGTCAACGGTCACGATGAACGGCGCAAATGCGCCGCCGTTGACAGCCTTGCCCGTCTTTGCTGTTCGGTAATCAAGAGGGCGACAGCACAAAATGCTGCCGCCCTTTCCCATAATTGAAGAAAGGGGGATTTTCCATGACTGAATATGAAGCCTATCAAGATCATATCCGCTACACCCATGACGCTTACTGCCGGATTGTCATTCGCCATGCGTCCTTTGACGCTGCCCGTATGCTGGCGGCGAGGTGGAAACGGGAAATCTCCCTTGAATATTTGACCGAAGAAAAGTTTGTCCCACTAAGCGCCACAGACGAGTATTTTCAAGTGCCGGACTATCGTGATGAGAGAATGGTGATGTGCAGTTCCTCCTCCAGTCCATGCACCAGATTGCTGACGCTGGGCTGGGAGACGTACAGCTTCTGGGCCGCCTTGCTGAACGAGCCGCACCGCTCCACCATGGATACATATTTCAACTGCTGCAATGTCATACGCGTGACCTCTCTTTCCCGCTGCTCCGCTCCTGTTGTCCAGGCATACCGCGCCCGCCGCGCTCTTCTATTCCGGATTTTAGCGCTTCACAGACGCAATTCCATCGCGGCCGCTCTCCGCCAGCTGAGAAACCGCCTCCTTGTAGAACACATCCAGCTCTCCCATGTACCCCGGCTTCCATGGCTTGTTCCGCCCACAGTAGTGGATGACCGCCGACTTTCGCCGCACGTCCTCCAGCGTCATGCCGTCCCCGTTGTGCCGGTGGAGGGCAAACAGCTTCTCCGTCATGTTGTAGCGGAGGGAGTCCAGCGGCAAAATGCGCTGGCCGTACAGGGCGCTGATGATGTCCTGATCCGGCAGCACGAGCCTCCCCTTATGGGTGTCCATATAGTCGAACACCGCCTGCATATCCTGCTCCGCCCGCAGGGCCGGCAGGTTCATCAGCATCACGCCGGAATTGATATAGGGGCTGTCCTCGTCCATATCCAGGCGCAGCTCGTTGAACCGGTGCAGAAAGCCGCGGATGTGGCTGGCCGCTGCGAAGAACGCCGTACCCATCGGCATCTCATACAGCTCCCGCAGGCTCTGCCGCACCACGATGTCCGGGTCGAGATACAGCACCCGATCCAGTGTGTCCGGCAGATATTTTGCCGCAAAAATACGGTAGTAAATGGCTTTTGGGTAACGGTCAGAGGTTGGCGCGTCCGCCAGCCCACTCTCGTCCACCTGTATCAGGTGCAGTGCGCCCCGCTGGCCCAGCAGCGCTCGTGCTTCTGCCACGTCCGCCTCCGACAGGCCCTCATCGTGCAGCAGGTACACGTCAAAATACGCGGCACTGTCACTGTGCAGTACGGAGAACAGCATCACATTCAGCTGCGGAACATAGTTCCGATCCAGTGTCATCAACAGGTTCATATACATACCTCGACTTTTTTGTTTTCAGTATATCCCGCATTCTCTCAAAAAGCAAGAACAGCCCCGCCGATCAACGAATAGTTTCGGGGGTGTTTGATCAAAAAGCACGCCTTCCTGAAACCGCGAAAGCGTGCTTTTTGTCAGCCCCATACACAGGACACATTTCATAAACGCATCCCACTGAAACGAATAGGAGACGAATAATTTGCCCCAGCCGCTCCATAGGCACACTCCCCCGTCTTTGTGATGCCTATAAGCAAGCGATGGCTTGAAACGGTTTTAAAGATTCTAATTCTTGCCTCCGTTTCTCGGCCTTACATGGGCAGTTTCTTTTCCCCGCTGATGGCCATCACGCAGATGACCTCCAGCTCACGGAAAATCTTCGGCATATCTGCGTCCCGGCGGAGCGGGTGGCTGGCCGGGAGATACCCGTCAAAAAATGCCATCCGTGCATCCTGCGGCAGCTCCGTCAGTTTGATGAGATAGTAAAACGAGCGCTGCGGGGGTTCTTCCCTCTGAAACAAATAGCCCACACAGCCGGAGAGCCAGGACTGCGCAGCCTGCAGATCGGCGGAGGTGTAATAGTGCATAGCCCCGACTGCCAGTGTAAACAACAGTCTGTCGGCGATATAGTCAGCCTTGACGGACGGGGGCAGGCCCAGCAGGTGCTGCGGCAGCAGAACAGACAGCGGCGTATCCAGTGCCAGCAGTCTGCGGCGCTGTTGACGGAGTTCATTGTCCACTTTCCGGATGTAGTCTTCCGCCTGCACACGATTAAGTTGCGCAGCCATAGGCATCACCTCCCAGTGTCACCGAACCGGAGAGCTTCCCCTCCGCCAGCGCGTACAGCAGTGGCTGTACCAGCGCTTCCACCGCGCCGTCTAATCCCCGTGCGCCCGTCCCCTGCGCCACGGCTTCGCGGGCAAGCTGTTCTGCCAACTCGTCCGACAGCTTGAGACGGACCTTGTGGGCGTGGAAGAACTTCTTGTATTTTACGAAAGCCGAAAGGCTGGATTCGGTCAGGATGCGCTTCATCTGTTCCGTGGTCAGCTGCTCCACCGGCACGAAGCGTCCAATGCGGCCCATCAATTCGCGTTCCATGCCATAGGCACAGAAGTCCTCAGCAGTACACCGGGCAGCTATGGGGCAGGACTGTTCGCCCCGCACAAAACCAATGGGATCGGCAGGCCGCTGCACATCCTGCATACGTCCGAACGCGCCGCCGAACAGGAACAGCAGATCGGCGGTGTTGATGGTCGCCCTCTCCGTGGTGACCTCTATCCCCTCCACCATCTTCAAAAGCGCGTGCTGCGTCCCCTGGCAGTACGATTGACGCCAATCATTACCGTGAGCGGACAGCTTGTCCACCTCGTCAACAAAGATGATGGCATGCCGGACGCGGGGATGGCCTTTGAAGCCTGTCAGCAGGTCAGTCACAATGTCCGCCGCATTTTTCCCACGATAACCGGTCTCTGTGATGCCGGTGGCATCCACGGTGAGAAACGGCAGTTCTGCGATTTTGGCGGCCTCGCGGATGATGGCAGTCTTGCCGCACCCGCTGGGGCCATACAGCAGCAGATTGGTGCGGGGAACAGCGTTGTCTCCGTTGGCGCGGAGCATCTGTTTCCAGACAGCCAGTGCTACGGCTGATTTCGCCTGCTCCTGTCCAATAATGGACTTATCCAGTTCCCGAATGATATGCTGCGGTGTAACCGACTGCGCGGGCGCGGATACGGCTTCCTCTTGAGAACCGACAACCTCTTCCAAAATATGGAACGAGGTCTCCAGACAGCTTCGGCAGACCATCCTGCCGGTAGCTCCCACCACATAGCTCTTGCCGAGGATGTTAATAACCCCCTTACACAGGGCACAGCGGGGAAAGGACTGAGAATTCTTCTTACTCATCCTCGGCCACCTCATATGTTTGAACCAAATCGTCTATCGCAACGTCCAATACCGCCGAAAGCCGCCTCAGCACCTGAAGCGACGGTGTGCGCTTGCCGCTTTCATAGAGGCAGATGGCGCACTGCCGCGTGCCGATCAACGCAGCCAGCTGGGTCTGGTTCAAGCCCTTGCGTTTACGGTGGTAGGCGATACCAGAGACGTTGCCGTTTGCACATCGAGGCTTTCGCCGGAAGCGCACGCCTGTGTGCTGCATATCGTATTCGGCTTCCAGCGTCTCAAACGGAATATCCCACCGCTTTTGCTTTGGACTGTCCCAGTTGGTCAATGTGCAAAGAACGTAGTTCTCACCTGCGGCCAGGCAATTTTGCGCCATACGCAGTTCCTTGGCCGTCATGGAAATGCCGTTATTGGGTGAAGAATGAATGCTGGTTTTGACCTCCAGAAACACCGGACGTGCACAATCATCGAAGCTGAGGATGTCGCAGCCGAACTTGCCGTGCAGCTTGAAGAAAGGCATGATCAGCTGCGCCAATGCCGGCCATTTTGCGCCGACCCGTTCTCGCTCCTGACTCAGGATAAATTCCTCCCCTTCGCGGCCGATACGCTTGTGATCTTCCAGAGGCTCAGGTGCATATGCCGGCTGCGGCCAGCGGGCAAAGAAGCCTGCCGGGATAGCGGTGAAATCATCCTGCAGGACGACATCGCAGGGCAGACCAAGATAGTCGGCCACCAGTTTATAGGCGCTGCCGCTGGGTGCAGGCGGCACTTTTTCAATGTCTTTGATGAGATACGCGTGGACGCCCACAGCATCCCCCAGCTCCTGCTGGGTCAGTCCGGCGTACAGCCGGCAGGCTTTCGTCACGGTCATAATATTCTCTCCTATATCGTTCTTCTGTGTATTCTGTATACGTATCGTGTGTACCTGCGCGGTACAGATGTGATGTGTATGTGTGCTGCATACGTATGCCGCGTGCGTACGCGGTGTATGTATGCCTGCTCACCCTTCCAGCAGCGCGCGGTAGTCCTCCGGGAACAGGTAGTCGATCTCAACCCGGTTCCCCTCATAGACGCGAATTTCCTGGATGGCGGCGGCCACTGTGGGGCGATCCAGCTCCGCCAGCTGCCCCGATGCCAGCAGTTCCTTTACCCACGGCAAGGACAGGGGGTCATCCTGCACCGAGCCGCGCAACTTGTCCAGCTGGGCTTGCAGCGCCTGCTCCTGTGCGTCATAGTCGGCGCGGTAGCGGAGGAACTCCTCCTTGGAGATAAGCGCGTCCTGATAGTCCTCGTAGGCGCTTTGCCGGCGGTGCTGAATGCGCTGCAGCGCGGCCTCCAGCTTTTGCGGCTGGTCAGCGCCGGAATGCGGACGTTTCGCCGCGCCCTGCTGTGCCAGCTGGCGGAGGTTCTCCACGCCGGCAATGAGTTGGTTCAGATCATCCAGTATCACCTTCGTCAGCGCATCGTGGGCGATATAGTGCTTGCTGCACACGGACGCACCGTAGCGCTTATACGAGCCGCAGGTGTAGAAGGTCTTACCGCCCCAGGTGGTCTTGACCATGGCTCGTCCACAGTCGCCGCACTTGAGAAAACCCGCAAAGGGACTGACATTCTGTTGAAAATCCGGCGTGCGGGCGTTGGCGTTCAACAGAGCTTGTACCCGCTGCCACTGATCTTTTTCTATGCAGCAACGTAATAAACAGCAGGATTTACCGTTGAACGAAATTCTCCATTGCGATTTGAGCCGCCCATTTTGCGTGAATGACGGTTGTATCAAATAGGGGGATAGAAACGTCGGACTGGCGAATCAGCAGGCCAAGCTCGGTGCAGCCCAAGATGATGCCCTCTGCTCCAGCTTCTTTCAGCTTTTCAATAATGCTTTGAAATCTCTTTCGGGACGCCTCGTTGATTTTACCGATGCACAGTTCCTCAAATATAACCGTATTTATCACGTCCAACATCGGCTCAAAGCCGAAGTTTTTAGTGGAGAGCTTGGCAGCGTAAGATACCCCAGCGAGCCGGTTGCAACCGCACGAGCGCCGACAGATGCGGCCTTACAGCCGGAAGCACTTTTTCAGTGTCGTATACTCGCCCAGCACCAGCAGCGTCAGGCTGCTGTCCAGCACCGTTTCCAGCGAGTTCTGAAAATCTCCGCTGATGGTAACGTAGCAGATGTCATAGTTTCCAACGCCCAGCGAGCGCAGAAAATCCACGCGGGTGCTGTCACCGATCTGCGCGTTGGTGACAAAGGGCATACACTCGTTGACGTGCGCCTCATCCCGGTCCACCGCCATCACCTGATGCCCCAACTCGCTCAGCTGCATGGCAAGGTGCCGCCCGAAGCGGCCAAGTCCGATCAATAATACGTTAACCGAGGGTCAAAACAGCAGCGATTGCTTTTTTGCCTTGTAATAAAGCAATCCGGCTAAATCCGCCAGACCCCAGCCGATCGGAACAGACCACCAAATGCCGGTCACGCCGAATGCGGGGATGGCAGACAGCAGGTAGGCAAGCGCGACACGAGTGCCTAATGAGATGACCGTCAGGACAACGCTCATTCCGGGTCTTCCCAATGCGCGATACAAGCCATAGAGCAGGAACAGGCAGCCGATGCCGCAGTAAAATGCGCCCTCTATACGAAGATACCGCACGCCCTCCAGAATGACCTCGGTTTCTCCGGCGTCCACAAAAATCGCCATAAGAGGTCTTGCAAACACGAAGACGAGGGCGGATATGACCACGCAGAAAGTCATGGAAATGCACACCGCGCTTTTTAGCCCTGTGCGTATGCGAGAACTCTCTTTTGCTCCGTAATTCTGCGCGATGAATGTGGAAAAGGCATTACCGAAATCCTGTACCGGCATATAGGCAAAGGCGTCGATTTTCACAGCGGCGGCAAAGGCGGCCATGACAATGGGGCCGAAGCTGTTGACCAGTCCCTGCACCATAAGGATACCGAGGTTCATGACCGATTGCTGCACACAGGTCAAAGAGGAGAACGAAACGATCTCACGGATGCGTTCCCGCCGCAGACAGTGGAACTTCCATATTGAGCGTACCTGCGGAGAGTGTATGAGTGAGTAAACGGCGATGCCGATGCCTGAAAGGTATTGAGCGATCACGGTCGCCTCTGCCGCTCCGGCAACGCCCCGGCCCAATCCGATCACAAACCAGAGATCGAGGGAGATGTTCAGCACAGCGGAAACGCCTAAAAAGGCCAGTGGGATGACGGAATTGCCGATCGCCCGCAGGAAAGAGGCAAAGTAGTTATATAGAAAAACGGAGGGGATACCCATGAAGATCACAAACAGGTATTCGCGCATATCTCCCCAAACCTCGGCGGGAACGCGGAGAAACGTGCGAAGCCCATCCAGGCAGGCAAATGCTGCGACGTTCAGGAGTACGGTGACAAGTGCGATAAAAAAGAAGGAGGCGCATAGATCCTCGCACAGGGCCGTTCCATCCCGCTGTCCGAAGCGCATGGAAAACAGAGCGCCGCTTCCCATGCACAGGCCGAGGATGATGGAGGTCAGAAATGTCATCAATGTAAAGGATGATCCCACCGCTGCAAGGGCATCCCGCCCAAGGAATTGGCCGACGATCAGCGTGTCGGCAATATTATAGCACTGCTGAAGCAGATCCCCTAAGATCATGGGGATGGCAAACAGCAGCATGGACTTGATAACAGGCCCTTTTGTTAAATCGCGGTTCATAGCACGCCTCTGAATGATAAGTAAATGGTCTCGTCTCGCAGGTATTGCGGTGCGTTTGCATCAATAATCCGAGTTCAGCCAGGGCTTTTGACCGTAGTGGAGCAGTTGGGCCAACTCCCGTGCCTTTGCGTCATCATCGGTGGTGGCTGCACCAAGACGCAGCATGGCCTCCAGCTCGCACGAACCCATCAGCAGCGACGCCAGATCGCCTTGGCGGCAGGGGATCCTACGCACCGGCGAGGAGGACTTCCACCACCTGCTGGACGACCCGCAGGATATATCGAAGAATTACATCGACTACGGCTTTTTGCAGACCAACGTCTCCGCCATCGGCACGATGTTCAAGCTGGTGGAGCAGGATAGCGCCGTCCTCATAGACCAGCTCCTCCACGGAAAGGCGGTTTTGGGTGTAGTTGCTGTCGCTGGCGCTTTCAAAGCGGTAGGCGGTGTAGCCCCTTAGTTGATCGCCGGTATAGTAACCGATGCGCCGCACCTGCACATCATCACGGGCGGCCCGAACTTCCTCCTCAAATTTCTCCACCATGCCGTGGTTTTTCGCCGCGAAGCGGCTGTGACAGGCCAGCGCTTCGTCGAAGTCCTCCGGCTGCATCAGGCGCAGGTGCTTCCGCGCCTCGGCATCCGGCTTGGGCAGCACCGCCGTGGGTAGGGGGGATTCATAGAGCTTTCCCGCAAAGCCGTAGCCCATCCGCCGGTAAAAGCCGATCTGGAACGGCAGCAGAAGCGTCAGCAGTGCGCCCTTTTGCCGGGCGTAGTCCTCAAAGTACCGCACCATGAACAGGGCCGCGCCTTTTTTCTTGTGCAGCGGATGCACCTCCAGCGCCATCAGGCCGCAGGCGGGCTGCATTTTGCCGAAGAAGTTCATGGAGAACAGGATCAGCTTCATGGTGGCGATCAGTACGCCGTTCTCGAAAAGCCCCACCGTCTGCACCTGGCGGTCCTCCCGCAGCTCCAGCAGGTGCTTTTCCCGGTAGTGCTGGCGGCACTCGGCATCCAGCGATTTATACGCCGGGTAGGAGTTGAGATAGATGTCCAAATAATCTTCGATGTCCGCTTCCGTCAGTGGCCGGATCTGCCACCCTGGATGACTGTTGATCGTACTCATGTGTTGACCCTCCTGTATAGCCGCTTGATGGTTTCATTCTGCCGCAGGCTGCCCTGCGATCTGCCCCAGCAAAATTTCCGCGGCATAGCCGCAGGCGCGCCGGACAGAACCGGCCTCGAAGGGGTTGGCCAAATTGGCATAACGCAGCGTCTC
>OQWA01000573.1_pt1 | contig 10914 bp, 7 predicted proteins | sample 1691581 | NCBI WGS metagenome assembly OQWA01 (sample SAMN03418264, study PRJEB22391) | human gut metagenome | biome: human-gut; feature: organic feature; material: feces | host: Homo sapiens | place: Tanzania | collected 2013-01
CCCCGGCCATGTTAATGGTAGCGCCCAAAGGAATATTCGGAAGGAGGAATCAAATTAAAAGAACCACGCGCAAGGCGTGGTTCTTTTAATTTGGCTCCCCCTACTGGACTTGAACCAGTGACACCCTGATTAACAGTCAGGTGCTCTACCGACTGAGCTATCGAGGAGTGTTTTGTCACATGACGTCGACAAGTGTTATTATATGATAAGTCGCAAATAAATGCAAGCTTTTTTTGAAAAAATTTCAAAAAAATTTTATTCCCTAGGAAATCCCCTATTTTACGACTATTCTTTTCTATAATTCTTGCAGGCAATACAAAAGGACAGGCCTATGTCCCTGGGATTAAGGGAAGTCCTGTCCTTCTGCTTTTCAGTTGAATCTATATAGGGAAAATCCAACTGAACACCAAATATATATTAATTTAAGGAAACGGCTAAAGAATATATTGCCGGCTATAGCTGCATTTACTCTGCAGCTGCTGCGGCACGACGCATAGCTGCGTTAGCCTTAATCTGTCTCTCTCTGTCCATACGGCTGCTGGAGAAGCGCTGGAATCTACCCATAGACAGAAAGTATGCACCCAAGCCAATGATAGAAACCACAGCGGCACACACATATACAGCCTCAAAGCCAAAACCTGGCACCAGAGTACCCATGCAATATGGGCCTACACCAATACCCAAATCCAACAGTACGAAGTAGGTAGAGGTAGCTACACCAATCTGACGGGATGGAGCACAATGTACAGCCAAAGCATGGCAGGCAGCAGTAATACTACCATAGCCGCCGCCCAGCAGCAAACCGCCAGCCAACAGTACATAATCATTACCAGCAATGGCAATAGTTGCCATAGACAGTATCAGCAATACCAAAGATGGATAAAGCACTACATTACCACCCTTGTTATCCAGGAGCCAGCCGGTCAAAGGACGACTCAGGAAGCCGCAAATTTCTCTGGTAGCCTTTATCGGTGGTATCTGCTATTCCACTGTATTGAGTTATCTGGGTGAATATGCTTCTGCCAAGGGTATGGCAGAGCTGGGCGGTCAGCTTTTCTTTATCGCCTTTGCTGCTACCTCCTTCCTGAGTCGTCCCAGAGAGCTAACGGATTTTTGACCCTTGCAGGCGGCGTTGTCATTACCTTCGCAAAGGAAATCTTGACTCTTATCACAGGCTAAGATAACAGACTGACACAAAAAGATAACGGGAGCAGATCCGCCGAGTGCGGAACTCGCTCCCGTTATCTAATATCATCAAGGAGGTGGTCAAATGTCTGATAACTGGGTGGTACAGAATTTAGAGAACGCCCTAAACACCTGGAATGAGAAATTAGCCGAGATATGGCAGCTCATTACCCAATCCCCAGAGAACTTTAAGGGCGGCACGATATGGAATGTTATCGTAAATATACACGGCGCAGTGCAGGCAATCGGGCTTGCGTTGCTCGTTCTCTTTTTTGTCGTAGGCGTAATGCGTACCTGCGGCAGCTTTGCAGAGGTCAAGAAACCAGAACACGCATTAAAACTGTTTATCCGCTTCGCCCTTGCCAAAGGTGCTGTGACCTATGGCTTGGAGCTGATGATGGCTCTTTTCAATATCGTACAGGGACTTATTTCAACCATTATGAACGCCGCAGGCTTCGGAACGGCACAGCAGACGGTATTACCGTCGGAAATCGTGACCGCCGTTGAGGACTGCGGCTTTTTCGAGAGTATCCCGTTATGGGCGGTCACGCTGATAGGCGGTCTGTTCATTACGGTACTGTCGTTCATTATGATAATGTCGGTGTACGGCAGATTTTTTAAGCTGTACCTTTATACCGCCATTGCCCCTGTTCCGCTTTCCACTTTTGCGGGAGAGCCGAGCCAGAGCGTCGGCAAGAGCTTTATCAAGAGCTATGCCGCCGTGTGTCTGGAGGGCGCAATCATTGTGCTTGCCTGTATCATCTTTTCGCTCTTTGCGGCTTCGCCCCCTGCGGTTGACCCAAATGCTGCGGCGGTGTCTATGGTATGGAGCTATATCGGAGAGCTTGTATTTAATATGCTCGTCCTTGTAGGTGCAGTCAAAATGTCCGACCGTGTTGTAAGAGAAATGATGGGCTTATAAAGGAGGTGCGACGAATTGGAAGTTAAGATAAACAAGGAAATCCGCAACTACACGGAAAGTATGTTTTTCGGACTGTCGCTCAGACAGTTCATTTTTTCGGTGCTTGCCTGCGGTGTGGCGGTAGGTCTGTATTTTCTGCTGCGCCCGCACTTCGGAACGGAAACCCTCAGTTGGGTATGTATCCTCGGTGCTGCGCCTTTTGCGCTGATGGGCTTTGTCAAATACAACGGTATGAACGCCGAGCAGTTTGTCTGGGCGTGGATTAAATCGGAGTTCCTTATGCCAAAAAAGCTGATGTTTCAGCCTGATAATCTCTACTATGAAACGCTGAAAGCAACAATCCAAAATCACGAAAAGGAGGCGTTGAAAAACAATGCTTAAAACACTCAAAAACCTGTTCAAGCAGGATAAGGAGAAGTTTGTCGTGCCGAAATCGGTGCAGAGCGTTATCCCGATTAAAACTATCTGGGAGGACGGTATCTTCCTTGTCGGCAAGAACAAGTACGCTAAGACATTCAAATTTGAGGACATCAATTACGCCGTAGCAAGCCGTGAGGATAAGGAAGCGATGTTCCTTGAATACTCGGAGCTGCTTAATTCGCTTGACAGCGGAGCTACTACGAAAATCACTATCAATAACCGCCGCTTAAACAAAGCGGACTTTGAACAGACGATACTCATTCCTATGGCTGATGACGGTCTGGATAAATACCGCAAAGAATATAACAAAATGCTCCTTGAAAAAGCGACGGGAGCAAATTCCATTGTGCAGGACAAGTATGTAACGGTGTCTGTCAGCAAGAAAAACATCGAGGAAGCCCGAAACTACTTCGCCCGTGTGGGCGCTGACCTTATTGCCCATTTTTCCCGTCTGGGGTCACGCTGCGTAGAGCTTGAAGCCGAGGAAAAGCTCCGCATTTTTCACGACTTTTACCGCACAGGTGAAGAAACGGCGTTCCGTTTCGATATTTCCCAGACGATGCGAAAGGGTCACGACTTCAAGGACTTTATCTGCCCCGACACCTTTGAATTTGAAAGGGACTGTTTCAGAATGGGCGACAGATACGGGCGTGTGATTTTCCTCAGAGAATACGCCGCCTATATCAAGGACAGTATGGTAGCGGAGCTTTGTGAGCTGAACAGAAATATGATGCTCTCCGTTGACATTATCCCCGTTCCCACAGATGAAGCCGTGCGAGAGGTGGAAAACCGACTGCTCGGCGTGGAAACCAACATCACGAATTGGCAGCGAAAGCAAAACCAGAACAACAATTTTTCTGCCGTTGTACCGTATGACTTGGAGCAGCAGCGAAAAGAAAGCAAGGAGTTCCTTGATGACCTTACGACCCGTGACCAGAGAATGATGTTCGCCGTGCTGACTATGGTGCATACGGCTGACAGCAAGGAGCAGCTTGACAGCGACACCGAAGCGTTGCTCACGACCGCCAGAAAGCATTTGTGTCAGTTTGCCGTGCTGAAATATCAGCAGATGGACGGACTGAATACGGTGTTGCCTTTCGGTGTGCGAAAGATTGACGCTCTGCGTACTCTTACTACGGAAAGCCTTGCGGTGTTTATTCCGTTTCGGGTGCAGGAAATCTATCACGAGAACGGCGTTTATTACGGGCAGAATGTAATCAGCAAGAATATGATTATCGCCAACCGCCGCCACCTGCTCAACGGTAATTCCTTTATCCTCGGCGTATCGGGTGCAGGCAAATCCTTTACGGCAAAGGAAGAAATGACGAACATCATTCTGACCGACCCCAACGCCGATATTATCATTATTGACCCAGAGCGAGAGTATTCGCCGCTTGTAAAGGCAATGCAGGGCGAGGTCATTCACATCTCGGCAACGAGCGAAAACCATATCAACGCTATGGATATGAACTCCGATTACGGTGACGGTGCAAACCCCGTTATCTTGAAATCGGAGTTTATTTTGTCCCTTTGCGAACAGCTCATCGGCGGCAGCAGTCTTGGCGCAAAGCAGAAATCTATCATTGACCGCTGTACCGCTTCGGTGTATCGGTACTATCAGCAAGGCAACTATATGGGAACGCCGCCGACCTTGCAGGACTTCCGTGAGGAGCTGTTGAAGCAGGACGAGCCAGAAGCGCAGGAAATCGCCCTTGCCATTGAGCTTTTCACGGATGGCTCTTTGAACACCTTTGCCAAGCATACGAATGTGGATACCCACAGCCGCCTTATCTGCTATGACATTCTTGACCTCGGCAAGCAGTTACAGCCTATCGGTATGCTTGTTGTTCTTGACAGCATCTTGAACCGTATTACCCAGAACAGAGCCAAAGGCAGAAACACTTTCATTTTCATTGATGAGATTTATCTGCTCTTTCAGCACGAATACTCCGCCAACTTCCTCTTTACGCTCTGGAAAAGAGTAAGAAAATACGGTGCGTACTGCACGGGCATTACGCAGAATGTGGACGACCTTTTGCAGAGCCACACGGCAAGAACAATGCTTGCCAACAGCGAGTTTATCATTATGCTCAACCAAGCGTCCACAGACCGTATCGAGCTTGCCAAGCTCCTTAATATCTCCGACCTTCAGCTCAGTTATATCACGAATGTCGGCGCAGGACAGGGGCTTCTCAAGGTCGGCAACTCTCTTGTGCCGTTTGTCAACAAGTTCCCACGCAATACCGAGCTTTACAAGCTGATGACGACCAAGTTCGGAGAGGTGTAAAATGCTGAAATTGCGGTGTTCGTGTCGTATCGTGAGAGGTTAGCAAAAATAATCATGTTGATTAGTGTGAAAATTCAAGGAAATTTCATTGATTTTTGCACGAATATCTGCTATACTATGGTCAGTACCTTTAAGGAGGACTGCTTATGTATAGAAAGATTATGGGCTTCTTGGAAGCGTGGAAAGAAAACGAACACCGCAAGCCCCTTATTTTACAGGGCGCAAGACAGGTCGGAAAGACCTATTCCATTCTGGAGTTCGGGCGCACCCACTATGAAAATGTGGCATACTTCAACTTTGAAACCAATCCAAAGCTGAACGAAACCTTTGAGGAAAACATCAGCCCCGATTATCTGATACCGATTTTGTCCCATATCGCAGGTCAGACTATCGTAAAGGAAAAAACGCTGATAGTCTTTGATGAGGTGCAGCTCTGCGAAAGGGCGTTGACTTCACTCAAATACTTTTGCGAGGACGCTCCAGATTACCACATCATCGTCGCAGGCAGCTTGCTCGGCGTTGCGGTCAACAGAGCGAAATTCTCTTTCCCCGTAGGAAAGGTCGATATGAAAACGCTTTATCCTATGGATATGGAGGAATTTATGTTGGCGCTCGGTGAGGACGATTTGGTAGAGCAGATTAAAAAGTGCTTCCAAACCGATACGCCGTTGCCGTCTGCCTTGCACGATGCCGCAATGCAGCTTTACCGTCAGTATCTTGTGGTCGGCGGTATGCCAGAGTGCGTGATGCAATTCGCTGAAACAAAGGATTATATCCTTGTCCGCCATACGCAGGATACGATACTTGCAAGCTATCTCAATGATATGAGCAAGTATAACAACTTGAATGAAATCAAGAAAACCAGACTTGCTTATGATAACATTACCGTTCAGCTTTCAAAGAAGAATACCCGTTTCCAATATAAGCTGATTAAGAAAGGCGGACGGGCTTCCGAATTTGAAAATGCGATTGAATGGCTTTGTCTGTCCGGTATCGTGTCACAGGTCTACAAGGTCGAGCAAATCAAAAAGCCGCTTGAAAACTACCGTGATATTGATGCGTTCAAGATTTATGTGTCCGACTTAGGATTGCTTTGCGCCAAGAAAGATTTAGCCGCCAATGACATTCTCTATATGGTCGAGGAAATTAACGACTTCAAGGGCGGTATGGCGGAGAACTATGTCAATGTGCAGCTTACCATTAACGGCTACCACACCTACTATTGGGAGTCCGAGCGTGGAGCTGAAATTGATTTTATCATTCAGCGTGACGGTCAGCTCATTCCCATTGAGGTCAAGTCTGCCGACAACACCAGAGCCAAGAGCTTAAAGGTCTATATGGACACCTACAAGCCCGCTTATGCTATCAAGCTCTCTGCCAAAAACTTCGGCTTTGAGGACAACGACTGGAGTCTGAATGCTGGCCGCTATGTGGGAGTAGTGATAGAGGATGACGGAATGACCGAATGTGAGTTCCGTGATGAAATGTTATCGCTCAAAGCTGACTTCTCGAAGCTCTGTGCTGAGGCTGGAGATTTACAGAAAGAGATTGAGAAGAATATGGTCGAACTTTTTGGCGAGGAATAGAGTATGAAGTGGATTGTAAAAAGTTCATCGGAACTTTATGTTAGTTCTTCTGGATTGTCGAAAGCGTCGGATCAGTTTGGATATGGTTTTCCATTTTTGTCTTATAAGGATGTCTTCAATAATTATTATGCTCCCGAAAAGTTAAATACTTTGGTAAATTCAACAGAGAAAGATAGACAGAAATGTTCTGTGAAGAGGGGTGATGTCTTTCTTACAAGGACAAGCGAAACAACAGATGAGCTAGGAATGAGTTGTGTAGCATTGAAAGATTATGAAAATGCAACATTTAATGGTTTCACGAAACGTCTTCGTCCTTTAACAGAAGAAATAGTTCCTGAATATGCAGCCTATTTTTTTCGTTCATCCTATTTTCGTGCTCAATGCCAGTCTTTGGCTTCTCTTATAACAAGAGCAAGTCTTAATGATGGAATGATTCGCCGTTTTAAAATAAGGTTTCCAAAGGAAAAGAAATGTCAAGAAAAAATAGGTAAGATATTATTGACTTACGATTCTCTCATAGAGAACAATACAAAGCGTATTCGTCTTTTAGAGAAAATGGCGGAGAACTTATATAAAGAATGGTTCGTTCGCTTCCGCTTCCCTGGACATGAAAAGGTGGAAATGGAGAATGGCTTGCCAAAAGGGTGGAAAGTATGTCAGTTATCCAAGATTTCAGATTATTCCAATTGCAAAGCACCTAATAACAAAGGACTTTTCTACATAAGCACGGAGAATATGCTAAAAGAATATGGTGGAATTGATGAGACGGTGCCTTCCGAATGGCCGGAGGCTAATGTTACAAAAGTTGATGTTGGCGACATTCTTGTCTCAAACATTCGTCCATATTTCAAGAAAATTTGGTTGGCAGACAAAGAAGCAGGATGTTCAAATGATGTGCTGAATATAAGAGCCAAAGAAGGTATATGCCCAATATTCCTTTATTACTCAATCCGTAGAGATAGTTTCTTCGATCATATGGTCGCAGGTTCCAATGGAACTAAAATGCCAAGAGGAAGTAAAGAGTTCACTATGAAATATTCAGTGATTGTCCCTTCAAATAACGTAATGGTGGAATTTTCGAGAATCATAGAGCGACTTATTCACAACAAACGGACTCTCCAACATCAGAACACCCTCCTCGTTCGCCAGCGAGACCTCCTTCTCCCCCGCCTTATGTCGGGTAAACTTGAAGTCAAACCATAAAACGAAACGGAATGAAATCATTCATCAGCGAGGATAGCATTGAGAGGGCGATCTGTGACCGTCTGTCTCTTCGGGAATATGGATGGGAAAGGATCGAGTGCGATCCGAGTCCGGATGCTATGGATGAGGTGTCGGCGACGGGACGCGCCAATTCCTCGGAGTGCATCCTGCCTGAGATATTTTTGTCCTCCCTGAAGCGTATTAATCCACAGATCGGAGAGAATTTGTTGAAGAATGTCGTTCGGGACTTCCGCAAGGACTACACCGCCACAGACATGATCGACACTAACTATCGGTTATACAATCTGATACGCAACGGAGTCAAGATAAAAGTCAACAGAAACGGCCGGGAGGACTTCGACATAGTAAGGATCATCGACTTCAAGAATCCATCGAACAACGACTTCCATTGCGTCAACCAGATGTGGATCAAGGGGCATTACTGTTACCGTCGCCCGGATGTCCTGCTCTTTGTGAACGGATTGCCGATGGTGTTCATTGAGCTGAAGAACTCCACCGTCAAGATTGAGGAAGCATACAATAAGAACCTTGTGTCTTACCGCAAGGATATTCCCAACATCTTCGCGTTCAACCAGATTTGCGTGCTCAGCAACGGAATGCAGACCAAATTGGGAGCCTGGAGCAGCGGCTACGAATTCTTCTTCGAGTGGCTGCGTGTCGATGACGAGAAGGAAAAAATTGACAGAAAGGAGATTGAGGAGCACGGGCTCTCGGTCACGAACCTTATCGACGGTCTATTGCGCAAGGATCGGTTGATCGATTACATCGAAAACTTCATATTCTTTGACAACAAACGTGTCAAGATCATCGCCAAGAATCACCAGTTCCTCGGTGTCAACAATCTTATGAAGAGCGTGGAGAACCGTGAGGAGCTCAACGGTAAGCTCGGTGTGTTCTGGCACACGCAAGGTTCAGGCAAGAGCTATTCGATGGTGATGTTCGTGAGGAAGGTTAGACGCAAGCTGCCTGGCAACTTCACATTCCTCGTCATCACAGACCGTGAGGACTTGGACGCGCAGATATACAAGACTTTCGTGCGTACCGAGGTCATCGGGCCAAAGGAGGAATGCCAGCCGAAGGACTCAACCCAACTGCGTGATTTTCTAAAAAGTAACAAATCGATGGTTTTCACGCTGATACACAAGTTCCAGTACGACAAGGCCAAGAAATATCCCCTGCTGTCTGACCGCGATGACATCTTTGTTCTCGTGGACGAGGCGCACCGCACCCAGTACAAGCAACTTGCTGAGAACATGCACACCGGTCTGCCGAACGCAGGCTACATCGCCTTCACAGGCACGCCGCTCTTGGGCAGCAAACGACTGACCAATCAGTGGTTTGGCGATTACGTATCGGAATACAACTTCGCCCAAGCCATCGAGGACGGCAGCACGGTACCACTGTTCTATAGCCGCCGTGTACCGGAGGTGGGTTTGACAAATGATTGGCTGGACTCCGACATCGACCGGATATGCGAGGACGAGAACTTGAACGGCCGAGAGAAAGAACTCTTGGAGAACTCATCCTCACGCATAATGGAGGTCATAAAGCGGGACGAGCGCCTTGACCGCATCGCTCGTGACATCGCACATCATTTCCCTCGCCGTGGATTCTTGGGTAAGGGTATGGTGGTGAGCGTGGACAAATACACCGCCGTGAGGATGTACGACAAGGTACAGAAATATTGGGTGGAAGAGAAGAGGATGCTCGTGAAGGAACGCAACGTCGCCAACACATCGGAGGAGCTGGAGAAAATCAGTGCCATACTCGACTATATGAACAAGGTGGAGATGGCGGTGGTCATCAGCAAGGAAGATGGTGAGGAAGAGAAGTTTGCCGCCCAAGGTCTTGACATCACGAAGCATCGCAGGAAGTTGGAGGCGATCACGCCGGACGGCAAGGACATCGAGGACCGTTTCAAGGACAATGACGACCCGCTGAGCCTGGTCTTTGTCTGCGCTATGTGGCTGACAGGTTTTGATGTGCCGTCGCTTTCCACCCTCTATCTCGACAAGCCGATGAAGGGGCACACCTTGATGCAGGCAATAGCCCGCGCCAATCGAGTGTTTCCCGGCAAGACTTGCGGAATCATAGTGGATTACGTGAATGTGTTCAAGTATATGCAATTGGCTCTTTCCGACTATGCTTCCACAAGCGGCAGTCAAGAATATCCAGCCAAGGACATCGCGCGGTTGATTGACAGCATCGATCAGACCATTATGGAGTGTGACACATTCTTGCAGTCGCTTGGTGTCAAACTGGTGGACATCATCGCCGAGGGCGATACCCTTGACCGGCTCGAAATGTTCCGCAAGGCTTACGACCGCATCTTGGAAAAGGACGAGTGGAAAGACCGCTTCAAGGTGCTGACCAATCTGTTGCAGAACCTCTATGACGCGGCTAAGCCTGAAATCTTCGAGCGAGGTTGGCACAACGAGATGTTCGCGCCCTTGGCCTATCTGAACGGCTTGTTCTGCAACCAGATAGATGACGAGAAACTGCGCCGTGCAAAGCAACGTATGTCGGAGACCCTGGATCAAAGCGTGACCGCTTACGACACCGGCGGAGGAATGTTTGAGGATCCTGATTGCCGCAATCTTTACCGCATTCATCAAGGTAAGGTCATCGACCTGAGCAGACTGGATGTGGACGCTATCCGTAAAGAGATAAAGTCCACTCCTTACAAGGCCGTGGAAATAGACAATCTACGTTCGTTTGTTGAAAAGACGCTTGAGCAGATGATAGGCAAAAACGTCTCAAGAGTTGTCTTTTCCCAGCGTTACAAGAATATAATAGACAGGTACAACGCTGGCGGCAGCGAGAATGAGGATTATTATGAACGGCTTCTTCAACTCATCGAAGACCTGAAAATGGAACAGTCGCGAGGCGCGGACCTGGGATTGACAGAAGAGGAACTGGAAATCTTTGATTTGCTGTCGGCCAACAGGAAACTTACCAAGGTTGAAGAGCGGAAAGTCATACTGGCCTCAAAGAATCTCTATCAGAAGTTGCTGGAAGACAAAGACAAGATAATGGTTGTCGATTGGTACAAAGACGCACAGCCTCGCCAAAAGGTACTGTCTATTATTCAAACATCATTGAATAAGGATTTACCGGATAGTTATAACCGTGCCATATTCAACGACAAGACCAACACACTTTTCAACCATTTTGTGGATATGGCTGCGCAAGGCTACGGATGGATAGCTTAGGGCATGCGTTGAGAAAATAAGACAAATTCCAGGCCGGGCAGCCTTCACAGGTTGCCTGGCCTGACTTACATTATCAAT
>OQWA01000576.1_pt1 | contig 10902 bp, 7 predicted proteins | sample 1691581 | NCBI WGS metagenome assembly OQWA01 (sample SAMN03418264, study PRJEB22391) | human gut metagenome | biome: human-gut; feature: organic feature; material: feces | host: Homo sapiens | place: Tanzania | collected 2013-01
CTGTTTGTCTTCAAGATAATTTCCCTCAAGCTCAGGTGTTTTTTCCATTATCTCAACATTTACGTAAACATTTTTTACTCTGCCTTTTAACATATCAACGAAAGCTTTCTTATGATTGTCTGGATAGTAAAAAGTATTGTTGAAAATGTAATCAACTTTGTTACCGATCTCACTTAAAGCTACGCCTAATGATGCAACTTTTGGAGGTAATAAGTGCTTATATGGTGAACGCGCTTTCTTTGCTTTTTCTTCTGTATAGCGACTACCTTCGGCAAAGTTAATTAGCGTTGTAGGAAAGTCAATTAACCTCTTGCAAGCTGCTCGAGTTGTTTCAATATCCTTGGTTCTAAGCTTAGGATTCTTTAATAATTTTTCTTTAGGGTATCGTCTTAAAAAAGGCATTCCTAAGGCGTAGCATGCAAGTCCTGCAAATGGAATATAAATTAAAGAATGCTTCATAAAAAATTTTGTTGTAGGAACGTTTCCTTTATAAACACAACCTATAAAAAGAATATCTAACCAGCTGATGTGATTACTGATGATGATGCAAGATTTCTTGGTTGTAGGGATCTTGTCGCCTGTAATATGCCATTTGATGTTATTGGTAAGTCTGATAATTACTCGATTATCAAATACCCAAGTTTTGTATAAGTAGTAGTTACATTTTTCAATCGTAATAGCAACAAAATGAAATGGCAGTAAGAATTTGAAAACACCTAATACCATCATAGGAGTTGCAATAACAATTACATTAAGAGAGATCAAAATGCAATTTATAACCAATAAAATTGGACTTGGAAGAAAAGAAATCATTGAGTTTTATAGCCTCACTAACCGAAAAAACAGTGCTTATTGTAACAAGATTTTTCATAAATAGTCATTTTTGCAAAAATTAGAACATAATATTAACTATGTTCCGTTTTTTGATATATAATCTTGAACATGAACTAGAGCAGAATTTTGAACTAGCTTTACAAAATAGTTGTTCGAAATGGTTGCCTGATAGAGTATCGCAATCATGAAAATGATAAAATCTGCTACTAGTACTACTAAAAACAGTAGGACCTTTTATTTTATTTAGTTGAGGATTTAAAAATGAATTCAGACACTACCAAGTTCATTTGGTTTAACGGCAAGATGGTTCCATGGGCAGATGCTAAAGTTCACGTTACAGCTCACGCTCTTCATTATGGTTCAGCAGTGTTTGAAGGTATTAGAGCTTATGCTACTAAGAATGGCCCTCAGATTTTCCGTTTAAAGGATCACATTGATCGTTTATTCAATTCAGCAAAAATTTACCGTTTCCCAGTCGCTCAGACCAAAGAAGAAGTTATGGATGCTTGTAAGAAAGTTATCTCAGAGAACGGTCTTGAGTATGGCTACATTCGTCCTTTAATCTTCATGGGTGAAGTTGGTCTAGGTGTTAAGTTCAAGAAAGGCGTAAATGCTGATGCTATGGTTTGTGCTTTACCATGGGGTGCTTACCTAGGTGAAGAAGGTATGAAGAAAGGTATTAAGGTTTGCGTTTCTTCATGGAGACGTTTAGCTCCAGATACAATTCCTACAGAGGCAAAGGCTGCAGGTAACTACCTATCATCAATTCTGATCGCTAACGAGTGCACCAACAATGGTTACACCGAGGCTATTGCACTTGATACCAATGGCTACGTTTCAGAAGGTTCTGGTGAGAACGTATTCTTCGTAAAGAACGGTGTTCTATATACTTCTCCTAACACTTCAGGTCTATTACCAGGTATTACTCGTGATGCTGTAACTCGTGTTGCTCAGGATTTAGGTTACGAAGTTCGTTACCAGCCAATCCCACGTGAGATGGTTTACTTAGCAGATGAGATGTTCTTCACTGGCACTGCAGCTGAAATCACTCCTATTGCTTCAGTTGATGGTATCGACGTAGGTTGCGGTTGCCGTGGTCCTATCACCGAGAAGTTACAGAAGGCTTTCTTTGCTGTTGTAAGAGGTGAGACCGAAGATAAGTACGGTTGGTTAACCCCTGTAAATAAGTAAAATAAAATTTACATATAGACCCACACCCCAAGGATGTGGGTCTTTTATTACAATTCAAAATAAACTACTAACAGCGCAAATCTTATTTAAAGACATATTAAATTTGTCTTAGTCTAGTTTTATATAAAGGAATACTGCATATGTCTAATAATTACCGTTCAAAGGTTACCTATGAAGGCAAAATCATGGCAGGTGCCCGTGCATTATGGAAGGCAACTGGCGTAAAAGATGAGGATTTTGGTAAGCCTATTATTGCGGTTGCAAACTCTTTCACTCAGTTTGTTCCAGGTCATGTTCACTTACATGATGTAGGTCAATTAGTAGTAAAAGAAATTGAGAAGGCTGGCGGTATTGCAAAAGAATTCAATACTATAGCAGTAGATGACGGTATTGCAATGGGGCATACGGGTATGCTTTATTCTTTACCAAGTAGAGATATTATCGCAGACTCAGTTGAGTATATGGTAAATGCACATAAAGCAGATGCTCTTGTATGTATTTCAAACTGCGACAAAGTAACTCCTGGTATGTTAATGGCCGCAATGCGCTTAAACATTCCTGTAATCTTTGTATCAGGTGGTCCTATGGAAGCTGGTCGTGTAAAAGGCTGTGACCATAAAGTGGACCTTATCGATGCAATGATTGTATCAGCAGAGCCAAATGTTTCCGATGAAGAAGTTAATGCTGTAGAGTCAGCTGCGTGCCCAACATGTGGTTCATGCTCAGGTATGTTCACTGCAAACTCAATGAACTCTTTAACTGAAGCATTAGGCCTGTCATTACCTGGTAATGGTTCATTAGTTGCAACTCATGCTTTTAGAAAAGAATTATTTGTAAAAGCAGCTCACCGTATTGTAGAAATGGCAAAAGCATACTATGAGCACGGTGATAAGAGCGTTTTACCACGTTCAATTGCAACTAAGGATACATTTGAAAATGCAATGAGCCTTGATATTGCAATGGGAGGTTCAACTAATACAGTACTTCACTTATTAGCAGTAGCTCAGGAAGCTGGTGTAGATTTTACTATGGCAGATATCGATAGACTGTCACGTAAAATCCCCCACATCTGCAAGATGTCACCGTCAACCCATGAGTGGCACATGGAAGACTTACATAATGCCGGCGGTATTATGAACATCATGGCTCAGCTAAAGAAAAATGGTCTAATTCATGAAGGTAGTAAGACTGTTTTAGGCATGTCCATTGGCGATCAGATTGACAAGTATGATCTAGAAAAGACTACAGATCCTGAAATAAAGAAATTCTACAGTGCTTGTGCTGGTGGTAAGTACAACATCGTTGCTTTCTCTCAGAACAACACAACAGATAAGTTGGATACTGATAGAGCAAACGGCTGTATCCATGACTTTGAGCATGCATATTCAAAGGATGGCGGTCTAGCTGTTCTATACGGTAATCTAGCAATCAACGGCTGTATCGTAAAAACAGCAGGTGTTGATAAGTCAATTCTTAAGTTTGTTGGCCCTGCTCGTATCTTTGAGAGCCAGGAAGCTGGTGTTGATGGTATTTTAGGTGGCAAGGTAAAGGCTGGTGACGTTGTAATTATTCGTTACGAAGGCCCACGTGGTGGCCCTGGTATGCAGGAGATGTTATACCCAACTTCTTACATTAAGTCAGTAGGCTTAGGTAAAGAGTGCGCTCTAGTAACTGATGGTCGTTTCTCAGGTGGTTCATCAGGTTTATCAATTGGTCACGTATCACCACTGCGCATCAAACGGCGGATGGCTTTAAAATCCAAGATGAAGTATGAAAAGATTTTTGACAATGATAATGGCCGTTGCAATGCTTCTGGGCGTTGCAGGCTGCGAGAAAGACAGTCCTGTTGTTAAATCAGGCCTTTCAGGCGAATGGAAACTTGTTTCCTGGAACAACACCACTCCGCAGGCGTTCGATATCTATATGGAGTTTTTCTCTGACGGAAAATTCAATCTGTACCAGAAGCTTGCCACATCTACTTACCGCCACCTCACCGGCACATTCGACAGCAAGGGTGATGTGCTTACCGGCAAGTACGATGACGGTGCTGACTTCGCTGACACTTACAGCATTGCTCTGGAAGGTGATGTGCTGACATTGACAAGCACGACAAATCCTGCGTCAGTATCAGTCTATAAGACGACAACGATTCCTGACGAAGTGAGAAACTCACCTCAGACCAAGGCATCTGCAGACGAGACAGTCCGCCCGTTGTAATACTCGTGGCTGATATATAGAAAAGGAGGATGGCAATCACCACCCTCCTTTTTTTTGGATTCATTGCGGTTCAGGCCTCGCTTTTATGCCGGGCCGGTACCGTAACATCTACTGCTTGGAAATGTTCTCACGCATATCGGTATCGGCCTGGATATTCTTCATCTTGTAGTAATCCATTACTCCGAGATTGCCGTTGCGGAAAGCCTCAGCCATTGCCAGCGGCACCTGAGCCTCAGCTTCAATCACCTTTGCGCGGGCTTCCTGAGCCTTGGCCTTCATTTCCTGCTCCAGTGCCACAGCCATTGCCCTGCGCTCCTCTGCGCGAGCCTGGGCGATATTCTTGTCAGCGTCTGCCTGGTCCATCTGCAGCACGGCACCGATGTTCTTTCCTATGTCAATGTCTGCGATGTCGATGGACAGAATCTCAAATGCAGTACCTGCATCCAGACCCTTTGCAAGAACGACCTTGGAAATGGATTCCGGTTTCTCCAATACTTCAGCATGGCTTTCTGCCGAACCGATGGATGAAACGATGCCTTCACCTACTCTCGCCAACACGGTCTCCTCACCTGCACCGCCCACAAGCTGATTGATATTGGCGCGTACAGTCACTCTTGCCCTGCATATAAGCTGGATACCGTTCTTGGCCACAGCTGTAACCGGAGGGGTGTTGATGACCTTAGGATTGACGGACATCTGCACAGCCTCGAAAACATCACGTCCTGCGAGGTCGATACCGGCAGCGGTCTTGAAGTCGAGCGGAATATTGGCCTTGTCTGCTGAGATAAGCGCATTGACCACCTTCACCACATTTCCCTTGGCTAGGTAATGGGCCTCAAGCTCGTTGGATTTGAGCTTCAGGCCGGCCTTGGTACCGGTAATCATCGCGATCACGATGGTGTTGGGATTAACTCCTCTCCATCTCATGAGAACAAGCTGGATCAGAGGAATATGAACTCCGGACAGGATAGCCTGGAACCACAGTGTTACAGGGAAGAACCAGAGCAGTACGATCAGGGCGACGAATATGATGCCGGCCCAGATAATCAGTGGAATTGCCATAATTCAGGGTTTATTTAGTTTTGTGAATATGCTTCAGTTTGTTTGCGTTTGCTCAGAACGCCTCGTCGGGCATGATGACTTTCACGTATATCTTGTTGTTCTCTATGTGGACGACCTCCACAGGAGTTCCTGCATCGATCATTCCCTCGAATGCGGTCACTTCATAATTCTTGTTCCCGATTCTCGCTGTTCCCATCGGACAAAGCCTCGTGACGGTCTTGCCTCTGTCGCCGACGCCTGCCTTTTCCTCGCTTTCAGCATTGTCAATGACAGTGCTCAGTTCAAGTTTCTTCCAAGTCTTCGCGCGGAAAGCATAGCACAGCAGCACCGTCAGCAGCACCACATTGACAATGGTGACAATCGCGCCGGTCAGCGGGCTCATATAGGCGAATGCATACCAGCAGGAGCCGCACAATGATAGCACGCCCAGGAATCCGGCGATCCCGATGCCCGGAATCAGAAAAATCTCGGCCAGGATAAGGATGATCCCTGCTAAAACCAATGTTATTATAAGTCCCATACTCAATGAGTTAGTGTTATGTATCCAAATATATGAATATTATTCGGCTTTGGAAAGACCTGCCGACTCAATTCTCAAGTTGGAAAGACCTGCTTTCTTCAATGCTTCCGTAACAGTGTCCGCTTCCTGCCTGCTGTCGTAAGGACCGAGAATATAAGAGATCATTCCGCCTTCAGTCGTCTTGGACATGTCCGAGTCGGTAGATGCCTTGATGGTCGCCATCTCGTTTTCGTTCAATGAATTGCCGTCGATAGGGAATACTCTGATCTGGAACAGCTCGTGAATGTTTTTCTCTATGGCCCTGGCCTTCTGGACAGTAATCGGCTTGCCGTCAAGGAATGCCACGATGATGGCGCTGCGGAAGCCTGCACGTTTCACCTTGTTCAGGTTTGCCAAAACATCCTTGTACGTGTGGAACAGTCCTACAGAGTAGATTCTGCGCCCGTTAGAGCCGGGTCTTTCAAATACGGGACTGAGACCTTTTATCTGTTTTACGGTAGCCTTGGACATCATTGAGAAAAGCTGGATCTGGTAGTACAGGCCCTGAGGAATGGTATTGTCCTCAGCGAAGCGTCCCTGCTCGAGTATCTGGAAAGTGTAGTCGAACGACGGCGCCGGCTTTTCCATGTCCAGCCGGATCCGCGCCCCCGGACTCTTCTTGGAGAAGGTGTAGCCCGCATCAGCCCCGACCAGCTCTCTGTCGGCTTCCCTGTGAATCTTTTCCGGGTCAATGACAATGCCGCTCTGGAGGAACTCCAGTTCTATTTTCTGCAGCTCCCGTGATGCTCTTGCCAATGAATCCTGTAATTTCGGAAGCATCGCCTCCTTGCTCAGGATAGATGCGGCAAGCCTGCTCCTTTCCTCGCCTGAAGTCTCCGAAAGCCAGCTTCTGTCCCTGTCCAGATCGGTGCTGAACTTGTAGATGGAATCGCGTAACGACCTGACAGTCAGCATCTGCTCTGAGTATCTGCTCATATCTGCATTGTTCTGACCGTCCTCGTCGGTGGTGGCAGAGTGGTTGTCTATGCGTGTCGGGTCATTGTCCGGTGCCAGACTGCATAGCTTTTTCAGTTCGTCAGGGTCGTTGATTTCCTTTCTTACCGGCATGCTGTCGAATTCCAGGACGTAGATGTCCACGGAGTCGGCAGGGCATTCCCTGTTTGAGGCGAACATCGAGTATTTGCCGTCAGCCGTATTTATATAGAGGAAATCATCGTATGGTGAGGAGTATGGGAAACCCATATTGACCGGTACTCCCCAGTCATTCAGTTCCTTGTCCCAGTTCGATACGTAAAGATCGTAACCGCCCATTCCGTACAGGCCCTTGGATGCGAAAAACAACTGCTTTCCGTCAGGCGATATCATCGGATAGATTTCATCGGAAGAGGAGGTCAGTTGTTCATTGACAAGTTCCGGAACGGTCCACAGCGAGTCGCCCAATGCCGTTCTGTAAATGTTTCTGATGCCGTCTGAGTCTTTCCCTGACCAGTAGATCTGCTTCACGTCGTCCGGAATGTAGATGGCCTTCGCAAACGGATCATTGGCAGTGGAATCCAGCTGGTTCGGCGTTATTCTCCAGCTCCTGTCCTGCAGCGGGTAATAAAGGAAGAAATCCTTCAGCGAAAACCGCTCTTTGGCTACGGGAACAGGGTTGCTGCAGAACCCGGTCATATTGCTTCCGTTCTGGGCGGGAACCATCATCTCGTCCAGCCTGACGGCGTCAGCGGAATCCGCCGCCTCTTTTGCGTTCTGGAGCAGTTCGACGGCGGCATTGAACTTATATGCTTTCGTCAATGAATCAGCAGATTCCTTGAGTCTGCTGAAATCGACCTTGCGTGCGGGTACAGTCAATGAATCCGCCATTTCTTTTCCCGTTGCGGGGATGCAGGCGGCTATTGACGACAATATCAAAATATAGTACGTTATCTTTCTCATAATCTGATACTGCAAAAATAAGAAATTACTTGCAGAAAGTTTCTTTCTACGAAAAAATTAGATAAATTTGCACTCTATTGTCTATTGTGACAGATTGGAAACTAATATAATTTAAAAATATCAATCAAATGCAAAGTAAAGGTGCAATCAAATTCGTGGCGATTCTGCTCGCTATCGCGTGCATCTGGCAGCTGTCATTCTCTCTTGTGACATCCATTCAGGAGAAAAAGGCGGAGTCATACGCGCAGAATGCTGTAGAGGCTTTCAAGCAGTCATCAGAATACGCCAATGTCCCTGATGTGGACAAGGCCTTTTACCTTGATTCTCTCGCAAAGAATGAGAACCGCAGGTACATTGACTCCATTTCGAGTGAAAAGGTCTATTTCGGATACACTTACAAAGATGTAAAAGCTAAAGAGATCAACCTCGGTCTTGACCTTAAGGGCGGTATGAACGTCATGCTTCAGGTTCAGCTTGAAGACTTGGTAAGTGCACTTGCCGGAGAAAACAAGACTCCTGAGTTTACAAAAGCCATCTCTCTTGCAAGAGAGCGCAGCGTGAACTCACCGGATGATTTCATCACATTGTTCGCTCAGGCTTGGAAAGAGGTTTCTAACGGACAGCGGCTCGCTCAGGTGTTCGGCACCTACGATCTCGCTTCCAGGATCGGCCCTCAGTCTTCTGACGAGGAAGTCCTCAAGGTGATCAGGGAGAATGCAGAGAGTGCAGTAGCGAACTCATACAATGTCCTCCGTAACCGTATCGACCGTTTCGGCGTTACACAGCCTTCCATCCAGCAGCTCGGAAACACAGGACGTATCCTCGTCGAGCTTCCTGGCGTAAAGGAGCCGGAGCGTGTGAGAAAGCTGCTCCAGGGAACTGCTTCCCTCGAGTTCTGGCCTACATTTGACAATGCTGACATCGCTCCATATCTTCAGGAGGCTGACGCTGCCCTCGCTGCTACAGTTGAGCCTGATTCAGCGCTTGTTGCAGAAGCTGATGTGAAAGAGGCTGTCTCAGACTCTTCTTCAGTCCTCAGCGATGAGGTAAATGCTTCAGCATCTGATGCTAAAGCTCTTGCCGAATATAGAAAGGCGCATCCTCTCTTCGCTGTTCTCCAGCCGTCCGGCTTCAGAAGCGGCGCCTGCATCGGTTTCGCAAACGGTAGCGATACAGCTAAAGTAAACAGACTTCTCAACCAGCCTGAGGTCAAGGGTATTTTCCCTCCTGAGTTCAGACCAGTATGGTCAGTCAAGCCTTCAACCTATGTAAAGGGCGGAAACATCTTCGAACTCGTGGCTATCAAGGTTGCTACAAGAGACGGAAAGGCTCCTCTTGACGGTGGCGCAGTTACCGACGCCCGTGTATCTTACAACGGACAGGGTGTAAACAAAGGTAACCCTTCAGTGTCAATGACAATGAACGCAGAGGGCGCTTCCATCTGGGCCCGTCTTACCAAGGACAATGTAGGACATCAGATCGCCATCGTGCTCGATGACCTCGTATATTCTTACCCTAACGTGAACAGCGCCATTACAGGCGGTAGCTCAGAGATTACGGGTAACTTCGACGTTGAAGAGGCAACTGACCTTGCAAACGTGCTCAATTCCGGTAAACTTCCGGCACCTGCAAAGATTATCCAGGAGCAGGTAGTCGGTCCTACACTCGGTTCTGAGTCCATCAAAGCAGGTCTCATCTCATTCGTCATCGCCTTCCTGCTTGTGCTCGTCTATATGATATTCTTCTATAGCGGTGCAGGTTTCGTGGCTGATATCGCCCTTCTGTGCAACGTTCTTCTCCTCTTCGGTACATTGGTATCATTCGGAGCAGTGCTTACGTTGCCTGGTATTGCCGGTCTCGTATTGACAATGGGTATGGCGGTCGATGCCAACGTGATTATCTACGAGCGTGTGAAAGAGGAACTTGCAGCCGGCAAGGGTCTGTCCAAGGCTATCGCTGACGGTTATTCAAATGCATACTCTGCAATTATCGACGGTCAGGTTACCACACTCCTTACCGGTATCGTGCTCTTCATCTTCGGTTCAGGTCCTGTACAGGGCTTTGCTACCACTCTTATCATCGGTATCATCACTTCTGTTGTGACATCTATCTTCATCACCAGAATCATATTCGACGACAGAGTTTCCAAGGGCAAGAACGTAAGCTTCGAGAATAACCTTACCAAGGACTTCCTCAAGCACACCAATGTCAATTTCATCGACAAGAAGAAATACTCTTATCTCTTCTCAGGAATCCTCATCGTAATCGCTATCGCATCTATCAGCTTCAAGGGCTTTACCTATGGTGTTGACTTCACCGGTGGACGTACCTATGTGGTAAGATTCGATACTCCTGTTACTGCTGAGCAGGTACGCAGTGCCGCTGAGAACGAGTTCGGCGAGACTGTCGAGGTTAAGCAGTTCGGTGGTGAGAGCCAGATGAAGATTACTACCAAATACAAGGTGGATCAGGAATCTACAGATGTTGATGCTGAGATTGAAGGCAAACTGTACAATGCTCTCAAAGGTTTCTTTGCAGAGAAGGATATGACTCTCGGTGAGTTCACATCTACATTGGACAACCCTAACGGTATCATCTCTTCTGACAAGGTCGGTCCTACTATCGCAAACGACATGAAGCGTTCAGCTATCTTCGCAGTGCTCATCGCATTGTTCGTTATCTTCGCTTATATCGCTGTCCGTTTCAATGGCTGGACATGGGGACTCGGTGGTGTCCTTTCACTCGCCCACACGGCGATTATCGTGATCGGATTCTTCTCATTGTTCTCCGGAATTCTTCCATTCAACCTGGACGTTGACCAGACCTTCATCGCGGCTATCCTGACCATCATCGGATACGCAATCAACGATAACGTGGTTATCTTCGACCGTATTCGTGAGTTCAAGGCTCTGCACCCTAAGACTGATTTCAAGACCAATGCGAATATCGCGCTCAACAGCACGCTCACCAGAACCATCAATACGTCAGTATCTACTCTCGTGACAATGCTTGCTATCGCAATCTTCGGCGGAGAGTCTATCCGTGGTCTTTCCGTAGCCCTGATACTCGGTATCTGCTTCGGTACTTACGCATCCATCTTCATCGGTACTCCTATTATGTATGATGCATACGTATGGAACGAG
>OQWA01000577.1_pt1 | contig 10901 bp, 9 predicted proteins | sample 1691581 | NCBI WGS metagenome assembly OQWA01 (sample SAMN03418264, study PRJEB22391) | human gut metagenome | biome: human-gut; feature: organic feature; material: feces | host: Homo sapiens | place: Tanzania | collected 2013-01
TAGGTCAGCGCGAAACGGGTTCTGCCCTGGTTTATCTTTCATTCTTCCTCATGCTTTACCGCGAAGGAATGCCGGGTGCATCCATGTTCCAGGCTTCACATCCATTTCCTTCATATTGAGAGTGAAGGCAGCATCCTGGATAGCCCATCCGATCTTCTTCTGATCCGTCTTGAACCAGAAGAAGATTGTGAAGGAGGCCGCCCAAAAAGTAAAGGAAACCTATGAACATTGATATGAACAAAAAGAAAAAAACGCTTGAAATCATCAGTCTGCTCAAAAACGAATATCCCGACGTGAAGTGTGCGCTCGTATACACAAAACCGCATGAACTTCTGATTGCAACGCGCTTGTCCGCTCAGTGTACCGATAAGCGTGTAAATATGGTAACACCCGCAATGTTCGAGCGTTTTCCAACCATAGAAGCGTTTGCCAATGCACAGGTGAGCGAAATCGAAGAATATATCAAGAGCTGCGGGCTTTATAAGACCAAAGCTAAGGACATTTCGGAAATGTGCAAAATCCTGCACGAAAAATATGACGACACTGTTCCCGATACGATAGACGAGCTTACGAAACTTCCGGGAGTTGGGCGAAAAACTGCCAATCTGATTTGCGGCGACCTTTACGGAAAGCCTGCGCTTGTATGCGACACACACGTTATACGGCTCACAAACCGCCTTGGACTTACCGACAGCAAGGACGCAGCAAAGGTCGAGAAGCAGCTCGCCGAAGTCGTTCCGCCCGACGAGGGACTCATGCTTTGCCACAGGCTCGTGTGGCACGGGCGGCTTGTGTGCAATGCGAGAAAACCCGAATGTGAACGCTGCCGTTTGAAACATATTTGTAATTATGACAATTAACCCTTGAAATTGCGGCAGCAAAGTGGTATAATATCCCTGCAATACTTATTCAGGAGGTAAGGCTTATGAAATATGACATTAAAGAAATATCTTCAAGACTGAAAGCGACAAGAGAAAGTCTTGATTTCACGGTCGAAGATATGGCAAATGCAGCAAAAATCAGCAAAGAGGAATATGAGCAGTATGAAAGCGGAGAAAAAGATCTTTCCCTTTCCGTTATGAACGCCTGCGCGGAAGCAATGGGCATTGAAATGATCGAACTGCTCACAGGCATGACGCCCACTCTTCAAACCTATTCGCTCGTAAGAAAGGGCGAGGGACTGCCGATTGAACGCCGTATCGGTTTTACCTATCAGCACATGGCATATCTCTTCAAGAACAAAAAAATCGAGCCGATTATGGTTCACGCTCCGTTTGAGCCCGACCACACAAAGCCGATTCATCTTTCTGTTCATGAAGGTCAGGAAATGGACTTTATCATCAAAGGCAAGCTGAAATTCATAATCGGAGAAAATACCGAAATTCTCAGCGAAGGCGACTGCGTATACTACGATAGCTCTAAGCCGCACGGAATGATTGCAATAGACGGGGACTGTGATTTTCTCGCCGTACTGATTTAATAATAAGGAAGGTCAAAAGCAATGGAACAAGTGAAAGGATACTACAAAAGATTCGTCAACGAGGGATTTGACGAAAACGGAATATTAAACAAATTCGAGCTTAACTGTCCCGATAATTACAATTTCGGGTATGACATTATTGATAAGTACGGTGAAATTGAACCCGACCGCCCTGCTCTGCTGCACGTTGATTTACAGGGCAATGAAACAAGATTTTCGTATAAGCAGCTTTCGGAGCTTTCAACAAAGGCGGCGAACCTTTTTACAAGCCTCGGAATTCGCAAGGGCGACAAGGTCATGCTCGTTCTGAAGCGCAATTATCAGTTCTGGTATGCGATTATCGGACTTACCAAAATCGGCGCGGTAGCGATTCCTGCAACTCATCTGCTCACAACACACGATTTCACCTATCGTTTCACTAGCGCGGGCGTAAAGGCAATCATCTGTACGGGACACAATCCCGACATTGAGGGTTATGTTGAAGAAGCTGAAACGGAGCTCGGAATAACCCTTACAAAGCTGATTGCAAACGGCAAGCGCGACGGCTGGGTAAATTTTGACGAAGAAATTGAAAAGCAGCCTGCAACAATGGAGCGTATCGCGACCGACTCGCACGACCATATGCTGCTTTATTTCACTTCCGGCACTACGGGATACCCCAAAATGGTAGTCCACAGTCACCGTTATGCTTTATGTCACATTCAGACCGCAGCGCATTGGCTCAACGTTGATCCCGACGGAATTCACCTTACCATTTCCGATACGGGCTGGGGAAAAGCTGCATGGGGCAAGCTCTACGGTCAGATGACACTCGGCGCCTGCGTATTTGTTTACGATTTTGACAAGTTTATCCCTGCAGATATGCTCAAAATAATTCAGGATTATAAAATAACTTCTTTCTGCGCACCGCCTACAATGTACCGCTTCTTTATCAAGGAAGGTCTTGAAAAATACGACCTCTCAGCGCTCAAATACAGCTGTATCGCGGGCGAAGCACTCAACCCCGAGGTCTATAACCGTTGGCTCGAATATACAGGGCTGAAACTTATGGAAGCGTTCGGTCAGACCGAATCCACAGTAATTCTCGCAAATCTCAAGGGAATGACCCCTAAGCCCGGCTCAATGGGCAAGCCTACGCCTTTATATAATGTAGACATTGTTGACGAAAACGACAGACCGCTCCCTCCCGGTGAAACAGGCGAAATCGTTATCCGTGCAGAACGCGGCAAGGACGGACTGTTCTGCGGATATTACAAGGACGACGAAAAGACCAACGAGGCTTGGCACAACGGCGTTTATCACACAGGCGACACTGCTTGGAAAGACGAGGACGGCTATTACTGGTACGTCGGCAGAAACGACGACGTAATCAAGGCGAGCGGCTACCGCATTGGACCGTTTGAAATTGAAAGTATCCTTATCCAGCACCCCTCTGTTCTTGAATGTGCTGTAACCGGCGCGCCTCACCCGATAAGAGGACAGGTCGTAAAGGCTACGATAGTCCTTGCAAAGGGCTATACCGCAAGCGACGCACTTGTTGAAGAACTTCAGACTTACGTTAAGAAGAACACCGCGCCGTACAAATACCCGCGTATTATTGAATTTGTGGACGAGCTTCCCAAAACGATAAGCGGAAAAATAAAGCGCACCTCTATTCGCGAAGCTGACAATAAAAAATAAGAAAAACAGCTCTGTCAACATTCCGACAGGGCTGTTTTCCCTTTATTGGAGGCAATCAACGCAGTTTATCGAGGAAAAATCTGGGCATTGTGCTGTGAAATCCGCTATTTGTTTCAGTGAACATTGAGGCGAGCGCTCTGCCGACAAGTCTGCCGCTGTAAACCGCTTGCTCGACCGAGTTCCCGTGCGAACCGACTTCGATAAGAAGCGAGCCTGTCGAAAGCTGCTGATTATACTGGCAGTACTGAAATAAAACAGGCCGCGTAAGTGTGGGATAGCGCGATTCTATCGCCTGCTGAAATGCACAGGCAAAGTGAAAATTTTCGAGATAGTGCGGCATATTGTAATTTCCGTCGTCAGCCGCAGATATTATCATTATCTGAGCGGCTTTTTCTCCATTTATTTTCGTTACAGCGCTTATGCGAGTTCCGTCCTGTTCCTCTATTGCGTCCCTATGAACGTCGAGAATTATTTTTATTGACGGAAACTCGTCAAGCAGCTTCTCGGTAGTGGCAAGGCTGCGGTCGTATGCACCCGTGTACTGCGCGTCGTGAATTGTTCCGTCGTGAAGAACGGCAATACCTGCGCTGGCAAGCTCTTCAGCCATTGCTGCGCCGACGGCTACAACACTGTTATCGGGATCTTCCGAACGACAGGTGTAATCGTCATCATAATACGCTTTCTCCGACGGTTCATAGCTTTCGCTCGTGTGAGTATGTATAATAAGCACCTGCGGTTCCTCACTGTACAGCTCGGGAATTATCCCACATGGCTTTTTCGCTTCATTTGCAACCGTTTCATTCGACAGATCGGTGCAGTTTCGCACTTGTCCGCCGTTCGGGAGTGTTATAAAATCAGGACCGCCATTCGGAGTAAAAGTTTTTTCGCCTATTTCGCCGCTTATATCGGAAAAAGCAGTAAGATCCTCCTGCACCTGCGAAATATTCCTTATGAGCAGCGCCGCCTGTTCATCTTTCGGCTCATCAGGAACATTTTCTGTTTCAGGTCCACTTGCAGCAGGCACAGGCTGAGCCGACGGTTTATATAAAATCAGCGAACCGTTGCTGAAATCTGAGTTATCCGAAACAACAGGCACGGGTGTGTATTTCGCCGCTTCGCTCATGTATTGAACCGCGTCGGGCGCTGCGGCTGCGATCAAAATCGAAACAATAGGCGCTCCGACAGCAGTACCAAGCGCCGCGATAATACGATATTTTCCGATTGACAGCTTATTTCTGATGTCCATTTTTATTCCTCCCGGGTAGCCCCGCCTTGAACTGTAATGACATTATATTCGGAGGAACGTTGAAATATTACCGTATCATCATACAATAAGCGACATTATTTCATTTTCGGTTAAGTTCGGATTAAGTGCAAGGCTCACCGCCGTACCTATGTTTCTTGCAAAATCGGCTGTAAGAACGTCGATATTTCGCGGCGTGACCATCATTTTTCCTGTTTCGCCCGAGTCGTAGTCGATAACCGTAGGGACACCTATCGCAATGACTTTTTTTCCGACAGCTGCCGCGCTAATTTCGTTTCTGTCGTTTCCAACTCCCGAGCCGGGAGCGATCCCCGTATCTGTGAGCTGAACAGTGCGGCATAAACGCTGCGGTTCCGCACAAGCAAGACTGTCTATCGCTATGATGAAATCAGCGCCCACACCGTCTGCGATAAGCCGCACCTGAGAAGCGCTTTCAATGCCTGTCTGACCTGTTACCCCCGTTTCCACTACCGTTACCCGCCGCATTCCGAGCGCTCGGAAGTCGTCATGTACGGCAAGATGAGCGGTCGCTGGAATGTATCTCAGAGCCTTTACACCTAGGCTGTCAGAGCATACGCGTTCATTTCCGAGCCCCGCAACAAGAGCGTGTCCGTCGGGGATAAGTCTTTTCAGAAGTTCAGTAAGGCATGATACGCAGTCAGCACCGTCGGAATAAACGGTAAAATACTTCCCTGCTGTTTTTTTCAATGCTTTTCCGCCAATTTCATCAAGTTCAATTTCGGTACACTTTGTTCCGTATAGTTCAAAATCATGAACAAAAAAGCCTTGCTTTTTGTCATTTATTACACCATTTTCGCAAATTAAATCGCTTCTTTTCATCATTTCCGCCTAATTTCTAAAAAAAATAAAAAAGTATTGCATTTTTCAAAAATCTGTGTTATAATATATCGTACTGAAAAAATGTAATTTTATACATACTTTTGATTAAGGAGGTGCAAAACAGTGCCGAACATTAAATCTGCAAAGAAAAGAGTTCTTGTTGCTAAGACCAGAAATGATCGCAACAAGGCTGCCAAGACCGAATTAAGAACAGTAATCAAGAAGGCAAGAGCAGAAGAAGCTACCGCTGAAACCATCAAGGTTGCTTCCGTAAAGCTGGACAAAGCAGCAGGCAAGGGCTTAATCCATAAGAATAAGGCTGCAAGATTAAAGTCCAGACTTGCAAAGAAGGCTAATGCTTCCGCATAAGTTCATACAGCTTTTAAAGGCAGACGAATCCTTTCGATTCGCCTGCTTTTTTATTTTTTGTGCATATCAGTCAAATATATGCAAATTTATTTTTTGGTAAAAAATCTCCTGTTCATATTGACAAATATCAAATACTGCAATATAATATATCTTGCACACGTTTATAACTGTTACCACAAGATATTGTGGTAACGATGCAAAAATAAATCCAGAAAGAGGAGTTCGGTATGATCACAAAAATTCAGAAGCGCGACGGACGGCAGGTTCCGTTTAATGTTCAGAAAATCGCAGACGCGATATACAAAGCGGCTTCCGCAGTAGGTGGAAAGGACTTTAACTCCGCACTTGCACTCGCGGAAGAGGTTTGCCGCATTCTTGACGAAAAGGCTACAAAATCAGGCAAAATCCCGAGCGTAGAGGACGTGCAGGATACCGTTGAAAAGGTGCTTGTCGAAAACGGCCATGCAAAGACTGCAAAGGCGTTTATTCTTTACAGAGCAAATCGCACAAGAATCCGCGAAATGAACACAACGCTGATGAAAACGTATGAGGATCTTACCTTTAAATCGGCAAGAGACTGCGATATAAAGCGCGAAAACGCAAATATTGACGGCGATACAGCAATGGGAACCATGTTAAAGTACGGTTCCGAGGGTGCGAAGCAGTTCAATGAAATGTACGTTCTCGACCCGCTTCATTCAAAAGCGCATATCGACGGCGATATTCATATCCATGATCTGGATTTCCTTACCCTTACCACGACCTGCTGCCAGATCGACATAAAAAAATTGTTCAAAAACGGCTTCTCGACAGGTCACGGCTATCTGCGTGAACCGAACAATATCGCCAGCTACTCTGCCCTCGCCTGCATTGCTATCCAGTCCAACCAGAACGACCAGCACGGCGGTCAGTCGATTCCGAACTTCGACTATGCAATGGCTGACGGCGTAAGAAAGTCTTACGAGCAGCTTTATATGAAGAATATTGTCCGTGCAATAATGCTTGAAACTTCAAACGATAACGACCTTGCCGTTGAAGAAAATGTAAAGGCATACATGAAGAAAATCAAGGAAGAAAACGGTCTTGTTCCCGTGCTTGCAAACGACAATGGCTTCGCCGAACTTGAACATAAGGAACTTGTGAACATTACCGGAAGCGAAGAAATCGCCGATACTGTTCAGAATTTCACGCTCAAGCTCACTAAAAAGGAAGCGAACCGCGCTACATATCAAGCAATGGAAGCTCTTGTTCATAATCTGAACACTATGAACAGCCGCGCGGGTGCACAAATTCCTTTCTCCTCAATAAACTACGGAACGGACACCTCTCCCGAGGGACAAATGGTTATCGAAAACGTTCTGCTTGCAACGGAAAAAGGTCTTGGAAACGGCGAAACACCTATTTTCCCTATCCATATTTTCAAGGTTAAGGACGGCATAAATTACAATCCCGGCGAACCTAACTATCACCTTTTCCGTCTCGCCTGCCGCGTTTCCGCAAAGCGCCTCTTCCCTAATTTCTCGTTTATAGACGCGCCGTTCAATCTTCCCTACTACAAGGAAGGCGACTACAATACCGAAATCGCTTATATGGGCTGCCGCACACGCGTTATCGGTAATGCATATGATAAATCGAGGGAAATTGTAACAGGCAGAGGAAATCTTAGCTTCACCTCTGTAAATCTGCCCCGCCTCGGAATCAAGGCGGGCGGCGATATTGTCAAGTTCTTTGAAATGCTCGAGGACATAATGAACCTCGTCATTGACCAGCTCATGTACCGCTACAAAATCCAGGCGCAGAAAAAAGTCAAGAATTACCCGTTCCTCATGGGTCAGGGTATCTGGATTGACTCCGATAAACTCGGCCCCGATGACTGCGTTGGTGAAATTTTGAAGCACGGTACGCTTTCTATGGGATTTATCGGTCTTGCGGAGTGCCTTAAAGCGCTTATCGGCGTACATCACGGCGAAAGTGAGCAGGCACAGGAGCTTGGACTTAAAATAATCGGAAGAATGAGAGCAAGACTTGATGAGGAAACCGAAAAAACAGGACTTAACTTCTCTCTTCTCGCAACTCCCGCAGAGGGACTTTCGGGACGCTTTGTTCGCATTGACAAGAAGCTTTTTGGCGAAATAAAGGGCGTTACCGACCGTGATTATTATACCAACTCTTTCCATGTTCCCGTTTATTACCACATCTCGGCATATCAGAAAATTCACCTCGAAGCGCCCTACCATGCGCTTACAAATGCGGGTCATATCAGCTATGTCGAGCTTGACGGCGACCCTGTGAACAATCTTGACGCTTTTGAACAGGTTATCCGCTGCATGAAAGAAGAAGGCATAGGCTACGGTTCGATAAATCATCCCGTTGACCGCGACCCTGTATGCTGCTATACCGGAATAATCGGCGACCGCTGCCCCAGATGCGGACGCGCGGAAAATGAAGAAACTGTAACCAAGGAAAGAATAAAAAGAATTAAGGTCTCCTGAAATTGCACTTTGTAAAATTTGACAAAATTTTAATTTCCCTATTGACTTTAGTCCGTTAATATTCTATAATATTTAATGTATACTGTTCTGTTTTACGGCACACAGAAATTTTACACAACATCTTTAGGAGGTCTATCATGAGAGTTTACAACTTCAGCGCAGGTCCCGCTGTTTTACCTGAGGAGGTTCTCAAGGAAGCGGCAGATGAAATGCTCGATTACAGAGGAACCGGTATGTCCGTAATGGAAATGTCACATCGTTCAAAGGCTTATGACGCTATCATTAAGGAAGCGGAAAAGGACATCAGAGAACTGATGAACATTCCCGACAACTATAAGGTTCTCTTCCTTCAGGGCGGCGCTTCACAGTTCTTTGCAGAAGTTCCTATGAACATGATGAAGAACAAGAAAGCGGCTTATATCATCACAGGTCAGTGGGCTAAGAAAGCGTATCAGGAAGCTCAGATTTACGGCGAAGCTATCGCGGTAGCTTCTTCCGCAGACAAGACCTTCTCCTATATCCCCGACTGCTCAGACCTCGATATTCCCGAGGACGCAGACTATGTTTACATTTGCGAAAATAACACGATCTACGGCACTAAGTTCAAGACGCTCCCGAACACAAAGGGTAAGACCCTCGTTGCCGACGTTTCTTCATGCTTCCTATCCGAACCTGTTGACGTTACAAAGTATGGCGTAATCTACGGCGGCGTTCAGAAGAATATTGGTCCTGCCGGCGTTGTTATCGCAATTATCCGCGAAGATCTCATCACAGACGACGTTCTCCCCGGAACTCCCACAATGCTCAAGTGGAAGACTCAGGCTGACGCTGATTCTCTTTACAACACTCCTCCCTGCTATGGTATCTACATTTGCGGAAAAGTGTTCAAGTGGATCAAGAAGATGGGCGGCTTAGAGGCTATGAAGGCTCACAATGAAAAGAAGGCTAAGATTCTTTACGATTTCCTCGATCAGAGCAAGCTGTTCAAGGGTACTGTAAGACCCGAGGATCGCTCTCTCATGAACGTTCCTTTTGTTACAGGCAACGAAGAACTCGACGCAAAGTTCATCAAGGAATCCAAGGCAGCAGGCTTTGAAAACCTCAAGGGTCACCGCACGGTTGGCGGCATGAGAGCTTCCATTTACAACGCTATGCCTATCGAGGGCGTTGAAAAGCTGGTTGAATTCATGAAGAAGTTTGAAGCTGAAAACGGCTGATTATCTACATAAAAAGGAGAAACGGCAATGTACAACGTATTGACACTCAATAAAATTGCTGCCTGCGGAACAGACCTTTTTGACAAGGCTGCATACGCTTTCAGCGAAGATATGGCTAATCCCGACGCGATTCTCGTAAGATCTGCGTCAATGCACGAAATGGAACTTGGCGACAATCTGCTCGCAATCGCAAGAGCCGGCGCAGGTGTAAACAATATTCCGATTGACAAGTGCTCTGAAAAAGGCATCGTTGTTTTCAACACCCCCGGTGCAAACGCAAATGCGGTTAAGGAACTTGTCCTCGCAGGATTATTCCTTTCGAGCAGAAAGATCGTTCCCGCTACCGAATGGATAAAGACATTAAAGGGCAAGGGTGACGAAGTCGGCAAGCTTGTTGAAAAAGGCAAGAGCCAGTTTGCAGGTCCCGAAATCAAGGGTAAGAAGCTCGGCGTTATCGGTCTTGGAGCTATCGGCGCACTTGTAGCGAACGCTGCTGCCGCACTCGGTATGGAAGTTTACGGCGCAGACCCGTTCCTTTCTGTTGACGGTGCGCTCCGTCTTTCTGCGGGCATTCACTATGTAAAGAGCAACAAGGAAATCTTTGAAAACTGCGATTATATCACTCTTCACGCTCCTGCTACACCCGAAACCAAGGGCATGATAAACGCAGAAACGATTGCAATGATGAAGAAGAGCGTACGCATCCTCAACTTTGCAAGAGCCGACCTCGTTGACAGTAAGGCTATTATTGACGCACTTGCAAACGGCGGTATGGCTGCTTACGTTACAGACTTTGCGACAGACGACATTATCGGCGTTGAGGGTGTAGTTGCAATTCCTCACCTCGGCGCTTCTACTCCCGAAAGTGAAGACAATTGCGCAGTTATGGCTGTAAACGAAATCAAGGCTTACCTTGAAGACGGCGACATTATCAACAGTGTAAATCTTCCTAACATTCAGGTTGCCAAGACAGGCGACGCAAAGATTTGCATTATCCATAAGAACATTGAAGGCCTTATTTCCAAGGTTACCGCTATTGCTGCTGACGCAGGCGTTAATATCGAAAACATGATAAGCAAATCCAAGAAGGATATGGCTTATACAGTTCTCGACATTAAGGGCAATTCCGACGGTGTTGCCGATAAAATGAACGCTATTGAAGGCGTAATAAGTGTTCGTGTCATCAAGTAATGTGAACAAAATTTAAAAATAAATCCCGATTGGCAAATGTCAATCGGGATTTTCGTTTATTTTATATGCGAAAGTCATATCCTTCCCTGCCTGTTCATACTATTTAAAGAAAAGTTTTCGTCTGAACAAAAAGTATCGAAAAAGGAAAGGATTGGTACAGACAAATGACCGAATACCTGCCGGAAGGCGCATTATTACATACTCCAACAAATCAGCGTTATATAAGCTCCCGCGATGGTCTTGAAGACGCAATGCGGCAAAATGCGGTAGTCGAGGCTGTGTGCATGATTTGCGACAGTATGCACAACCTGATTGTCGATTTCGGTTTTGCGCGAACGCACCAAATTGCTCCATGTGAGTTATTTTTG
>OQWA01000581.1_pt1 | contig 10888 bp, 9 predicted proteins | sample 1691581 | NCBI WGS metagenome assembly OQWA01 (sample SAMN03418264, study PRJEB22391) | human gut metagenome | biome: human-gut; feature: organic feature; material: feces | host: Homo sapiens | place: Tanzania | collected 2013-01
TGGATTTGAAGTGTATGCTTCGCCGTCGAAGATAGTATTCAAAAGGAATGAACCATTCTCACGGATACCACGTGTAACATCGTACATGTTCAAGTAAGCCTGAACGTGGCAAGCTACGAAGTTAGGAGTTGTAATCTGGTATGTAGAGCGGATAGGCTCGTCACCGAAACGAAGGTGTGAACATGTGAAACCACCAGACTTCTTAGAGTCGTAAGAGAAGTATGCCTGGCAGTGCTTATTGGTGTTGTCACCGATAATCTTTACAGAGTTCTTGTTAGCACCTACGGTACCATCAGCACCAAGACCGAAGAACTTAGCCTCGTAGATAGACTTTCCACCGAGAGCCATTTCCTCAACTGCAGGGAGAGATGTGAATGTTACATCGTCAACGATACCTACTGTGAAGTGGTTCTTTGGCTCTGGCAACTCGAGGTTGTTGTATACAGAGATGATCTTAGCAGGAGTAATATCTGAAGAACCAAGACCATAACGGCCACCAACGATAACTGGGCGGTTCTCCTGATCGTAGAATGCAGACTTAACGTCGAGATACAATGGCTCGCCCTCTGCTCCAGTCTACTTTGTTCTGTGCATAGAATTAAATCGTCTTTTTTTACCTTGTGAAGGAGAAGTCCCAATTCTCTTTTTTTATAGTTTTTTGTTCCACTTATTGTTTCTTCAATCCAGCCATCTATTGTCAGTTTGTTATCGGTTGCGAATTTGTTAATTTCAAATCTTTGGTTTTCTACCGTTTGCTTGTCACTTGATACTCTTATGTATCCGTATGTCATGTGTGACCTCCGTCAAAGAAGATGTTTACAAAAAACGATACAGGAAGAGGACCATGATATGTATAAAAATTGGAAATCTCTGCATAAAACATCCTATAATGCTTTTTATAGAAATTGTTTGTTGTGCAGTGAAAGGGGCGACTATGACTAAAAACGAAATAACCGTCAGTGGAATCGATGTAAAATACAAGAAAATAAACAAAGACGATTATATTTCATTAACTGATTTAGCAAGATATGCAAACCCGTCCGAGCCTAAAGTTCCAATTTCGACTTGGATGCGGAACAAAGATGTAATTTCGTATTTGGGGTTGTGGGAGAAATTACATAACCCATACTTCAAAGGACACGAATTCGAGTCCTTTGAGAATGCTGCTGGCAAACACAGTTTCTATTTATCTCCACAAAAATGGATAGAAGGGGTAAATGCAAAAGGAATAGTTTCTAAGTCAGGTCGCTATGGGGGAACTTTTGCTCATAGTGACATTGCCTTTGAATTTGCTTCCTGGGTTTCTGCAGAATTTAAACTTTATATTATAAAAGATTACAAACGCTTAAAGAACGATGAAAATTCTAGACTTTCCTTGAATTGGAATTTAAATCGTGAACTTTCAAAATTAAACTATAAGATTCATACCGATGCCATTAAAGAAAATCTTATTCCGCCGGAATTGACTCCACAGCAGATTGCTTTTACTTATGCTTCTGAAGCGGACATGTTGAATATGGTATTGTTTGGAAAAACCGCAAAAATGTGGCGGGAAGAAAATACTGATAAAAAAGGAAATATCAGAGATTACGCCACAATAAACCAACTTTTGGTGCTTGTAAATCTTGAAAGTTACAACGCAATTCTTATTGAACAAAAAAAGACCCAGTCAGAGCGAATTGTACTTTTACGAAATATGGCTATAAAACAATTACAGACATTGGAAAATACAGCATTGGCATTGCCAAGAGCGGAGAATAAATAATGACAGCACAGGATTTGAAAAACAGTATTCTCCAGCTTGCAGTAGAGGGGAAATTACTTTCAAGAAAAGAGGTGGCTGAGGCTCTCGAAACCACAGAAGGACCAAAAACCGGCGCAGAACTTTTGGAACAGATTAAAGCAGAAAAAGCAAGGTTGATTGCAGAAGGAAAGATTAAGAAGGACACGACCAAAGCAGGTGCGTCTGGTCGTGCACTTGCAGAAATTACAGAAGATGAAAAGCCGTTTGATATTCCGGAGAATTGGTGTTGGTGCAAACTAAATGATATTTCTAATATTACTAAACTTGCAGGATTTGAGTATTCAGATTATATTGCTTCAAATCTTGTACCAGCAGGAATTCCTTTATTTAAAGGGCAGAATGTTAGAGAATCTACTATTTCCTATAACTTTGAAAGTTTTATACCTGAAACTTTGTCAGATCAACTTGAACGAAGTCAAATAACAAAAAAATGCTTGTTAACACCATATGTAGGAGCTGGAGTAGGCAATGTTGGAATTCATACAAAGAAAGGAAAGTTTCATTTAGGTTCTAATGTAGGAAAAATTGAAATTGTTCTTAATGATATCGGAATCGAGGAATATGTTCATGTTTTCTTAAAAAGCATTACTGGTTTTCAAGAAATGACAAAGCACATAAAAGCTACCGGAATTCCTAGTATTTCTATTGAAGCGTTGAGAGATGTGAATATTCCTCTCCCGCCACTTGCAGAACAGAAAGTTATTGTTGCAAAAATTGAAGAACTTTTGCCGTATATTCAAAAATACGATGTTGCCCATACAAAACTCGAAGAGTTCAATAAAAAGTTCCCAGTTGAAATGCAAAAATCCATTTTACAGCAAGCCATAATGGGAAAATTGACAGAAGACTGGAGAAATGAACAGGCGAGTTTGGCAAAGACAAATTCGGCAGTCCAGCTTGCTGACCGTACCAGCGCAAAAGATTTGCTCAAAAAAATAAAAGCCCAAAAAGCCAGATTGATTGCAGAAGGAAAAATCAAAAAGGACACGACCAAAGCAGGTGCGTCAGGTCGTGCACTTGCAGAAATCACAGAAGAAGAAATTCCGTTTGATATTCCAGAAAGTTGGTGTTGGTGCAGATTGGGGGATATTTGTTTTGATATAAAAAGAGGAAAGTCCCCAAAATATGTCGAGAAAAGTAATTATTTGGCATTTGCTCAAAAATGTAATGTCAAGACTGGTGGAATAAATCTTGAAATTGCTCTTTATTTAGATGAATCAACAATTTCACGGTATTCGAATACAGATTGTTTAGTACAAGGTGATGTTGTGATTAATTCTACTGGTGGTGGAACAATGGGCCGAGTTGGATATTTTGAATGCGAAATCCCAAAGGGTATTAAAGGAATTTATCCAGATAGTCATGTTACAACAATTCGAACAGTTGGTTTTATGGAACAAAAATTTGTTTTCTATTTTCTTAAGACTAAACAAAAAGAATTAGAATCTTTGGGCGAAGGTTCAACTAATCAAACAGAATTGAAGCCATATACTTTACAGAATTTATTGCTTCCCCTTCCGCCACTTGCAGAACAAAAAGTCATTGTAGCAAAAATAGAAGAACTTCTTCCTTTATGTAAAAAGCTGGTGAAATAAATCTTTTCTTTTACTGCGCTTCCTGTTCTGCTTTCGCTGCTGTTTTGCGGAGTGCGTCTTCGTATCCGGTAAGGGCTGCAAATGGTAAAAACTGCGCGGCTCTTTGTGAGTCAGAAAGCGGTGGGTGAACTGAAGAAACATGGTGCGGCAGATTTATTATATCATCATAATTTTTTTCGCTTTGAATTATCATGCTTTGTGTCCTCCAATCTGATTGTTCCGCTCGCGCGCTGTAGCTCCTTCAATATAATCAACGCCTTTAAGAATTGCATTTTTTCCGTATTTTTCTTTTATGTTCAATGCCATTTTCTGAAGGGCAAGACTTTTTTTCTCGCGTACTTTTTTTTGCTCTTCAATCTTTTTATTTTCTTCCTGATCGCCGAATAAATCAAGTTCAGGATTTTTTGGATTCGCTTTGATTTCTTTTTGCGCGTCTTCTTCTGTTAAAACACGGCCTGCTGTAATATTCAGCCTTCGAATTAATAAATTAGTATCTGTAATACTGTCAAACAACTTCAAAGTTGCATTGACAATTACATTTGCGCTTGCATACCAACCGTCAAGATTAATTCTTCCTGCAACAGGTTTTGGAATTTCTTTTCCGTAATAATTTTTTACAACTTCGCCGGAATATTTTGAACTTATTTTTTCATCCACGAGGTTTTCAATATCATAACCGACTGTCACCACAATCTGATTTGTAACAAGTCCTTTTGCAGTTAAATCAAGACAAAGCTGGTCGGCCATTTCCATAACAACAATGCGCGCTTTTTCATTTGTATATGCACACGTCAAAACCTGTCCCGAACCAAGGCTTGAGTTTTTACTTTTATATGCCTTTACATGCGCAATCGTACACGGCTCCCAACCCCAAGCGTGGTCAATTAGAAGTTCGGCATTAATACCAAAAGTTTTGTACAGTATTTCTTCATTTTTAACGGACTGACGCGCAATATCGCCCATCGTATAAAGTCCAATCCGGCTGAGTCTTGCTTCTGTTCCCCGTCCAATCCGCCAGAAATCTGTAAGCGGTTTGTGATTCCAAAGTTTTTTGCGGAATGTCATTTCGTCAAGTTCTGCAATGCGCACTCCGTCTTTGTCTGCCTGAACATGTTTTGCTTCTATGTCCATCGCAATTTTTGCAAGATACATATTTGTTCCGATTCCGGCCGTTGCTGTAATTCCTGTCTCGGACAAAACATCGCGAATCATTTTGACTGCAAGTTTACGCGCCGTAAGTTTGTACGTATTCAGATATCCGGTTACATCCATAAAAACTTCATCAATCGAATAAACGTGAATGTCTTCTGGTGAAATATATTTTAAATAAATTCTGTAAATGTCCGTACTCTTTTTTATGTAGTGCGACATCTGCGGAGGTGCTGCAATATACGAAAATTTAAGATTGGGATTTTCATTCAGCTCATCAATATTTTCTGACTTTCCATAAAATGAATCCAAAGGCGCTTTGTTTTTTCGATGCAAATTTATTTCTTTAACTTTTTGAACAACTTCAAAAAGCCTTGGCCGTCCCGGAATTCCGTAAGACTTAAGCGACGGCGAAACTGCAAGACAAATTGTTTTTTCTGTCCGCGAAACATCTGCCACAACAAGATTTGTCTTGAGCGGATCCAGTCCGCGTTCAATACATTCAACTGAAGCGTAAAAACTTTTGAGATCTATTGCAATGTAGGTTCGTGTGGTTGGTGTTGGCATTTTTGGTTAACTAGAAATATTAAAAGCCTTATTTTCTGAAAAAAAAACTTATTTTCTTGATATATATATAAATGACTGAGGAGCCGCTTTAATCTGATACTCATCTAATTTCTTTGGAATATTGAAACATTCAACATCCCCAAGTTCATAAGCGTATGCAAGCTCTTTATTTTCAAAATACTTAAAATATTTTTCTTTGCAAATTCCTGAATAATGTTTCGTTTTCTCCCAAAGATTTTCAGGAGAATCTGAAATTACATTTTTTACTTTTACAGAACCAACAACTTTCATCTCTGGAGCTGTAGAATATATAAGAATTCTATCGACCTTTTGTTTTGCAATTTGACGTCGGAATTCATATTTTTTTGTTCCCTGTAATATTTTTATCGAATATTCTGGATTTATAGATAACATTATTGTACACATTTTAATTATTCCTTAGTAACTATTGAACCATGATATACTTTGTCGCTAGGCGTTCGAGTATGCTGGCTGTAGAGTTCTATGCAGAATATTTTGAATGATTAACGGGACATGATTCGCTAAAATCTCCAAATTCCTTTTGCTTGAGATGCCATTGTTTTTTGGCGTGAATCTATTTCCACTTCTGTCCATTCAGAAATATCAGATAAACCTATTACTTTAGTTTCTGGAACAGATGATTTTTTATATACTTCTTTCTTCTTTAAAAAAGACTCATTTCCTATGCTGTTATTTTTGCCAGCTTCTAACAGTGTCATATTTCCTAAACGATACCGGTATTGTTGTATTTTTCCATCTTCCCAATTCCATTCATTTTCATCTGGTGCTTTAGGTAAAATATGCTCCAATGTATAATTTGAAATATCCAAAGAAGTAGTTGTATTAAATTTTTCAATGCGACCAAGAATATATTTTGCTATAGAATTATTTCTTGTATTGTCTGGAAAATTTTTGTATGAAAAAGATTGTTCAAACTCATCGTCTGAAACATAAATCTGCATTTTTAAATCATTGATGTCAAACTTTTTTTCATCAGCAATTTTTAATGCTAATTTATTATACACAATTTCTTGTTCATTAGGATTTCTACCACAAATTACATTATATCTAAATGAAATTATTACTATCTTGGCCAACAACGATTCAAACTCTTTTGCTGATAATGAATTATATGCAGATATTAGTAATGAAAATGGCTGACGCACGTTGAATAATTTTAATAATTCCAAATTCTGTTGAATATCTTGTTTACCACTCCAGAATTCATCATCAGGATTTTGTAAGGCAAAATATAAATCAGCCTTATTCCGCATATCGTGAAGAAGTCCAAAAGCTTGTTCAGAAGTTTTAATCGACTCTCTTATTGTTCTATACAATTCATTTTTTCGTGCAGTTTTGTGATTACTGTTCCAATAGACACGAAGATAATCAGCAACTTGTTGCCCTTTTAATTTATCGGCAATCTCAGCCCATTCATCTTCAAGACTATCAATCTGTGTTGAATGTAAATCCGAAGAATCAGCAACAGAGAAAATATAATTCTTTAGTAGGTCAGAAGAAGATAACTGAACACCACGAGCATTTAATGTTTCAAATACTTTAAAGGCATTAAGTTCATCAGATACGGTAATTACAGTAAAAACCAACTTATCTGCAATCGCATCTATAAACGAAACTAATGTTTCTGCTGTTTTGTATTCATCTTTGATATATTTAAGGAATGTCTCAAAAGCTTTCTTCATTAACTTTTCAGAAGCATTCAAACCTCTTGCGGGCATTTGTTGTAAGGGAACCAAATAATTTGCAAAGAACCGATTATTATTACGGTTTAAAACAAGTTTATTTTTTGAAGTAAGTGTTAATATATCAATATTTCCAATATAAGTTGTTCGAATAGTTTCTGCTCTACGCCTATTATCATCTTTTTCTTGTTCAGTTCCAGGCAAATCTAACAATTGCCTAATTACCGCAAGAATAAGAATACAAATAGAAGTTAAACGCTGCTGACCATCAATAACTTGATAGTTTTTATCATCTTCAGTCTGTAAAACTAAATATCCCATATAATGGGAAGATTTTTCACTAATAATCTGCTGAATGTCATACCAAAGGTCGCTCCACTGTTCTATGTCCCAAGAATAATCACGCTGATATTTTGGAATTTGATAATGCATTCCATAACCTAACAGCCTTCTGAATGTTTCATTTGATGTATTTCTAATTCCTTCCATAATTTATTCCTCCAATATTATTACTAGATATAATTCCAATTACTCACTCGGATTTTGAATACTGCTACTTTGGGCCCAAAAATTACATAATGCAGTAATAAGAATTACTAAAAATGTAACCGGAAGTAAAGTAAGTATCACAGCGTGGAAAGTATCTCCAGAGTAATTCATTATTGCAATTATGTAATGAATTGTACAAATAAAAAACCAAATAAGTAGTAAAATTATACCAATCACTATGTTTAACCTTGAAACCGAATAATTTCCAGCATTAGTAGAAAGAATCTTTGAATCTAAATTCCACGGTTTCATATCAGCTCCCATTCGATATTCTTCTGGAATTCCTAATTCACTTTCTGTTTCTATATCACCAATTCGTCTTTCATATATTTCATACCAAGCTTTAGAACCTTTTGCCATCATAATCCAAATTATTGAAAAAGCTAAACCAGCCAAACCTATTCCACAACATATTTCAGAAGACACTAGTATGCTTTTACACTCGTTTTTTAGTATTCCTGAAACAACATAACTATATACAGTAAATAATAATACTAAGAAAGCTGTTAAAAAAACTGACCGTTGCCATAAGTTTGATATTTCAAAATCTCTTAAATGATAGAATGTTTCTCTTACTTCTTTTAATGTAACTTTATTAGCATTTGTCTGGGGAGTAGTTGTCTTTTTTTTCTTTTTTGGTGATATCTTTTTTATTAAAGCTGGTTCTTGTTTTGGTAAGGAGATTTCTGTTGAAGAAGAATTTTCTGACAATACGATATTTGAAGTCTGCCCATCTTCCATCATTTTGTTCTTTTCTAAATAAATTTTGAATTCAAGAAAACCGCAATAAATAGTAATAATTGCTAGTAGTAATATAGGGGTAGAAAAATATTTTGAAATAATTTTTTCATTTTCTTCGTCTAAAGATAGGTTTACACATATAAAAGTACCGATTGCTATGCAGAATGTCAAAATTGCTATTGAAAACTTAAAAGCTGATAATAAATCGTCCTTTTTGCCTTTTTGAGTTTTCATTGTTGCAGCTCCTAATAAAGCAATTACAATTATTACAACTACAAGATAAATAAGATTAAGAAAGGTGTTCTTATTATCTCCACAACTAATAAATTGAAATAGAAACATCATTATAGGTAAATACACATACCCTTTTATATAGTTTCCCTTTATTGAAAAATAATAAAAGTAATAGCAAAAAATGATCAATAAAAGTAAATATCCTACAAGGGTAATTAGTTGGTTTACTGTTATAGAAAAAAAGATTACAGTCGAAATTTTCAAAAACAATGAACTAAGTATCAAACCTCCTGCAATAAAAAACATTACAATGCTTAATATATCTATTTTCTTTAATTTGCCATCTTTCCTTGTTTCGCTGTTTTTTTCTTTCATGCAATTTATCTCCTATTATTCATATACTTTCTGTTCAATTTCATTAAGCGTGTTTTCCAATCCTTCAAAATATTGATTATTATTTCTTCTTTTTGTTCTCATTCTTGAGAAATAACGCTTTATAAGCTTATAATTTTCTTTCGATGTAGCTCAAAAAAATATATATCATTTTCCTTTATTCCCTCACTTTCCAATAACCGCCTTTGTCAGGTTCAATTCATTTTTCATCTCGCCAAATATTTTTTAAGTTCTTCAAGATAATCGTTTGCGGCTTTTGACAGAACAACATTCTTTTTTGTTATGTAGCCAATTTCCATTGCTTTGTCGGAATTTTCGCTGTCCATAAACGGAACAGCAACAAAATCATTTCCGTTCAACTCATTGCTTATAATTCCTGAACAAAGACAGTATGCGTTTACTCCGACCATCAGATTCAAATTTGTAGCCCTGTCAGTTGTCTTTATAACTTTGGGAAACTCGCGGTCAGCAAAAATTTCTTCTGTAAAATAGAGTGAACTCATTGCATTTTGGTCAAACATCAAAACTGGATATTCTTTTAATTCATCAAAAGTAATAAATTCTTTTTTTGCAAGAGGATGCTTTTTCCAAAGGTAAACATAAGTTTTGCAGAATACAAGCGAATTGAATTCAAGTTCATTTGATTTTAAAACTTTCAGAATATGCGAGCGGTTAAAATTACTCAAATTCAAAATGCCTATTTCACTACGCATATTTGCAACATCTTCAATTACAGTAAGAGTCCGCGTTTCGCTGATTGCAAATTCGTATTCAGCAGAAGAATTATTCTTTTTGTATTTGTTTACAAGATTAATAAAAGATTTTACACAGAAAGAAAAATGCTGGCAGCTTACCGCAAACTTCTCCTTGCGTTTTTTTGAAGGATCAAAATCGTCGAGCAAACTTTCATACTGCGCGTAAATCTGCCTTGCGTGCTGAACAAATTCTTTTCCTTCGTTTGTAAGACTTATTCCCTTGCTTGAACGGTTAAAGAGTTTTACATTGAATTCATTTTCGATATCTTTAATCGCAGTCGTAAGTGAAGGCTGCGAAACATACAAAATCTCTGCAGCTTTATTAAGTGAACCAATTTCAGAAACACCGATTACATATTTTAATTGCTGAAGTGTCATATTTATAGTATATTTTTTGATAGAAAATTGTCAATAAAATACTATACAAATGTTTAAAAATTTTTGATAAACTCATTCTCTGTAAATTCAAATTTTTAAACTCTTCGTAATTTTCTGCAGAAGGAATTGCAAAACCCACAGTAAAAATTGTTCCGCCAAGTCCGATTTGCGTTTAATGAACACTCCCGAAGAATTTATTTCAATTGGCAGTACTTATTTTAGAATTGAATTAATAGCTTTGGTAATTACTTTTTTCAACAATATTTACATTGCCATCGAAAGAGCGCGTGGAAATTCAAAAAGAATTCTTTATATAAAAATATTCCATTGAAACCAGAGACTTTTTATAATATAATAAACTTATGGCAGAATTAAAACTTTTTCCTATTGGGTTGCAGGATTTTTCTCAGATTAGGCGTAACGGCTACTATTACGTAGACAAGACAGACATTGTTTATAAAATGACACACACCGACCGCGTTTATTTTTTGAGCCGTCCGCGCCGCTTTGGAAAATCACTTTTAATTTCAACTTTGCGCGATTATTTTTTAGGAAAGAAAGAACTTTTTACCGGCCTTGCAATAGAAAAGCTCGAAAAAGAATGGAAGCAGTATCCGGTTTTTCATTTGAGTTTTGCAGGAACAAAATTTACAGATTTAGAAACGCTTCAGATTTATTTGAATGATATGCTCAGTGAATTTGAAGAAAAATATCAGATTACAAACACAAACCAATATGAATGGGGCAGTCGTTTTAAAAAAATCCTTAAAGCAGCTTACGAACAGACAGGCACAGAACCCGTAGTTTTAGTTGATGAATATGACGCACCTCTTTTAGATACAATGGATAATTCAGAGCTTCAGCTTGTTTTAAAACAGGAAATGCGAAAGTTGTTCAGCCCGTTAAAAGATATGGGCGGAATTCTGCGCTTTGTATTTTTGACAGGAATCAGCAAATTCAGCCAGTTAAGTATTTTTAGTGAATTGAATAATTTAAAAG
>OQWA01000584.1_pt1 | contig 10853 bp, 10 predicted proteins | sample 1691581 | NCBI WGS metagenome assembly OQWA01 (sample SAMN03418264, study PRJEB22391) | human gut metagenome | biome: human-gut; feature: organic feature; material: feces | host: Homo sapiens | place: Tanzania | collected 2013-01
ACAGGCTGTGGATACGCCGGAACTTAAGGTTGACGATGACGCTGTCAACCGCAGTATTGAAAGATTGATACCACGCTCATAGAAGTCTCCGGCATTACCTGAAATCCAGCCTTTGAGGACAGCCTCTGCAAGAAGGAACTGTGACTCAGCAGCTACGAATACAGGAAGCTTGTCGGTTGCAGAGAAAGCAGGCAAAGAATATCCCTGAACTGCTGATTTCTCGAAAGCGCCCTTTCCTGAACGCATTCCGATATACTTTCCGCCAGTAGATTTGGTGAAGTAAGCCGGACATCTCGGGTCATCATAACCATTCATATAGTCAACGATAGATGAACCGCTTCTGAGGTCACCCCATGATGCACTTGCGAGCTGATAAGGGTTCGGCTGAGCTGCAGGGTCCATCATGGCGTTGTCCGCATTGGCACTGATGAATCCGAATGGAGACTCATAAGCAGCTACAAATGCCTCCTTATTGCCAGAACGCATTGCTGCACGCATGATGTAAGAGTTTGCAAGCTTTGCCCACTTTGCATAGTCACCGGCAAATACAGGATCCTGGGCAGCCAAAGGCTTCTTGTCAGGATATGCAGATGCATAGCCGGCAAGTACGGATGCAGCACTGTTAAGATCCTCGATGATGCTCTTGTAAACATCCTCATTAGAATCGTATGCCACATACATCTGACCGTCAGTTACCTTGCTGTAAGGAATCGGACCATACATATCAGCGACACGCATCATAGCTGCTGCGCGGAGAAGGTTAGCCATTGCATAATAGTGACCTGAAGCACCTGTGAATTTCTCAATCTCGAAATAGTTGGCATAGATATCGAGGAACATTGTCTCATAAGGAATTGCATTCCAAGAATCAGATGCATTGAAAGTATCGAAGTTCTGACCACCCCAACGGTTGGACAAAGTGTAGTATCCGCCAAGAGAACCGACCATCTGGTCAATCATCTGGGAATCATTCTGCTGCACGTACATGAGAGACTCGATCATCGTCGGAATGAGAATCGACGGATCGGAACTCTTTACTGCATACGGGTCTGTATTATATTTCTCGAAATTCTCGACAAAGCTTCTTCCTGTTGTGGTCAACCTGACTCTGTTATGTTCTCCGTCTATTCTTTGAAGATAGGATTTCCTAATGTTCTCTGTGATAACCTCCCATGGTTTGCTTGGTGCATCCTTTTTGGTTATCTCAAAGTATCTTCTGAGATCTGCGGAGGAAAAGTCTTTGATTCCCTTTTCCTTTTCATAGTAATAGAAAAGACCCATAGCTATATCCATCTTTGTCTTGAAACCTTTTTCTGCAAGAAATTCGTTTTCGCTGATTCCTGTTGCATTCAAGTATGCATCATTCTGCTCCTCTTGCTCTTTGCAAGATTTTTCAAAAGATGTTTCACAAGAAAGTCCTTTTTTAATTTCTTTCAACATCTGTGAAATAAAATCCTTGTAAAGTGGCTCTGCTTCTTTTAAGCTTCCTTCAACTTCGAAACGAATGGAATAATCCTGTTTCTTCTCTTCATAAAGAATTTTCATAACTTCTTCTTCCTGAAAAAATAGTATTCTAAAGACTAAGTCCAAAGCCGTTTTGTAGTCTAGTAACAAGATTGAAATTGTTTGCTGAACTCAGGGAGATATTTGAATGCGATCTATCTAACACCAAAGAGTATTTGATTTTATCAATTTGAAACAAAAACCTTTATGAAAATTTCCAAAAGTGAGAATGGAAAGTGCAGGTTTCTCGTATTTGGAATTATGTAGGGTTTCCAAAGCCCTTCAATCCAAATTCAGAGAGGTCAGATATGAAGATGAAGGAAAACGCAGTTGCAAGGAACAGGAACGACGTGGCACTGGAGAACAACTTCATGTTCACCACAGTCATGAAGAACAAGAAGGCATGCATCAGGCTGCTTGAGGCCATATTCGGTGGGGAGCACCGCATAGCCGACATAAGGTACGCAAGGCATCCCGAGGCGGAGAAGAGCATACTCTCGGATCCAATGAGAAGAGGCGTGAGGCTCGACGTCTACTTCGACGATGGAAAGACGGTGTACGACATAGAACTGCAGCGTACATCGATCACGGACCTTGCCGAGAGGGCAAGGCTGTATTCCTCCTCCATGGACATAGCCATGCTGGACAAGGGAGAGGGCTTTGGGAGCATAAGGACAAGCTATGTGATATTCCTGTGCACGTTCGACCCCTTTGCAAGGGACGAGAAGGTCTACAGGTTCTCCACGATGTGCGAGGACGTACAAGGCTTGCCACTTGGGGACCGCAGGTATATCATGTTCCTGAACAGCAGAGGTTCCAAGGGGGTCTCCAATCTGGACATGGACGAGCTGTTCAGGTATCTGAACGGCGGTGTCGGGGCCATAGGGATGGAGACCAGAAGCGGGCTTGTGGCTGTTCTGGACAAGTACGTGCAGAAATACAACAGAGACGACGACTGGAGGAAAGAGTACATGAAGCTTGAGTTCCTTCTAAAGGACAAATACGACGAGGGCGAAGCACAGGGAGAAACCAACGAACGTAACCGCATGGTCAAGGCCATGTATGCAGATGGCGTCTCCGTGGACAAGATCTCACAGTACGCTGCAATTCCTGTCGAAGAGGTCAAGGCAATCCTCAAAACCTAATGAACACAAAAGGCACAGGCCCGCAACAAAACGAGCCTGCACCTTATCAAACAATTGAAGAAAACTCACCTGAAACGGTTTAGATGACCTTGTACTCCTTGAGGAGCTTTTCGACATCGGTATCCTTGACCTTGCCAAGAAGCGTCTTGAGAGCGATGCGTTCCAAGAGGTTGGTGTCCATGTCTGTTATCTTCTTGCCGTCGCGAAGTTTGACTGTAGCGTCAAGGAGTGCACGAATGTCATAGACGCTGCCCCAGACCTCAGGTACGCCGCGGTCCACGCCAAGAAGCGTGTAGACGGCCTCCATTCCGGTACGCATTGAATACTCTGTCGTGAATATGGTGTCTCTAGGGGTCTCTGCGAACTGGCCAAGGAATGCGAAGTTCACGGCTCCCTTTGGAACGACAAGAGGTCTGTCTCCGTATGCACGAGGCATGAAGAAGGCATCGATGTACGGCATCATGACAGGTACCGTGTTGGCGTGGTTGGTTGCGTAGTCTTCTATCAAGTCAACTGGAACGCCAATGTGGTACAGCCATTCCATGCATATCTCACGGCCTGTGCAGTCGCGCATAGGTTTCTTGACGTAATCGCCTTCCTTCTCTGAGAAGAGGCCGTAGAGCCATACAAGAACGTGACCCTTTGGCTGTTCGCGGAACTGAGGCTGGCGGTTTATGGTCCAGCTCATGAGCCATGAAGAATCCTTTACCGTCACGATGCCGCCTGTGACCACCTTACCGCTCAGAGGATCACGCTTGCAGATCTTCTCTATGTATGGGAGTATCTTGCAGTCCAAGGTTTCAACCGTGGCGCTCTCCCAGTTGCAAAGGTCAGGGCGACTGCAGAACTTCTCAGGATGTCCAAAGGCAGGGTCCTGTGCGGCGATCTTCTTCCACATATCCCAACCGCCGCCTTCCTTCAAGGCAGTATTGAACTTGGCTGGCTCGTTCTGTGAGCCCATGCTTGAGTTCTCAACGCATCCGCCGTTGGTGATGAACACAAGGTCGTCCTCCGTAAGGGCTATCTTCTCCTTCTTGCCATCGCGCTCGACCTCTATTGCGGTTGCGACCTTCTTCTGATTGTCGCCATCGCCTGTGCTGCGGAACTTTACATTTAGGACCTTTGTTCCAAACTCGAACTTCACATTGGCCTTCTCAAGGTACTTGATCATTGGAAGGATCATTGACTCGTACTGGTTGTACTTGGTGAAGCGAAGTGCAGTGAAGTCTGGAAGACCGCCAATGTGGTGGATATAGCGCTGGATGTAGAGCTTCATCTCAAGTGCGCTGTGCCAATTCTCGAATGCGAACATTGTGCGCCAATAGAGCCAGAAGTTGGAGTTGAAGACTTCGTCGTCGAACACTTCGTCGATCCTCTTGTCCTGAAGCTCCTCGTTTGGAGTCATGAAGAGCTTCATGATCTCCATTGCGCCCTTGTCAGACAGGCCAAACTTCTTGTCAGTATGGGCATCCTGGCCGCACTTCTCCGTTGCCCTGCAAAGGGAATAGTTGGGGTCGGCCTTGTTGAGCCAGTAGTACTCATCCAACACGCTCACGTTTGGGGTCTCTATGGACGGGATGGAACGGAACAGGTCCCACATGACCTCGAAATGGTTGTCCATCTCACGTCCACCACGCATCACATAGCCCACGTCCTCGTATTTGTATCCATCGCAGGCTCCTCCTGCAATCTTGTCCTTTTCAAGGATGTGGATGCGCTGTCCATCCATTTGTCCGTCACGCACCAGATAGCACGCTGCTGTGAGTGCGGCAAGTCCGCTTCCCACGATGTAGGCACTTTTCCTCTCGACCCCTTCAGGTTTTCTAGGACGTGCGAACGCTTCATAGTTACCACTTGAATAATACATATTGAACCCTCCTAAACAGGTCTTTTTCCAATTGGGAACTTTTAAAATCCCTTAGATGCACGGAATATATGTAGGATTCCTTTGGACGGCTACGTCCATTTGGCTAAGATTTGGTGAAATGGGGCAACTTAACCAAATCTTGACCAAGAATGTCTATTTGCATATCATGCAGGTCATGAAAGATTTTAAAACACTTGATGCAATAAAAACCAAAAGACATCTTGCTGTGGTTCTCTTGGTCATATCGACAGTCTTTCTCTTTGCTTCCTGTTACAACAGCAACATGAGCACGTTCAATGGAAACCGAGTTGGCAACGACGACTACTTTGCAGTGGACTGCACCATGATGAACTGCAAGGAAATCCACACGATTTCCATGGAAGAAGGCGATGATTTCCAAGTGGTCTTCGAAGTAGTGTCCGGTGAGATGAACGTTGCAATCAAGGCCCCCTCTGGGGCAATCGCATACAAAGGGAATGGTGTGTACTCTTCAAGGTTCAGGGTGACGGCACTAGAGACGGGGGAATATGAGATAACCCTTGATGCCAAAAAGTTCAAGGGATCCGTCTCGTTCACAAAGGTCAAGAAATAGCTCAGAAGGAAAGACCTTTCAAGAAGTCTTTTCAGAAGTCGTTTCAATAGCCAAAGCGGTTCTCCGACACTTTCAAAGCGGTCGCCGCAGCGTAGGTCTCAACCACAATCTCCCTTGAAGCTCCATCAACGCCCACGACATACCAGTTTCCCTTGCCTTCCAAGTCGAAAGAGGATTCATATCCGTGATATGCGGCAAGGTTCATCTCGTAGCAACCGCCGCCATAGCCGTATACGATGCCTCCGTTGTGGGTGTGGCCTGTAAGGACAAGGGACACACCGTTCTCACTCAGAATCTTTGAAAACCTTGCAATCTCCGTTGCACTGCAGTTTCCAAACACCACAAGGCTCTGGTCCAGCTTCCTTCCGGTGAACACGTTCTCGTGGACCAATACTATCTTCACTGGATTCGAATCCTTTTCCAGAGCCGCTTCAAGATAGTCGAGCTGCATGCTGCCAAATATGCGCTTTGCGTTGTCCATCACATACAGCGAGACATCCCCAAAGCTGTAGACGGCCATACGCTTGGTATATACCTCCAAGCCTTCTGAAGCTGGAATCGACGACTCCCAATCCTCCATGGACGACACATGCGTCTCATGGTTTCCAATCACGCCAATGTACCTGTCCGAGCAGTAAGGAGCGAACGTCCTGACGAAATCGTTTGCAGAAGCCCTACCTACATTGGCCTCATCCACGAAATCTCCAAGAGACACCAATGCAGAACAATGTCCCATTTCAGACTCAAGGAACCTTTTGAACGTACCATCATAGCGTCTTGTGCCATCGTCGTTGGACTCTCTTCCAAGATGGACATCTGTGACCACGACGAACCTAGGAGTCTCTTCACCTGCACGAAGCTCTAGGTCATAGGCATTCTCCAGGAAAGGATTTCCCTCAACCCCTCTGAAAAGGTCGCCGTTGAACTCGCACGAAACGGCCGCGACGAGCAGAAGAACGACGCAGGACGCTATACACAACCGCCTCATATGCACCCTCCTGTCCTGTACTCGCACGAAAGCCTGATTCCAAAGGCCGATACCATTGTGCGTGTATCGGTGAGGAACTCCGCATACTTCACGAAGGCCTCCACTCCTATCCAGTATGGATCCAAGACACCTACCGCAACCTTGCCACCAACCGTTGGAACGGCCTTCCATTCACGACAGAATGGAGTAGTAAAGCTCATGTAGATATTTGCTTCAAAGTCAGTGGCTCCAATTCCTACTACTGCCTTTGCAAGAGGTGTAACGGAAAACAAAAAGCCTCCAAAGTACGGGCCGTATGCAGCTGCAAGTTGGGCGCCAATGTCCAAGCCTAGTTCGAAAAGCCCTCTTCTGTAATCAACTCCAAGCATATAGCCAAGGCCGCTCCAACCGCAAAGTCCATACGAATATGAGGTATTTGCAAGAATCCTATGCGAAAGAAGAGAAGAAGTCGTTGGATTGTACTGCACAGAGACATCGGCCTTTCTTCCTCCGTGCTCGACCATATCGAACGACCAAGGCCCTTCCTTGTACGAAACGGCCTCCACAAGCCTTTGCGGGAATTCCATGTTTGGCGAATAGGACAGCGAAACGCCAATTGTCCGGGCATAGGTGGCCCCAAGAACAAGGACCAAGACGAATAATAGTGACAATCCCCTCTTCACAACCCCTCCTGATGCGACAAGCGCACATTAGGGATTATACAACATTGGAGGGCTTTTGGAAATTATGCAGGCCTTTGGAAGCCCCAAAGTCAAATGACGTAGTCGAACCCGTCTGGGTCTGTACGGACAAGATCAGCCAAAGTGACGCCGTCCATGTAATCGTTTATGACCTTGTCCAAACCTTTCCAAAAGGATAGGGTCCTGCATTCCGAGGCCCTTGGACACGCATTGGAGGAAGGTTCAAGGCACGATACAGGAGCCATAGAGTCCTCAGTGACCCTTAGGATGCTTCCAACTGTGTATTGTTCAGGTGCCTTTGTAAGCTTGTAGCCACCGCCCTTCCCTCTAAGGCCTGTCAGAAGCTTGGCCTTCACCAAAAGCTTTATGATGCTTTCCAGATACTTCTCGGAGATTCCCTGCCTTGTTGCAATGGCGTTCAAAGGAACGAAGCCGCTGCTTTGATGCTCTGCCAAATCAATCATGACTCTAAGTGCATAGCGGCCTTTCGTTGAAATGAGCATAGTCCCCTCCGTTTGGTTGTAGTACAATCGTGCATCCCCATTATATGTCAGTTTGCTTGAAAAAAGCAAAACCGGTTGTTGACAAATGAAGGGGGAATAAGCATAATTCATATAAACCTACAGATTAAGTGGGTTTATAAAATTGACAAAGACGTAGGAGGAATCCAATATGAGTAGGGTTTATACATCGGCAGATCAGCTGATTGGAGGGACGCCTCTTCTTGAGCTGACACACATTGAAAGGGACGAAGGCCTTGAAGCAAGAATCCTTGGAAAACTGGAGTACTTCAACCCGGCTGGGAGCGTCAAAGACCGCATTGCAAAAGCCATGATAGATGATGCAGAGAAAAAGGGTCTGTTGAAGGCGGATTCCGTAATAATCGAGCCTACGTCCGGCAATACAGGCATTGGATTGGCGTCTGTCGCAGCTGCACGTGGCTATAGAATCATCATAGTCATGCCTGAAACGATGAGCATTGAACGCCGCAAGCTCATGAAAGCCTACGGTGCGGAGCTGGTACTCACGGAAGGTTCCAAAGGAATGAAGGGTGCCATAGATAAGGCAAATGATCTTGCAAAGGAGATTCCAAACAGTTTCATACCAGGTCAATTCATCAACCCTGCAAACCCAGCCGTACATAAGGCCACTACAGGTCCGGAGATTTGGAATGACACGGACGGTAAGGTTGATATCTTCGTAGCAGGAGTCGGCACTGGCGGAACCATCACAGGTACAGGAGAGTACCTGAAGAGCCAAAATCCAAATGTCAAGGTAGTTGCTGTAGAGCCGGCTTCGTCACCGGTGCTGAGCAAAGGCACTGCAGGCAGCCATAAGATCCAAGGCATTGGTGCAGGGTTCGTTCCGGATGTCTTGGATACGAAGGTCTATGATGAGGTCATTGCAGTCGAGAACGACGATGCGTTCAAGACTGGAAGGCTCATTGGCAGAAAGGAAGGTGTACTGGTAGGCATTTCATCTGGAGCTGCGGTCTGGGCCTCCATACAACTGGCAAAACGAGCCGAGAACAAGGGAAAGACCATTGTCGTCCTTTTGCCAGACACTGGAGACAGATACCTCTCAACGCCCCTCTTCGAAGACTGAAGACCTAGAACGACAATAGACAATAGAATCAAGAGATGCTTTGGGAAGGCTCCTATTTAAGAACCTTCCCGTCGCTGAATGCGTTGCCAACCCTGCGGCCCAAAACGAGGTAGCCGTTGTTGACGGGATCGAATGCAATTGGCTGGAGCTTTTCAGGGTCAATTTTGCCATTCTCTCCAAGGATGCTTTCGTCTGCACTTACATTGACGATGTCCCCTACTATAATTCCATCCTCATTTATATGGTTGAGGGTGCATTCCAAGGCCATTGGAAGCTCGTTTATGACAGGTGCGTCCACGAACTGGCTGCGTTCTGTCGTAAAGCCGGCCTTCTCCATTTTGTCAGGTGTGTTGTTGCCTGATGCAAGTCCCACATAGTCGCATGCAGCCACATGGGATGCCGTTGCAAAGCTTACGGTGAACGCCTTTCTAAGGTTGATGTTCTTTGCCGTCTTATGAGTGGCGCTCAGGCACAGCATGACCTGATTGGTGTCATAGATTCCGCCCCACGCAGCATTCATTGCGTTTGGCTTTCCATTCTCGTCATACGTTCCAATGATAAGCACTGGAAGCGGATACATCCACGTGTTCTTTCCAAAATCCTTTCTCATATCCAACTCCTATTCAATTGATGCTTGTAGTGCTCGAACCAACGACGTAATGCGCTTGAAAACTAGAGCTCCGCTCGACGGAATTTGCGGTCAGGACAAGGAAGAAGAACGGTGACAGTACTTCGCTGTACGGCACCGTTCGCCCTGACGCAGTCATTGACCGCAAAGTCCTAGAGCCACCAGCAGGACATGGCGACGGCGGCGATAGCCAGTCCAAAGCACACCAGCACCACGCATATGCAGTTGAGCACCAAGCCTACGACCGAGCACACGAAACCTGCCGTGCGCTTGCCGTTCGTACATCCAAGGACGCTCGACTTGTGAGCCATCACAAGACCGATGATTGCAAGCACGATTCCTGCCACTGCACCAATTACGGTGAATCCTGCAACTACACAGGCCAGTGAAATGATTCCAAGGACCAGTGCTGTGACGGCCTGGCTTTCGCCGTTGTTGGCCGGCGCCACTGCGGGGGCCTGTACCTGAGAAGTCTGCTCTATTGAGTTTTCTTTGTATTCGTCTGACATTTTCTCACCTCCAAATGAGTGTTTATATCCCTAATATAATGCAACATCGTGGCAAGTCAAACCCTGTTCTTGACTTTGTCGTATGAGCCAAACTTGCAGCAGATGCTTCGTGCTCCGGTTGAGCGTATTCCAAGAAGGCTGTCCATTTCATCGGCGGCATTGAAGTAGGAGAAACAGCGTGTATGATGGACCACAATGTAATCGGCCTTGTGTATGAGTCCGCATGCCTTGCGGCAGAACGACCTCACGGGAGCGCAAAGGGCGAACACCCATATTGGAGTGCATATCGTGACGTGGTCGTATGAGGCCAGATCAAGGCCTTCCAAGGATTCGATTGGCATGTCCCAGCGATGCATTCCAAAGCGTCCGCACCACCAGAATCCAAGCGTGCCGGCCGTCAGTTCTGTGGATTTTATCTCGTAGATGGCCGATCCGGTCCTGTTGGCTTCTTCGTATGCAATCTTCCTCACTTAGCCCATGCGTGAGAAATAGACGACAAGCTTTTTGGTGTTGCGGCCTACGTTTGGATACTCGCTTTCGTCGAAATGGAAGTGCTCCTGTGTATAGAACACCCATGCGGCGTAGCCTGTGAGGGCCTGGGCAAGTCCAAAGATGAAGAACGACGTAGACATGAAGTTGAACGGGAAAATGTAGAACTGGATGCATATCCACAACATGAGCGTTATCCCAAAGATGCCGCCGCATATGATTCCCACCTTCTTCTTCCGAATAAGGAGTGCGGCGGCTGTGAGGTTCGTGATGCCGTTGACTATCAAAAGAGCGATTCCTGGAAAGAGGAAATCCTGGTAGAGGACGCTAGCGAACGGAAGCACTTGAAAATATGGAAGCATCGCATCCATGCCCATGGAGCGTCCCGTAGTGTCAACCAACATTCCCGTAGCACCCGCAACTGCCCCTATTCCAACGAACAAAGTCCAGAAAAGAAGGATCCTTCTGGCAGTTTCATATCGTGAATGGTTTTTACTGCGTTTCACTTTCACCTCTTGTTTTTTGCGAATAGGTTTGAAATCAGATGATTTCAGAGGACGTTAGGATATTCCCTCTTGCTTTTTATGTCAACGAGAACAGCAAACTTGGATATCGAATAGCCTAATTTGATCCTTTTTTCAAATTTTTAGGTTCTTCACGTTTTTATGGGTGATGGTGCTCTGACGGATGGTCTGGGAATGCCTCATGGAAGCGAAGGGGAGGTTCTCTTCGAGGCGGCCGTCAAGGCATCCGCTCCATGGCCGAAATGACATGAAAACATCGAAAAAGCGCTTTTCTAGGCAAAAACATGCACACAAACAGCGGAAAAAAGGTCTTTCATGCCATC
>OQWA01000586.1_pt1 | contig 10848 bp, 6 predicted proteins | sample 1691581 | NCBI WGS metagenome assembly OQWA01 (sample SAMN03418264, study PRJEB22391) | human gut metagenome | biome: human-gut; feature: organic feature; material: feces | host: Homo sapiens | place: Tanzania | collected 2013-01
TGCAGTCTCTGAATCATCTCGGTGGTATCCTTGCATTCCTCCACTCTCAGCGACACGCCAATCTGCTGGGCAAACTTCTCGCAGAGCAGATATTGCAGTCCCATTCCGTGGCTGTGGTAATCATAATAGGTAGTAGGACCGTTAACGGTAAGCATGATGAGCTCACCATTGGCCTGAATATCTTCGAGCGAAAGCCCTTTGTTGGTTGAAGCAGGTTTCTTTTCATCGCCATCAGCCCCATCAGAGTTATCCGCATACTCCATTTCGCCTACGGGAGTTCCCCATGGCGTAAGCTCCTGCTGCGGTTTCTTGTCGGCACAGGCAGCGAGCAAAAATAGTGCATATAATGCGTATAAATATCCTTTATTCTTCATTTCAGCTGCAAAAGTACGAAATATTTTGCACATAAGTGAAAAATTATTTGTTCTTGTTCTGGAGATAAAGGAATACCGGCATTTCTTAACATTTCTAAGCCTTGTCCTTCTTTTATAATTTGTTCAGAGCTTTTTGAAAGTTGTGAACCTAAAATAGGTTCATTTGTTTCTTTACTATTTTGATTGAATTAATTGAGTTTCTTTATCTTGGTAATTTTTTAAAGTTTTTCGCAAAGAATTTCGTTTTTCTAAATACTTTTCAGTTGTTTCACTCACTCCAGACATGTCTTCTAATATTTTATGCAATTGAGCCTTTTGCTCATCAATATTAGAAATAATTGCTTTTATCTCTTCTTGTTTAGCCGAAATTTTTAATTCAGCATCCTTAATTAAACCTTTTTGAGTTTCTTTTACAGCTTCTTTTAATCCATTATTCTCAATGTCTCTTTCAAAGATAGAGTAGCGATTCTGATTGATTACAAAAGGAACGTGTAGTTCTTCTAAAATGGCGCAGGCTTGTTTTAGTTTCTCGCCATTGTAGTTTGATAAACCGACATATAAAGCTTTACCACTAGATACAGCAGTAGCTAGTGCGCCCATTGTCTCTTCTAGAGGAGTTTCAGGATCCATTCTATGGTGATAGAAGATATCCACATACTCAAGTCCCATCCTCTTTAAACTCTGATCTAAACTTGCTAACAGATACTTTCTTGAGCCCCAGTCACCATAAGGACCATCCCACATGGTATAGCCTGCTTTTGTTGAAATGATGAGCTCATCGCGATACTGACCTAAATCGTCTTTTAAGATCTTTTTAAAGTTCTCTTCAGCAGCTCCTGGACGAGGTCCATAGTTATTAGCTAAATCAAAATGAGTAATACCATTGTCAAAAGCTGTAGTACACAGCTTTCGCATATTCTCATAAACAGCAGTATCGCCAAAGTTATGCCAAAGACCTAATGATAGAGCTGGTAACTTTAAACCGCTCTTACCACAACGGCGGTATTCCATTGATTTATAACGTAAAGATGAAACTTGATACATAAATATCTCCTTATTCTTATACACTTAATTTTAAATAAATGAGGTTTAAAAAAAAAGGAGATATAAAGAGTTTTACAGTCAGAGTTTTTATAGGATCTTAAGTACATCTTTATCTTAGGTAGCGACAAGTTGTTATTTATAAGCCTTTTCATATAAATCACATCGTCCATGGGATTGTTATAGTTAGCAGAGCATTCTTCAAAGCCGTATTTATGATACAGGCTAATAGCAGCTTTTAAGGGGGTGGAGGTAATGGTATCAAAAACCATTCTTTATAATCTGAATTTCTTGCATGTTCAATGACTGCTTAAACAAGTTCTAGCGGAGTGTAAACTATGTGACTTAACTTTGTAACAACGCAAAAGAAGAGATAACCACTGATTTGGTGGAGGTGCCGAGACTCGAACTCGGGTCCCAAAAGACTGCATCGTCGGCGCTACATGTTTAGGCAATCTTCGATCTTAGTACCCGCTGCGGACCGCCACGCCACGAAATACCCAGTCTGTAATATTCATTTAATGCTTCAACCACAGACGGGGCATCCACACGATCTAGTGAAGAACCGACCCCAGTGCGACTAAGTGTCACTAGAAAGACTTAGAACTGAGGGCTTCAAGCAGGTTATTAAGCTGCTAAAGCGTAGGTTTCGTCGTTTGCGACTATTTTTATGCGACTTTTTAACGAGCTTTCGCCACTCGACATGCTCCTAGGAATTCGTGCTTCCGGTCGAAACCAAAATCACCCCCATAGGTTAAAGCGATTATACATTATCATTAAGCCTTTACAACAGCTTGTGATAAAAATTTACACATGCAATCAACTAACTGGATAACAAAACTCACGTAATTTTCACAAGTTAAAATGCTCTATAATGAGATGTTTTTCAAAATTTTTCTCTTTTAACTTCAAAAGTAACTTTGTCTGTTATAATGTGCGCACTTCAGTTAGGCCAATAAAATATCCATTCTGATACTTCTTATCAGGCTGTCTGAATTCCCTATATATATCAATTTGTTACAAACTTGCAGTTTGGGTTTAAACCTAAGCTTTAGGATTTATTTTTTATGAAAACCGCAAATCCTTTTGTGCCTGCGTTTATCACATGCATGAGAGAAGGCTATTCTTTCAAGCTTTTCCGTGCTGATGTAATTGCAGGTCTTACTGTTGCCATTGTAGCTTTGCCTTTAGCTATGGCAATGGCAGTAGCATCTGGAGCTTCTCCTGATAAAGGTCTTGTAACAGCAGTAGTTGCAGGCTTCTTTATTTCTTTTTTAGGTGGTTCTAGAGTCCAAATCGGTGGTCCTACAGGTGCCTTTGTAGTAGTTATCTTTGATGTAATTCAGCGCTTTGGCTTTAATGGACTGATACTCGCATCCATCATGGCAGGTATCATTCTGGTTATAGCTGGTTATGCAAAATTAGGAAAACTGATTAAATACATTCCTTACCCTGTTATCACCGGTTTTACCACAGGTATTGCTGTAATCATAGCCTCATCTCAGGTAAAAGATTTCTTAGGTCTTTCTGTACAAAACGTACCTGCTGACTTTTTAAACAAATGGTATGTTTATTTAACTAATTTAGATCAGACCTCAGTCTATGCTGTAATTTTAGGTGCCTTAGGTTTAGCTACTATCATTATCTGTAAGAAGGTATCTCCTAAGATCCCTTCATACTTGGTATCAATTCTGTTAATTTCAGCTATAGCATTCTTCTTTACAATGCCTGTTGATACTATCGGCAGCCGTTTCCCTAACCTACCTGAAGGTCTGCCTACACCTGTATGGCCAACCTTCTCATTAGAAGAAATTCGTGAGCTAGTACCATCAGCATTCACTATCGCATTCTTAGCTGGTATTGAAGCTTTACTGTCAGCTGTTGTTGCTGACGGGTTAATCGGACACAAGCACTCATTAAACCAGGAATTAGTAGGACAGGGTGTTGCAAATATCGCCTCAGGTATCTTCGGTGGTATTCCTGCAACTGGAGCAATTGCTCGTACTGCAACTAATATTAAAGCAGGTGGTAGAACCCCTGTTGCTGGTATCTTCCATGCGATCTTCTTATTAGTGTTCTTATACACTGCAATGGATATCTTAGCTTACATTCCTATGACAGCACTTGCTGCTGTGCTCTTCATGGTTTCATGGGGTATGTCTGACTTAAAACACTTTATCCAGATTGCAAAGATCAGCCCTTCAGACAGAACCATTCTGTTCTTAACTTTCTTCTTGACCGTAATGGTTGATCTGACCGTAGCTATCGGTGTTGGTGTAACCTTTGCTTCATTATTATTCATGAGGCATATGGCTCGTTCTGTTGAAGTAAGACGTCAGAAACATACAGCTGATGAGTATGAGTCTCAGGACGGTGAATTAGTAACCGACGATACCATTGAAATTCCTGATGACGTAATCGTGCTACAGATCAATGGTCCATTATTCTACGGCTTTGCAGCAGAGTTCTGTGATAAGTTAAAGTCATTAGAAGATATGCCGAGAATTCTGATCTTACGTATGCGCTTTATGCCTTATCTAGACGCATCAGGTGAGAACTCTATTGAAGACATTATTAAGATCTGCCGTGAGCATAAGACTTATGTAATTTTCTCAGCTGTAAGACCACAGCCTCGTACTATCTTACAAAAAGCTGGTATTCATAAGAATCTTGATGGTGCGATTGCTGTTGATTTTGAGCATGCTCTTGAGATGGCAAAACAGCTTTTAGCAGATAAGGACTTTATGAACAAGCACGCTGATCCATGTGCTCATAAATAAGGTTTGATTTTCATTTATAAGAATGCCGGACACTGTCCGGCATTTTTGTAATTTCTCTTTTTACATTTACCTTTAGATAAAAGGCAAAAGATTATCTAAAAGACTTCTTCATGATACGCTCTTTATCACGAGCCCATTGCTTATCTTTAATAGAGTCTCTCTTATCATGATCCTGCTTACCACGAGCCACACCAATTTCTAGCTTTGCCCATGAACCTTTCCAATACATCTTTAAAGGAATTAAAGTATAGCCCTGTCTTTGAACACAGCCTGTAAGCTTATCGATTTCACGTCTTGATAAAAGCAGTTTTCTAGTACGGGTAGGATCACTTACAACAAAGGCACAGCTTGTCTTTAAAGGATTGATGATAGAGCCTAACATAATCACTTCACCATCTTTTACGGTTACATAAGCCTCTGAAATATTACACTTGCCAGCTCTTAAAGATTTTACTTCCCAGCCTTGTAACTCAAGACCTGCTTCATATCTGTCTTCAATGAAATATTCAAAGGTAGCTTTGCGGTTAACAGCAATCATGTTACTGCTTTGTTTTTCTTTCTTTGCCACGGAAAATGCCCCTTGATTAAAGACGCATTTCAAGTAAAACGCGCCTTTATTTTTTCATTAGTCTAACTTTTTAGACTTATAGATTGTTCTTAACAAATTTAGCTTTGATAAATTAACTTGTTCAAGTTCTCATTAATTTGACTTGCCTTTCAGAATTGTACAGAAAAACATGCCACAACTTCAAATAATCTAAAAAAATTTACAACCGTGCCGACAATTTCAAATAGAATATAAAGAACTACTAGTTTTTATTAATAGCATATTCCAAAATTGTATAATACTGACCGTTATGTATCGTCAGTATCAACACCCCAGTGCCGTAAGGTATATAGAGGCTGTATATGGAAAATTATAATAACGAAAACGATTTGGCTCAGCAAGAAAACAACCTATCACAAACAGGATCTTCCCTTGAGCAAATAACAGAGCAGAACAGTGTTACAGAACAAAGCGCACATTCAGATAATGATTTTGAAGATACAAGTGCAGAGAGAGCCACCTTTTCTGTAAGTGATAATGCTTACAAATCAGCTCCTTTCTTTAAATCACTATTCTCCTTAAAGTTTGGTGATATCTCGATTGTGCATAGAATTATTTTATCTTTTGCACTCTCAATATTAATTTTTGCTGTAGGTTCTGTCTGCATTATTTCTAATATCAACTCTTATGTTGATCAGCGCAACAGTATTGAAAAGCTTTACTCTGATTTAAATGCCATTAACAGTGCCTTTATTGAATTAAGCCATGACAATCATGATGGTCAGGCCATCTCTGTTGCCAAACAGGCTTTAGACAGTATTAACCGAGGCTTGAATTCAGAGAAAGGAAAAGCCTTCTTTACAGTAAATCAAAGCGCAATTGATTTACGCTCAGCTGTTTTTGACTTTTCAAGCAACGCCAACTCAATCTTACAGAACAACTCTAATGAGGACTCCTTCTATAAAGAATTAAGATCCTGCTCTGAGGTTTTAACAAAGATTGACTCTTTGATTAAAAACGGCAAGTTAGATGCTAAAGCCTATAACAAAGTGCTTTACTCTTTATATGCTGTTTTAATCGTCACTATTTTAGTATCTGTACTGCAATCACTATTCTTATCAAAATCACTTAACAGCGAAGTTAAGCACGTTTGGAAGTCTTTATTAAAGATTGCCTCAGGAGACTTTAGACGTGACAGAGACAAGATCAAGCGCAAAAACGAGATTGGCTCCATCGATGGCTTAGTTGATAATGTTGCTTTCTCAATGCAGAAAACTGTGAATAAGTTAAATAATGATTTCTGCAAGATGGTGGACATGGTTAACCATAATTCATCTATGCTTGATAATGCTGCAGATGCTATGTCAACACAGAGATCAAAAGCTCATTCTGTAGCACAAGCTACTGCGAATATGGAAAACTCCATTGAAAAAGTAACAGAATTTGCCCGTTCTACCCTGTCAGAAGTTAAGACCGCAGAAACAGCTTCAGATACCTGCCGTTGCACCATGCAGGATAACATCACCACTAATCACACCTTAGCTGATAAGTTACGTGATACATCTGTTGCTATTCAAAAGATTAACGAAATGGGTGAGCAGATTAACTCTATCGTTAAAACTATTGCTGCTATTGCTGATCAGACTAACCTGTTAGCTTTGAACGCAACCATTGAGGCTGCCCGCTCTGGTGAACATGGTAAAGGATTTGCCGTTGTTGCTAACGAAGTTCGTGATTTGGCTAAAAAGACAGCTACCTCAACAGATGAGGTTACCGACACCATTTCTAACCTATCAAAGGCTGTGGAGAACTGCGTTAAGGTTGTAGCATCCTGCGAAGAAGAAATGAACAACTCTGTTCAGCAAAGCTCTAAAGCAAACTCTGCTATCGAAGAGATTATGGGCATTATCGCAACAATTACCGATATGTCTGAGCAGATCGTACAATCCTGTCAGGAACAGACCTCTATTGCTGCTGATGTTAACCATTCTATTGAAAACATCAATGCGATTACAGAAGAGTGCTTTACTCACATTGATGACACCAAGCAGTCTGTTCATCAGATTAGAAACTTAGCTCAAAATCAGGTTGAAAAGTTATCATCATTTATCGTTGATGAAGACAAGTAGCTAACGCTTTAATCTCTATTCAGTTTTTCTCATAAGTATGTCAACAAAAAAAATGTTGGCATACTTTTTTCATATATCTTACTGATGACGAAATTTTGCCGTTCAAAATTTCATCAATAATATATGGAGAGAAAAATGGCCTTATATCTTAATACAAACCTTTCAGCAAGACTTGCTCAAAGGACTGTGAACAGACAGACTGCCCGTCTTGATACGTCTTATGAAAGATTGTCTAGTGGTTTGAGAATTAACTCTGCCAAAGATGATCCAGCAGGCGTTCAGACATCAGACAGACTTGCTGTACAGTTAAACTCTTTAAATCAGACCAACCGTAATGCCCAAAACGCCATTGCCTATGCTCAGACAGCAGAAGGTGCGATGGAAGAAATTACTACCATGTTGCAGAGAATTCGTACTCTTGCAGTACAGTCAGCTAACGGCACTAATGCAACAGATAACCGTATTGCGCTACAAGATGAGGTTGATCAGTTAAACGAAGAAATTGGTCGTATTGCCCGTGATACCACTTTCGGTGGCCAGGATCTTTTAAACGGCAATGCCTCAATTGCAAGATTCCAGATTAGCCCAGATCCTGGTTCAATCATTAAGATTGACCTTTCAACAGGTTTTGATACTAATTCATTAGCAACACTAGCTGCTAAGATTTCAGGCTCTGATACCTTTAAATTACCTGAAGGCTCTACCTTAACCGTATCTGAGTTTAAGTTCTCTGATGTGTTCTCTTATCAGGTAAATGGCAAAGGTATTGATATCAGCTCTATGTCTAATGCTCAGGTTGTTTTAGCAGGTATTGATTATTTAATGACAGCTGTTGATTCAAAAAGATCTGAGTTAGGAGCAGTTCAGAATCGTCTTGAGTCAACCATTAGAAACCAGGAGAATATCTCTGAGAACGTTTCAGATTCACGCGCCCAAATTCGTGATACTGATTATGCAGAGGAAGTTTCCAATATGACAGCAGCTCAAATTCTGCAACAGGGTGCTGTTACAATTCTAACTCAGGCAAATCAGAAGCCTCAGATGGCTCTGCAGATGCTGCAGGAAAGTTAATAAAACACGCAAACATCATACAAAAAATGTAATCTCCATTTTTCTCTTGAAGACCGCCTAAGGCGGTTTTCTTATTTGTGCTATTTTTCCTAGAAAAAGCCTATTCCATGTTACAATGTGCTGGTCATTTACATGAGGAAATTTATGGCTCAGTTCATTTATACAATGAATAGGGTGGGCAAAATTGTTCCCCCTAAACGTCAAATCTTAAAAGACATCTCCCTGTCATTTTTCCCTGGAGCAAAAATTGGTGTTTTAGGTTTAAATGGTGCGGGTAAATCTACATTAATTAAGATCATGGCAGGTGTTGATACCGATTATGAAGGTGAGGCAAGACCACAACCAGGTATTAAAATCGGTTATCTTCCACAGGAACCTGTACTTGATCCTGAAAAGACTGTAAAAGAAGTAATCGAAGAGTCTTTCGTTGAAGTTACTAATGCCTTAAAACGTCTGGATGAGGTATATGCTGAATATGCTGACGAAAACGCTGATTTTGATGCTTTAGCTAAAGAACAGGCTAAGCTCGAGGCAATCATTCAAGCTCATGATGGTCACAATATCGAAGTTCAAATTGATAAGGCATCAGATGCCTTAAGACTTCCTCCTGCTGAAAGAAAGATTAAAGTTCTCTCAGGTGGTGAAAGACGTCGTGTAGCTTTATGCCGTCTATTATTAGAAAAGCCAGATATGCTGCTTTTAGATGAGCCTACCAACCATCTTGATGCTGAATCTATTGACTGGTTAGAGCAGTTCTTACATCAGTACCCAGGAACTGTGGTAGCTGTTACCCACGATAGATACTTCTTAGATAATGTAGCTGGCTGGATCTTAGAGTTAGACCGTGGTGAGGGTATTCCTTGGGAAGGCAACTACTCTAGCTGGCTTGATCAGAAAGATAAGCGTCTGCAGATTGAAGAGAACACAGAATCAGCAAGACGTCGTTCTATTGAGCGAGAGCTTGAATGGGTTCGTCAGGGGGCTAAGGGCCGTCATGCTAAATCTAAAGCTCGTATGGCAAGATTTGAAGAGTTATCTTCAGTTGAATATCAGACTCGTAACGAAACTAACGAATTATATATTCCACCAGGGCCTCGTTTAGGTGAGACTGTGCTTGAGGTTAACAACCTGTCCAAGTCTTATGATGATCAGATGTTAATCGACGATTTAACATTTAGCATTCCTAAGGGTGCTATCGTAGGTATCATCGGACCTAACGGTGCCGGTAAATCTACCCTGTTCAGAATGATAACCGGTATTGAAAAGCCAGATTCAGGTTCTATTAAGTTAGGTGATACTGTAGTTACCGCTTATGTAGAGCAGTTCCGCGACCAGATGAAAGACAGCAACACTGTTTATGAGGAAATCTCTCAAGGTCAGGATATCTTAAAGGTAGGATCATACGAGATCCCTTCACGAGCTTATATTGGGCGTTTCAACTTCAGAGGCACCGATCAGCAAAAACGTGTTGGCGATTTATCAGGTGGTGAAAGAGGTCGTTTACAGTTAGCAAAACTGTTACAGGTAGGCGGTAACTTATTACTGCTAGACGAGCCTACTAACGATCTTGATGTTGAAACCTTACGTGCTCTTGAGAACGCATTACTGGAGTTCCCAGGTTCTGCTATGGTTATCTCTCATGACCGCTGGTTCCTGGACAGAATTGCAACTCACATCATAGACTACGGTGACGAAGGCAAGGTCTCATTCTTTGAGGGTAACTACACTGAGTATGAAGCTTGGAAGAAAGCAAATCTTGGTGAAGATGCAATGCCTCACAGATTAAAGTTCAAGAAAGTAACTAAGTAGTTTTACTAAGTTAACTCTCTTAACAATGGCTCTTTAAAAGAGCCATTGTTATTTTTGATGAACAAGTTGATATTAGACTTTGCTAAATTGAGAGAATTTTCTTACTTTAGGATCAGCATTAAACACTGCTGCAATTCTTATAAGCTTCTCTTTTTTAGGCTCAGTATTACCATAGTCACGAGCTTTAATCTGTTCTACAGCATCAGTAAGTTTTGTCTTTGCCTCAGTCTCGTTTTGAGCATACTTCAACTCAAAAACTAAGCGTCTGTTTTTAGTTTCTATAATTAAATCTGCTCTTCCTTTTGAAGAGTGACTTTCAGTTGTTGTTTCAATACCTGCACCTATTAAGAATAGGTATAGGTAGTTCTGTACCGCAGCTTCACTGTTAATAGGGAAATGATCATAAGATACTGAATTTATAACTGAGTTGAATCTATCTATGATATCTTCTATCTCACCTGCATCTAATAGGTCTCTTACACCTTTAGCTAAAGCATAGATACCTTCCTTATAAAAGTTGATGGCAAGTAATCTGTTTAAGGCTTTATAGATTTCACCATTTGGAATGCCTAAATCTACTGTAAGATCACCACTAGTTAAAGCAGAGCGTAAGGTTAAGTAGCCTGTCTGGCACATCAGTACATTCTGATTGATAGTAGTTAAAGATGTTGGATTTAAAAAATCGTTAACAGGGATTGTTACTGATTTTTCTTTATTTAAGTATTCAAAAGCATTTAGTTCATGTGTTTTTAAATAGTTAACTAGGATTGAAGGTAAGCCACCATTGTCATACCAGTACTCTCCAAACTGAACTTTTTTCTTGTCAACAACTGACTGTAAGAATGTATTAACCGACCATGTACTGAAAACTTTCTTTTCATAGTCTTCATCAAAGCAGTAACCATCGTAGTTTTGAGCAAGTCTATCTAACAAAGATTCAATCTGAGTGTCGGTTACTTCTTCAACTCTACAGTTGTTCTCATAGGATGCAGCTAACTTTAAATAATCGATGTAGAACTTTTTAATCTCGTCTCGAGTAAAGCCTATCATCTGAGAATAGGCACTTGAGTTGGTGATATCTCTGATATCAGAACCTA
>OQWA01000587.1_pt1 | contig 10828 bp, 7 predicted proteins | sample 1691581 | NCBI WGS metagenome assembly OQWA01 (sample SAMN03418264, study PRJEB22391) | human gut metagenome | biome: human-gut; feature: organic feature; material: feces | host: Homo sapiens | place: Tanzania | collected 2013-01
CTGTGTTCGATTGGTTAGCAGGCGGCGTAACCTCTTTGCCATAAGTCAGTTTCACACCATCGCCACGAGTATCCATAGTGTCACCATAAACGAAATCCTGACGACCTGCAGTAACATTTACGCCGCCAATACGTCCATCTACGTAAGCCCAGTTAAAATCAGTATTTTCTTCACCGGAATTACCAGTTCTCGTGCCATTGATGCGGTCACTGAAATATTGATTGTTTTCCAGGCGGGCAACATAAGTCCAATCATCATTTACTGCGCCATTCAAAATCAAACGTGTACGCAGACGGCTTTCACTGCCAGCTTTATTAGCATCTTTGTAAGAAGCGCGAACTTGTCCGCTAATTTTTACATTGTCAGCCTTCTTCTCCAGATTTGCGACACGCACACCAAGGTTATCCAGCTCGTCCGCAAATTCAGCAGCCAGCTTATCAACATTAGCGCCCTTTGCCATAGCCTTTGCTACGATTTGAGCCATTTCATAGCGGGTCATCAGCTTGTCGCCGCCAAAGGTTGCGTCACCATAGCCTTCAATTACACCAGCAGCAGCCAGCTTATTGATGCTGTCATATGCCCAGTGACCAGCAGGAACATCAGAGAACGGATTTGCAGCATAAGCAGAAGCGGTTACGCCCAGTGCCATTGCCATTGCGAGTACTAAGGATTTTTTCATTTCAGTTTCCTCCTCAGGATGTAGCAGTATTATCAAACTGCTAATATTATATTTTTACAAATCACCTTCCGGAGTCTCCCGCAAATTCCGCTCAAGAGTTGCCTTGTTTCCTCTGTCATCCTTTGCCGGTTTTTCCTTCACAGTAATTCATAAAGCAATATTTATCAGTAAGAATGGTTTCTTTTATTCTTTTCGATGATTGAATTATACCATGTATCAAATCATAGTGCAAGCTTTTTTCTGTTAATATGCTATTGATTTTACATGAATTTTGCCTTGCTGTTACACTTATATTTTAAAGCAAAAAGCATTTGCCTACAAATGTATACTGTTTTCAAATAAAGCGCTTATACTTCTGACAGAATCAGCGCAACAAAAAAGCTGCTGCAGCTAAATGCTGCAGCAGCGTGGATTATAGCTTAACTATAAAATTATTTGAACAGGCCAAGCAGGATGCCGCCGTTTGCTGCCAGTACAGGAGCAAATACCAGAGATACAATGGTCATCAGTTTGATCAGGATGTTCATTGCAGGTCCGGAAGTATCTTTGAACGGGTCACCTACAGTATCGCCTACAACGGTTGCGTCATGCACCGGAGTGTGTTTACGGCCGGAAGCTTCTACGAACTTCTTAGCGTTATCCCATGCACCGCCAGCGTTAGCCATCAGGATTGCAACCAGTACGCCGGAAGCCAGAGAGCCGCCAATCAGGCCGCCCAGAGCTTCAGTACCGAACAGGAAGCCAACCAGCAGAGGAGCAACGATAGCGATAACACCAGGCATAATCATCTCGTGCAGAGCAGCTGCAGTGGAGATGTCTACGCATTTTTGGTAGTCAGCTTTAGCTTTGCCTTCCAGCAGGCCGGGGATTTCGTGGAATTGACGACGAACTTCCTCGATCATCTGGTAAGCAGCTTTACCAACAGATTCCATGGTCATAGCACCGAATACGAACGGCAGGGTTGCACCGATGAACAGACCAATCAGGGTTACAGGGTTCAGCAGGTCGATTGCTTTCAGGCCTACAGTGTGTGCATAAGCAGAGAACAGAGCCAGAGCAGTCAGAGCAGCGGAACCGATAGCGAAGCCTTTACCGATAGCAGCGGTGGTGTTACCAACGGAGTCCAGGGTATCGGTGATTTCACGTACTTCAGGAGGCAGCTCGGACATTTCTGCGATACCACCAGCGTTATCAGCGATAGGACCATAAGCGTCAACTGCTACGGTCAGACCGGTGGTGGACAGCATACCAACTGCAGCCAGGGAGATACCGAACAGGCCCATGCCTGCATCTTTAGCACCGCCCATGGTGAAGAATGCCAGGATTACACCAATGCAGATGAAGATCATCGGCAGGAAGGTGGAATACATGCCAACAGCCAGACCGGAGATGATGGTGGTTGCCGGACCGGTTTCGGATTGCTCAGCAATCTTCTTAACGGAAGCATAATCAGCAGAGGTGTAGATTTCGGTGATTTTACCGATTAACAGGCCAACTACCAGACCGGAAGCAATAGCTACGAATGCAGCAGTGTTACCGAAGATGGAAGTGGACAGGTAGTAAGCAGCAGCAATTACGATTACGCCGCCAACATAGGTACCATGGTTCAGAGCAGCCTGCGGATTGGTGGATTTGCTGCTGCGAGCATAGAATACACCGATCAGGGAAGCAATGATACCAGCGAATGCCAGCTCGAATACGAACATAATGCCTTCGCCGCCGGGATATGCAACAGCACCCAGGGTAATAGCGGAGATGATAGCACCAACATAGGATTCGAACAAGTCAGCGCCCATGCCTGCAACGTCGCCTACGTTATCGCCTACGTTATCAGCGATGGTAGCCGGGTTACGCGGGTCATCTTCAGGCAGACCTTCTTCAACTTTACCTACCAGGTCAGCGCCAACATCAGCAGCTTTGGTGTAGATACCGCCGCCAACACGAGCGAACAATGCAATGGAGCTTGCGCCCAGACCGAAGCCGGTAACGATATCAATGTTGCCGAACAGCATGTAAGCAGCAGCAACACCAACGATACCCAGACCAACAACGCCCAGACCCATAACAGCACCGCCGGAGAAAGCAATTTTCAGAGCTTCCGGCATGCCGCCATGTTGAGCAGCTGCAGCAGTACGAACGTTAGCTTTGGTAGCAACGGTCATACCGATGTAGCCTGCACATACGGAGAATACTGCACCTGCAACGAAGCATACTGCAGTAAGCGGAGATAAGAACATAGAAATTACGATAGCAACTACGATTACGAAAGCAGACAGTGCTTTGTATTCGCGGAACAGGAACGCCATAGCGCCCTCGTGGATGTAACCGGCAATTTCCTGCATACGTGCTGTACCAGCAGGAGCCTTACCGATTGCGCTGCTCAGCATCAGTGCAACTGCGAGTGCAATGAGGCCGACAACAATGGAGATCATTAAGAAATTCAAGACCCAAACCCCTTTCTTTTTATAAAAAAATTTAAAATTTTAAGAGTGCAGTTGCACTCTTGGTAACATGATGAGTGCGGAAAACAGGAAAATCCCGTCAGCCTTAAGCGTTGATTTTTGCCAGCGCCAATGTAATAACAGCAAATGCAACACCTAAATAAATCGTGGCCTTCGCCATGAGTGTATCCAGATCATTGCCCTTGCCAAAAAAAGCACCGTCACTGCCGCCGAAAGTACTGCCCATACCGCCGCCTTTTCCGGACTGCAGCAGAACTGCGCCAATGAGTGCTATGCAAACGATAACTTCAAGAACCATCAAGACAGTTTCAATCACAGAGCTTACCTCCTCATATTTTTGTACCATAGTATTTTACCATAAAGCCAATTATAAAGCTAGTATTTTTTTCACAGATTATGTTATAATATCTTTGCTGCGACTCTTTCCAGCGGAAAGGGGGCGAATTATGGCAGAATTTGCTCAATCTCTTATTCTTTCTGTTATGGCAGGTATAATCAGCTATTATATTTGCAAATGGTTAGACAGAAAATAGCGCGCAGTTAGCCTAAAATGAAAAACCCCGGGGCGCAATCCCGGGGCTTTTTCTTTTTGCGTGCGAACTATGACATTTGCACAATCTCTTTTCGAGATTAGTATAGCGCAATTGTATTGCTTTGTCAAATTTTATTTAATGTTGTAGAAAACCTTCATGCCGTTATATTTTGCAGCCTTACCGAGATCCTCTTCAATGCGCAGCAGCTGGTTGTATTTGGCAACACGGTCGGTACGGGCCGGAGCACCGGTCTTGATCTGACCAGCGTTTACAGCAACAGCAATATCTGCCAGAGTGGTGTCTTCGGTTTCACCGCTGCGGTGAGAGATGATGCAGGTATAGCCTGCGCGTTTTGCGGTTTCGATAGCATTGAAGGTTTCTGTTAAGGTACCGATTTGGTTTACCTTAATCAGAATAGCGTTAGCTACGCCCTTTTCAATGCCCTGAACCAGACGCTCTTCGTTGGTAACGAACAGGTCGTCGCCAACCAGCTGAACTTTTTTGCCCAGCTTTTTGGTAAGCTTCTTCCAGCCGTCCCAGTCATCCTCTGCCATACCGTCTTCGATGGAGATGATAGGATATTTCTCGCACAGGCCTGCCAGATAATCAACCATTTCTTCGCTGGTCATTTCTACGCCTTCACCGGTCATTTTGTATTTGCCGTCTACATAGAATTCGCTGGAAGCAACGTCCATTGCCATAACGATGTCTTTACCGGGTTTGTAGCCTGCACGCTCGGTTGCTTCGAGAATAACCTCGATTGCATCTGCGTTGCATTTCAGGTTCGGTGCAAAACCGCCTTCATCACCCAGAGCAGTGCTCAGGCCTTTTTCCTTCAGCAGAGCCTTCAGGTTATGATAAATTTCAGCGTTCATGCGCAGTGCTTCGCTGAAGGATTTAGCGCCTACAGGCATAATCATGAATTCCTGGATATCAACGTTGTTGTCAGCATGCTCGCCGCCGTTTAAGATGTTCATCATCGGAACAGGCAGCTCTTTGGCAGCAACACCGCCTAAGTACAGGTACAGCGGCAGGCCTACGGAAGCAGCGGCAGCCTTAGCTACAGCCATGGAAACGCCGAGGATAGCGTTAGCGCCGAGGCGGCCTTTGTTCGGAGTGCCGTCCAGACGAACCAGCAGCTCATCAATTTCGGTTTGGCGGGTTGCGTCCAGACCGATAATTGCTTCGGCAATAATGTCGTTAACATTATCAACTGCTTTGGTAACGCCCTTGCCCAGGTAACGCTCTTTGTCGCCGTCACGCAGCTCTACAGCCTCGTGTACGCCGGTGGATGCGCCGGAAGGAACAGCAGCGCGTCCCATAGCGCCGTCTTCCAGGCATACTTCAACTTCTACGGTCGGATTGCCGCGGGAATCCAGAATCTCGCGAGCGTAAACTTCAGTAATCATTGCCATTTCTTATCACCTCATGATTAGTCTATCAAAGTTTTACCTGTCATAGCGGCAGGCTGTTTAATATTAAGCAGCTGCAGCAGCGTCGGTGCAATATCGGCCAAAATGCCGTTATGCAACTTGTGCTGCTCCTTGCTTACTAAAATAAACGGTACAGGATTGGTAGTATGCGCGGTGTTCGGAGAACCGTCGCTTTCGGCCATCTTCTCCAGATTGCCGTGGTCCGCGGTAATGCACACGCTGCCGCCAAGTGACAGCACCTTGCGTACAATACGTCCGGCACAGTCGTCCACCTTTTCCATAGCGGTAATCGCAGCGCTGAGCACACCGGTATGGCCAACCATATCCGGGTTAGCAAAGTTAAGGATAATGGCATCGAATTTATCCTTATCCAGCTCTGCCAAAAGCGCCTGCACATATTCTTCCACCTGCTCCGCCTCAAAGGGATTGCGGTAAAAGCTGCAATAAGAGCAGCGCAAGTTACAGAACGGAATATGCAGATACAGCGCCGTAGGCTGCGCAGGCTGCAAAGCAAACTCCTGCAGCATCGTTCCGGCCATCATCCCCGGCAACGGTTTGGTCTTGCGCGGAACATAAGTCAGATCTTTGAAGCTTGCTTCTACAGCAGTTGCACCCGGCTGGCCGGCAAGAGCCTTATAATCATCGCGCTCATAAAACGCCTGAATATTTTTTGCGTAATCAGTCATCAGCCTACTCCTTTACTGCATCAGGATACATTTTTGCTGCCATGTAGCGTACTGCCTTAGGATATTCCAAACCGGGATTGAGTAAAAACAAATCATCCGGCAGGAAAAATACCTGCTTATTTTTAACTGCATCAATGGATTGCCAAGCTTCATTGCTCGTAATCTCCAGCTTCGGATTGCCCTCGTTATCTCTGGGCGCACCCATAGAGGTGATAAAGATTACCTGCGGATTTTTCTCCAGCAAGTCCTCCAGGCTGTAGGGAGCCTTGTCAGGCTGAGCTCCCATCGGTCCGCTGACAGGCTTGGTTTCGCCCTGTACTACGTTGCGCAGTTTAAGCATTTTGGCACAGCAGCCGGCAATACTTGTTTCCTTTTCCATAGTAATGCCCATGCTGGTGGTGTGCAGAATCGCTACGCTGCGCTCGCTTTTAGGCAGCTTGCTTACAGTAGCATTGATATCCTTATCAAGGCTTGCCACAACCTTCTGCGCCTTGTCATCCTTACGCATTATTTTGCCTATGGTAAGCATGCTGTGCTTAACATCCTCATAGGATTTCAGGTTCAGCACAACAACGGGAATATTGTTGGATTCCAAGGTATGCAGATAACGTTCGTGCATGCCCTTATAAGCAATTACCAGATCAGGCTTCAGCTCCACAATTTTTTCTACGTTAATATTAAAGATAAAGCCTACCTCGGCAGCATCCTTGGCAAAAGCAGGCACCTTGCCTACCTGCGTTTTGGCACGGCCGACAACCTTGCCGTCGACAGCCTCCACCAGCTCCAGGAAGGACGGGGACAGGACAACGATTCTTTCCGGAACCTTCTTCAAGGTAACAATACGCTGGTTATCATCGGTAATTTTCACTGCGCTGCCAGAACCAGAGTTTCCGGTTAGCGGTGTGCAACCGCTTATACATAAGCATACCATAAGAACGGTTAAAATGAAACTGAAAATTTTTCGCATAATACTTCCTCGTTAGGCAAACAAAGCAGGCCATCGGGCCTGCTTTATTTGTTCTTTTACTTTACCGCTATGTTTAGAATTTATATTCCATGCCAACTCTGTACAAGCGACCGAGATTGCCATCAGAATACGGGCCAAAGTTCTGGTGATTGCTGATGTTGTCAATGCCCAGATAAATCTTGGTATCCTTGTTGAGATGTCTGGAAGCCATGATGTTAGCGATTGTGAAGTCCTTGGTTTCGTAAACGAAGTTGCCCATGGTGCTCTTATCGCCATTATTGAAGTAGTAGCCGATGTTAGATACAAGGTCAAAGCTCAGGTCCCAAGCATAAATATTTTCCGGCTGATAGGAAACGCCAAAGGTTACTTGATGTCTAGATGTGTCGAGCAAACGTGTACCCTCAGTTTTATCCTTTGCATCGAGGAAGGTATAACCCAAGTTCAGATAAATATCCTTAGCCAGCTTATGCGAAGCAGACAACTCTACACCCTGCATTGTTGCTTCAGGAATATTTTTATAGGTCATAATTCTATCCTCGATAAGGCCAGGATAAATCAGCGGATAATCATTGGTTTTTCTACCAGTATCATATTCCTTAATCATATCCTTGAGGTCATTACGGAAAACGCCCAGATGTGCTGTAGTTCTGTCGCCCCAGTCTTTTTCAATTGATAATTCATAGCTTAAGGATTTTTCCGGTTTCAGATCAGGGTTACCAACATAGAATTGGCCTTTACCACCCGGATTTGCAGCATACATTTCCCAGAAAATGTACAAATCGTTTACAGTCGGAGTTTTATAGCCCTGACCAACTACAGCCTTGATACGTACATCATCAGCAGCATTATAGGTTGCAGCCAGATTGCTGGTCAGCTTATTGCTGAACTGATCACTGTGGTCGAAACGTACGGAAGGAATAATCAGCCATTTATCATCAGGTCTAAATTCATCCTGCACGTATGCTGCCAGATAGTTGATATCTGCCTTATCAAAAGCAGCATGAGCATTACCACCTGCCAAAGAAGTATTCGGTTTCTTTAAGCGGGTGCCTTCGCTCTGATCCTTACGATATTCAAAACCGGCAGTCAGCTTGTTCTTATCGCTCAGGTTGAAGGTGTCCTTGCCTTCAATAACGCTCAAGGTACGTTTAACGGTATCAATCTTCGGAGCCTGCAGAGTCCACTTACCGGGCTTGCCCATCATGGTCATGCGGGTATTGTTCTGATTCTTATAATTCTTATCGAATACTGATTTATAAGCTCTGAACATCCAGTCCTGCTTATCATCGGAGCCCTTATAAGTAATAGCATAGTCAGTACGCTTATTATCGTTATAAATAGTCTGTACCTTATCCTGCCAGATACCTGGTTTCATGGTTGTTCTGGTAGTAGTAGATTTTTGGTTATCCTCTTTGATTTTGCTGAAATCTACACTTAATTCATTGCCATTATCGAACTTGTAGCCTACATTCAAAGAAAGCGGTTGCTGCTTGCCATAGAAGTTCATAGAATCTCCGCTGCCTTTGGGATCCAAATAAGGTCTGTTTTTATTCAGGCCGGCGTTGATTTTATAGGAATAGTGGCCGTCAGCGCCTTGCAGATACAGGTTGCCCTTATAGCCTGCGCCCTTGCCGTCCTCATACCAGCCGTATTCATAATTTACATCAGCAGTTGTTTTGTCCGGAGTTTTGGTAATAACGTTAATTACACCGCCCATAGCGTCACTGCCATACAGTGCGCCTGCAGGTCCGCGGATAATTTCTACTCTTTCAACGTCTTCCATGCGGATGCGGTCTACATCCCAGGCATTGGCAGAGTTGTAAGCAGCCTCGCCGCCTAAACGCTTGCCGTCAACCATAATCAGTACGTGACGGGATTCACTGCCGCGGATGCTGACATTGCTGCGTCCCTGGAAATCGTTGAATACATTAACGCCTAAAGCGCCCTTTAAAGCATCATGCAAGGTTTTAGCCTGTGTCTGCTCCAGCTTTTTGCTGTCAACAATCTCTACGGTAGAAGGGGTTTCCTTAACGGTCATCGCCGTTCTGGTTGCGGTAACAACCATGGTGTCCAAAGAAAACTCTTGTAAATTCTCTTCAGCAGCGAGTGCTGTCCCCCCCCACAGTACACTACTGGTCAACAGGGTTGTCAGGACTAACTTGGATAGTTCTTTTTTCTGCATACTCATACCACTCCTTAAAATATATACCAATCACAGCTATGACAGATTAAAATTCGGCAAAGTCTGCCATAGCTAAACCAGTCATTTTTACATATGTTTATTCAGACATATATATTTCTTGTATCTTTATATGTTTTCGGAATTAATACTGTTAATAAGTATATCATTTAAAGACTGCTGAGTCAAGAAAAGTATGAAAACTGTTGCAATTTATTTTTACGTGAAAATTTTTAAAGCTAACAAGAAATTCTACATGCTACGAACAGCATATTTTGTATTCCCTTTCCCTGTTACAGACAACAAAAAAGACTCCCAATTTCTTGGAAGTCTTGAATTGCAGTTGGTGGCGGCGCACGGATTCGAACCGCGGACACTGCGGGTATGAACCGCATGCTCTAGCCAACTGAGCTACGCCGCCATTTGGAGCTGATGACCAGGATTGAACTGGTGACCTTATCCTTACCAAGGATACGCTCTGCCGACTGAGCTACATCAGCATATAAAGTTGGTTGCGGGGGGCGGACTTGAACCACCGACCTTCGGGTTATGAGCCCGACGAGCTACCAACTGCTCCACCCCGCGATGAAAGTTGGTGGATGGGGTTGGATTCGAACCAACGAAGCGAAACGCGGCAGATTTACAGTCTGCTCCCTTTAACCACTCGGGAACCCATCCATAGGCAACATAGATATTATATTATAGTGAGATACTTTTGTCAAGCAAAAACTATAAAAATTATTTGAGCTTCTGACGCAGCGCCTCAAACATAACTATACCGGCCGCCATAGCAACGTTCAGCGATTCCGCACGTCCCTGCATCGGGATAAAGACACGCTTGTCTGCTGCCGCCAGCAAAGCAGGACTCACGCCGTTGGCCTCATTACCCATAACAAAAGCAATGCGTCCCTGCAAGTCAGCCTTGTACAAATTATCCGCACCGTCCAGGCAGGTAACCAGCAGCTCATAGCCGGCCTTACGTGCTGCCTGCACCAACAGCTCCTCGCTCAAACCGCTCAGCACCGGCAGGTGGAACAGCGAGCCCATGGAAGCACGCACGGTTTTCGGTGCGTAAATATCAGCACAGCCCTGCAAGAGCAGCAGGCCGCCTACACCGGCAGCATCCGCAGTACGCAGCATAGTACCGATATTTCCCGGGTCCGTAACGCGGTCCAGAACCAGCAGCATTTTGCCAGATGCCAGAAAATCATCCAGACGCTTGCTGCGCATTTCACATACGGCAATAATCCCCTGCGGCGTTTCGGTATCGGCAATTTTTTTCAGCACCTTATCGCTCACGCAGACAAGCTTAATCTGCTTGGCAGCAGCCTGCTCCAGCACGGCACGGGTGCGGTCATCCTCAATTGCAGTATAAAAAATGCTCTGCACAGCGCCGTAACGCACTGCTTCTTCCACAGTACGCAGGCCCTCCGCCAAAAACAGGCCCTGCTGCTGACGATATTTTTTCTGCTTCAGCTCTGCTGCAGCCTTCACCATTGGGTTTTGCAATCCGGTAAGTTCCATCTTGTTTCTCCTCTATACGTAGTCACATTACTTTTCTACTATTATACTAATATATCTGAGCCAACGTCAATCAGCCGTTGATGATAATGAAAAAGGCTGTAAAAAGAACGACGCTGGTAATAATCGTCAATGAATTGAACAGGCTGGCCAGCTGTACATTGGCTCCCAGCTTCTCCACAAAAATCGGGCCGATAATCGTACAGGGTGCCATAAAGGCCAGCGCAATCACATAATTTATTTCCTGCTTGAACGGTGCCAGGTAAAGAAAGGCTGCAGCACACAGTAGCGATATTGCATAACGCACGCTGAAAAGCTCCTTAACATAGCCCATCGCCTTCTTATCCAGCTTGATTTCAAACATCATG
>OQWA01000590.1_pt1 | contig 10791 bp, 10 predicted proteins | sample 1691581 | NCBI WGS metagenome assembly OQWA01 (sample SAMN03418264, study PRJEB22391) | human gut metagenome | biome: human-gut; feature: organic feature; material: feces | host: Homo sapiens | place: Tanzania | collected 2013-01
ACGGGGCTGGTTTTGATATTGCGGGCCTTACTAGTAATTTAACTAAGGCTGACGGTTCTTTAGCTATGTATATGGCTTCTTTAATTGCCGAGACAAGATATTTTGCGCCAATAGTTATAGCTTCTTATTTGTATATGGAATTATTGCCAATTCTACAAATGGGAGTGACAAAATTTTTAACAACTTCTAAAGAAAGAAAAATTTCTATGTCTTATTTAAGGCATGTTTCAAGAGGAGAGAAAATTATATTCGCCGTTATATCTATGGGATTTTGCGGGATATTTTTGTCAAACGCTTTTCCTTTAATTGCGGCTTTATTATTTGGAAGCATATTAAGAGAATCCGATATAATTAAAAATTTTTCCGTTAATTTGCAAAAATCTTTAAACGGAATTCTTACAATGTTTATAGGAATTGCAATAGGTTCTTCGACAACCGCCGAAACTTTTATAACATTTAATACGATTATTATATTGTTAATAATTTGTCTATATCTTGGAAATGTAAACCTGTAGTAGGTTCATCTAATATAAATACACTCTTACCTGTTGGCTTTTTTTGTAATTCTTTTGCAAGTTTAACTCTTCCTGCTTCTCCTCCTGATAAAGTCGTTGCACTTTGACCAAGTTTTATATAAGACAAACCGACATCCATCATAACTTGAAGTTTACTTTTTATCTTAGGAACATTTTCAAAAACTTCTAATGCTTCTTTGACTCTTAGATCAAGTACATCAGCTATACTTAAGCCCTTAAATTTTATATCCAATGTTTCTTTATTGTATCTCTTGCCTTTACATATATCACAAGGGACATATACATCAGGTAAAAAGTGCATTTCTATTTTCTTAACGCCATCACCGCAACAAGCTTCACAGCGTCCGCCTTTAACGTTGAACGAAAAGCGTGATTTGTCGTAACCTCTTATTTTACTTTCTTTCATTTCATCAAATAAATCTCTTATATCATCAAACACAGAAACATAAGTTGCTGGATTACTTCTTGGTGTCCTACCTATTGCATCTTGGGTTATTTGACCAAATTCCTTTTAAGAAGATTTTTACAATACTCTCTTTTGGTAGTTTTGTTTCTTTTGCACTAATATCAAGTTTGCCTTCTACAGGCTTTAAGTTTTCACTCATTTAGTTCTGTGTCCTGCATTTTGAAAATCTGTTTAAATCGAGCTCGTTAAGCTCTTTTAAAGCCATAGAGGTAGCAACTACGGTAGCACGAGAGGTTACAGTAGAACCTGTAATGTAATCGAAGTCACCGCCAAGCTTCTTAACATCCCAGTTTGCATCTTCAAGAGCGTAACCTGAGAATTGATCTAGGAAATTACCATGCGCTCTATCAACTTTATCTCCTAGACCAGGAGTCTCTAATGAAAACTGAATATCAGCTTTATAAACTTTTTTATCTTTATCAAAACCTGCAATCATCACTAATGGATTTGAATAACCCATTGAGGTTTCATAGGTCATAACATAACCTGTGATTTCTGAAGCCCTGCTTGCAACAAATAGCTTTTGGTTAGAACCAATGTATTTACTCTTTTTAATTTGATAACAGGTGATCTGATTTCCTTTATCTTTAGCTTCATCAGGTAATAAAGCTAAAACACGAGCATCAATACTGTTCTTTTGGTTTTCAGCAATTTGATCTTTAGTAGTGTTCTCAACATACAGAACAAGCCCTACGCATAATGAACCTACAATAGCTAAAGACACTCCTGACAATAAAGAACGTAGTCCTTTATTCATGCGTTTTGTCTCTTTTTCGTTAGTACCTAAAAGAGTCTCTACGTTAGTGTTTTTCATTATTGCAGTCCTCCTTTTTTGTATCTGTAGCCAAAAGGTCTTCTGTGAGTTAAGACATCAATTAAAGGAGCTGCTGCATTTGAAAGCATTACTGCAAATGCTACAGCATCTGAGTAAGAACCAAATGCTCTTAAGAGTACGATTAAGAAAGCAACTAAAATTGAGAAGTAGATACGTCCCTTTGATGTACCTGCATTAGTTACAGGATCGGTAATAATAAAGAATGCAGCCATCATGGTACCGCCAAAGAGTAAGGTGTCTAGCGGTGGCAGAAAGTAGCCTGGGAAGATATGTGATAGCAGTAAAGAGAAAGCAACAATGGCTACAAAGAAAACTACTACCATCTTAACTAAGATGATCTTAAAGGCAATCAGGGCAATACCACCTAAAAGGTAGGCAATAGCTAAACAGAAATAAGCTAAATACTCAGATGACTGAAAATCCACATTTGTCTTCTTATATAAAATACCGCTCTTTCTTGCCGACTTTATCTCTTCTAGGAAAGTAGCTCCAGTAGTAGCATCAGTATCAGTTGATGCTAATGATTTATCAACTACAATCTCATCTGTATTTGACATTGTACTTTCATCAGTATTTTCATCTAATAACGTAATGTTTAAAGCGTCAATTTCTTTCTTTAAAGCATTAGCGCTTTTCTTATCGTAAATAACTGCTGCGGTTTTCTCTAATGATGCAACAGAAAAAGCAAATGGAGCAGGGGCAACCCATGATAAACCTACAACAGATGGGCTTGAAATTACGATAAAGACAAAACCAGCCATGGCAGGGTTGAAGATATTATTGCCAAGACCTCCGAATACAGCTTTAACCACAATAATTGCAAAGACAGTTGCAACAATTGCGTAATAGCAAGGTAGAAGAGGCGGTAAGGTCATACCTAATAAAGCTGCTGTAACCACATAAGACAGATCAGATAGTGAATGTAAAACTGATCTGTGTCTTAAGATAGCAATCACAACTTCACAGACGATGGCTGTAATCAAACAGTTTATGATCTGAAAGAAATTACCAAAGCCAAAAAAGAAGATCTGAACTAAAAATGCTGGTAATAGACATAATGAGACTATTCCCATGATCATCTTAGTGGTCAATGGTGCTTTAAGATGTGGAGCTGTTTCAATTCCTAAGTTCTGTCTTGAAACTCCATTAAAATTAGTATTCATTTTTTACCTTTTAGCTCTCAATGTCTTTTTCTTTAACGCCTGTGGCAATGTATTGTTCTCAACCTTCTGCTCCTGATGAGAAAGTAATACCTGAGCAATTACCTTCTTTTGAGCAGGGTTTTGCAGACTATCATCAGGCTCTAATCCTACTAATGGATGATTCTCATTTTCAATTACAGGCTCGTGATTAGCTTTAATATTTAAAACATTATCTCTTACACCTGCCTGAGTTCTTAATGCATATGGCAGAATATCAACAACTTCAGCTTGTGCCTTAGCAACTTTAGTTTCTACATCATCCTTTTTAGGCAGAATTGATGTTTCAATATGGCCTTGATGCTTTGCTACCATCATTGCTTTTCTTTCAACTTCTTTTATTCTCTTTACAGTTAGGGCTTCTTTTGAGTCCTCTGCTGTTACATTTGGTGCTGTAGCAGTAGCATCTTTAGCAGCCATTAAAGCAGCTTTTCTCTCACGAGCCTTGGCTTTAGCTTCTTCAATTGCTTTTTGACGAGCAGTAGCTAACTCTTCAGGAGACATGTTCTTTTCAGCCTCTTTTTGAGCTTTCATTCTTGCTAATGCTTCAGCTTTCTTCTTAGCACGAGCCTTTTCTTCTTCAGCTAAACGAACGTTACGAGTTTCCATTCTCTGTTTAGCTCTTTCGTTTCTAATCTCTGCATCATAAATATGCTTTTCTACAGCTTTTTCATATCTAAATTGAGCAGTAAGTGGAATATATGAAGGGCATACATAGGTACAGCAGCCACATAGTGTACAATCCTTAATTCCGCACATCTGCGCTGCAGCATGATTATGAGCCTTAGACTGGTTATACATTTGATATGGTACTAAACGGCTAGGGCAAACTCTAGCGCAACGACCACAACGAATGCAGTTAGATGGCTCTTTAATTCTTGGGATCTCATTTGAGCCTGGAGCCATGATGCAGTTTACAGACTTGGTAATAGGTACATCAATTGAAGGTAGAGTAAATCCCATCATAGGTCCACCTAAGATAATTCTTTGGTGGAACTCAGGATTTAACTCATAGTTACTTAATACAAATCTTACAGATGTACCTAAGCGAACTCTTACATTTCCTTTTTTCTTTAAAGAATTACCTGTAACTGTAACAACCCTTGAGGTTAAAGGACGACCGTCTACAATAGCTTCTTTCACAGCTAAAACGGTACCTACGTTATCTACTACAATGCCACATTCTGAGGTATGAGCGTTATAAGGTACCTCGATACCGGTTAGGATCTTGATAAGATTACGGGCTGAACCTGACGGATATACAGTAGGGATCACTCTTACTGTTGCAACTTGTGCGCAAGCCTGTTCCATAGCAGAAATTGCTTTTGGCTTGTTATTCTCAATTGCAACTAAGGTTATCTTTGGATTTAAAATCTTATTAAAGATCTTGATGCCTAATGCAATCTCACTTGCTCGCTCCTGCATGATTCTGTCATCACAGGTAATTGCAGGTTCACACTCGCAACCGTTGATTATTAGGACATTACAGCCAGAGATAGACTCATCTAATGCTGATTTTAATTTAATGTCTGTCTGGAATTGAGCACCACCTAAACCTTCTACTCCAAAATTATGCATTCTGGCTAAAAGTTCTTTACTGTTCATGCTCTCCCAATTAGGAAGAGGTGCAAGATCGATTTCCTCATCTAGACCATCTGGTTTAATGGTAATGCAAAGACCTGTATAGCCACTAGGATGTGGTAAAAGCTCTTTTGAAATAGCGGTAATGGTTCCTGATGTAGATGCATGGCAAGGTACTAATCTGCCAGTTGTAGCTGTTAAAGGCTGTCCTTTTTTAACATGATCGCCCACGTTTACCAAGATCTCACCATCTTTACCTAGATGTTTTTCAATTGGCAAACAAATAAGTGATGGTAACTTTAACTCTTCAATTCTGCAGTTTTCGGTGTCTTTGAGCTCTTTTGGTTTAATGCCACCAAAGAACTTCCAAATTTTTGCCTGAGCAATTTTTTGTAATTGTTTAGATGACATTATTAGCTCCCACTCTTAATTTGAACAGAGTGTATATTCCAGTTGAAATGAGATAAATTGCGTTCAAGTCTTATTTTTTCAATACACTTTTCGGGACAGTTGCTAATACACTCATCACAGCCGATGCACTCTTCAGGATCGACTACATGAGGTTGTTTTAATAAACCAGAGATAGCATCAACAGGGCATTTTCTCTTACATTTACCACAACCTGTGCACTGTGATTCATGAATATAGGCAACCTGTCTTGGTGAGAAAAGCTGCTCTTCATAATCTTCAACATCACCTGAGTTAATACCTAGCATTGAAGCAATTTGTTTTGCAACATCAGCTCCTGCTGGTTTACATAAATTAGCCTGGGCCTTGCCATCAGCTAGAGCTTTAGCATAAGCTTGACAGCCTGGATATCCGCACTGACCACAATTAATGCCTGGCAATAATTTTTCAATACGCTTTTCACTGCTATTGCCACTTTTTGATTCTGTAAATGAAGACAGAATAGATAATAAAATACCTACAACGGCTAAAATTAAAGCTAATCCAATAATGAATTCAAAATTTATCATGCGGCACTTCCTGCAAAACCTGCAAAGCCCATAAATGCCATTGACAGCAATCCAGCTGTAACTAAGGCAATTGCAGTATTCTTAAATGGTTCTGGTACATCTGAAATTGCAAGTCTTTCTCTTATTGCTGCAAATAGAACTAATACAAGCGTAAAACCAAAGCCAGCACCTACGGTGAATGCAATTGACTCAGCTAAGTTAAAGGACAAAGAACCTTGTAAAAGGACCAAACCTAAAACAATACAGTTAGTGGTAATTAAAGGTAAGTAGATACCTAAAGAATTGTATAAATCAACGGATACAAAACGGATCACAATTTCTGCAAGCTGTACAGTTATCGCAATAATCACAATATCGATGATTAGCTCTAACGACTCTAAAGAGTACAAAGTTAATATATAGGTATTAACTAGGTAACAGGCAATCGAGGTAATAAGCAAAACAAATGAAGTTGCAAGTCCCATTCCGGTTGCAGCCGAGATCTTATTTGATACACCAAGGAAAGGGCATAGACCTAAAAAACGGACTAATACAAAGTTATTAACGATTGCAGCACCGAAGAATAAAAATAAATAGTGAACCATAGATATTACGTGTATCCAAAAACGTATTACATCAAAATAAACACATAAACACTACCTTGAAGGTAGTGTTCAAATAAGCTAATAAAATGGATTTTTTTATAGTTTGCTCTTGTAGGGCAACTGAGCAAGACATGTCACTTAAGTTAACTTGAATAAAATATCTTACACGCTGAATTTTAAATCTTTTTTTATAAAGTCTAAAGATATTGAGAAAAATTTTAAGTTTACTTAAGTATTTTACTAAAGAAAGGCTATTTTTAAAAATTTTATTTGCAAAAACTAAAGGTCAAATGCAGTTCTCATATTTTCAAACTAGGAATTACCATTTTTCATTTGTGTGTTTTGCTTGTCATAGTATGATCTTTCGATTTACAGACAGCTTACAGCATGTAAAATATCATCAATAAACGCTAGGTGTGATTCAATTTATGGCAACTAAAAACTCATTACTCAATCAAGAACAAAGAGAAAACATGCTTAACATTTTGTCAATGTGTTTTCCAAATCCTAAATCAGAGCTTAAATTTCATAATCCATTTGAGCTTTTGTGTGCTGTGGTGCTTTCAGCTCAGGCTACAGATGAGTCTGTAAATAAGATCACACCAGAGTTATTCAAACTTGCACCTACACCTTTTAAGATGAGTGAACTACCTGAAGCTACAGTGGGTAATGTAATAAGAACCATTGGACTATGGAAAGCCAAAGCATCTTATCTTGTAAAGTTATCAAAGATGCTTTGCGATGAATTTAATGGAGAAGTTCCATCTACATATGATGAACTTATTAAATTACCAGGAGTAGGCTCAAAAACATCTAAAGTAGTTTTAAATGTTGCCTTTAATCAGCCTACAGTTGCTGTTGATACACATATCTTTAGAGTCTGCAACCGAACCGGCTTTTGTTTAGGTAAAACTGTTAAAGAAGTTGAAGATAGGATTGTACCTTTAATTGACGAGAAGTATCTTCTTCAAGCTCACCATCTTTTGTTACTTCATGGAAGATATGTTTGTAAAGCTCGCGCTCCACTTTGCAATGAATGTAAAATAGCACCAATTTGTAAGAAAAGAATATAAAAGGAAAAGTCATGACGTATTTAGTCGATTCTCACTGCCATCTTTCAAGCTTATCTTTAGAAGGCAAGGCAGGTGACAAAATTGAACAGATAATTGCAAGAGCAAATCATGTCGGTGTAACACATTTTTTAAATGTATCTTGTACAACTAAAGAATTCGCTAAAAACTGCGAAATTGCAAAGAATTATGACAATATCTATTTAGCCTTAGGTATTCATCCATTAAATCTTGAGGATGATCCTGATTGGAAAGATGATGAATTAATTAAAAATCTTGAAAGCTCACCTAGGGTTATTGCTGTAGGTGAGACTGGTCTTGATTATCACTATGCACCTGAAACTAGGGAAATTCAGATCCCATCTTTTGCTAGACAAATTAACATTGCTCATACAGTTCACAAGCCTTTAGTAATTCATGCTAGAGAGGCTAAAAAGGATACACTGGACATCATGAAAGCTGAAAATGCTCGTGATGTTGGAGGCGTGATCCATTGCTTTACAGATACTATTGAGATGGCAAGAGCCTGCCTTGATATGGGCTTTTACATTTCATTTACAGGTATATCAACCTTTAAAGGTTCAGATAATGTGAGAGATGTTATTAAATATGTGCCAGTTGACAGAATGATGGTAGAAACTGACTGCCCATATCTAGCACCAATTCCTGTAAGAGGTGTTGAGAATGAACCTGCTTTTGTAAGATATACCTTAAAGTTTATAGCTGATTTTAAAGGTATTAGTGAGGATAATTTTGCTTCAATAACATCAGCTAATTTTGAAAATCTATACGGTTTAAAGCTAGGTGAGATTAAAGAGCCAGATGTGAAATTCAGCACTTATAAGCTTGAAAAGATAATCGATAAGCCATTTGAACAGTAAGTAAATCAGCTCTTTTCTTACAAGTTTCATTAGTGTGAGAAAAGAGCTTGTTTGTATTACAAATTGTCAAATGGAAATTGAACTGAATATCTTGGTTACTGTCCTAATAAAACAGGATTTACAAAGGTGAAATATCCATTAGTAAAGATAATCTCCAGCATTAACAAAATTGCAGTGATAAGCTGCAAAGCACATACCATATCTGTGCTTGCCTTTATTCCTTTAACTAACATAAATTGACCGATAAGTACTCTTGAGAGTAAACAAATTCCTAACATGGTCAGAGCTATCTGCCAATCAAGAACAACAAAAGTAAAAGTTAAACAGATAACAGCATCTGCAATCAAACCTTTTAAGCCTAAGGTTCCAAATGAGCTTACAGGATCATCTGATGATCCAAAGTTTAAAGTTGTAGCTGTAAAGGAACTTATCATAAAGACGACAGCAAAACCTAAGCAGAAATAGAAATCAATTTCCATATACTTGGTGTAATACTGAATTGCTCTTGCAAATAAGCTAATTACAAACAGGGTAACTAAAATTTTGCCATAGGTATCTAGCTTTCTTAAGGAAATGGCTGTACATAAATGTCCTATTCCTCTGAAAGCTCCTGAACCAGTTAAAGCAAAGAAGAACAGAGCCGCAACTGCAGCACAAAATGAACCGCTCTGACAAACTGATTGCATAAACATAGCAAGTAAACATGTAACAAAGCCAATTACAAAATAAGGTAGTGGCATAAAAGCAGGAGCTGATGGTCCTAAAATTGATAAGGATTGTTTAGGGAACAAGGCTCCTAAATTTGTAAAGTTAAAGAATGATGCTACAAGCTGTCTTATAAAGACTAGAACATAAACAAAAGCAGATATTTCATTGTTAACTTTAGTCTGATTGTCAGCAGGTACACTTTGATTTTGTACTCGCTGCTGATTTTGCATATTTGGCTGTGTCTGAACATTCTGATTAAAACCAGACTCTTGGCTTTGAGCTATCTGTGGATCAAAGTTTAGGTTAGTGTTCTTTACATTGGCAAAAATGCTTGATTGTGCTGTGTTGCTATCAATATTTTGTGATTGATTATTTGCAAATGCAGCTTGCTGATTCAGATTGTTATCAGCAAGATTATTTTGAGTATTAGTATTCTCAAAAGAAGGCTCAGCAAAATTCTGAGATGAAAGATTATTTTCTACAGATGTATTTGTCTCTGTTGGCGAATTTACATGAATATTATTGTTTTCATCAGCCTTATTATTTTTCAAAGACACAGAGTTCTGTGAATTCTCCTGAGCATCAGCTGACATATGAGCAGATAAGTCACCTTGTACCATAGTGTTATTAGAGAACAAATCTGTCTGAACAGGTGTTTTTTCTTCTTTTTTAACTTCCTTCTTTGTTTTTCTTGGCCTTAAAGGTTCACCTGGAGCAATGTATAAATGACCTGAGTCACGACCTTCTTCATTTAAATAAGCTTCATTAGCTTTATAGGTGTAATAATCGTGCTTTTTTAATTCTCTCTCTGATGGTCCCACCGCATAAATAGTCTCTTCGTTCTGACTTTGAGTCTTAGGTTGAGATAGACCTTGAACTTGCTTATTATCATATAAAGATGACTGTAGTTCTTGTTGAGGCTGTATATTCTGAGGAGGAACAATATTAGTAAAGCCTGGGTCTGAAAAGGCACTGGCAAATTGTTCTTGAGAATTTACGTTATGATTAGCATTTTGTTGAGCAGGATCAATTGATGAAAAATTCTGATTTACCTGGCCAAAGCTTGGTTCAGAATTGAAATCTCTATTGATTGTTTTGCCAGATGTCTGGTTAACATTAAGACGGATCTTCTTAAATAGAGATGCTACCTTACCAGAGTCATCATTTTGCTGATAATTTTTGTTTTTAGAAAAGATTCCAAAAGCCATTAGATTTCCTTCTGAACTTAATTTATATAAGGCTAACTGAGCCTAAACATGAATCAGACAATTCAACTTTGTACAAAACATTATATAGTTTTTGTGATAAATCATCTAATTCATTTTAAAGTGTTTCTGTTGTGCTTTTTACTTAATACTTTGAAATTTAACTTTTAATAAAATATTTCAAATCGGAAAGACAAATACAATTATCATAGAAACGCCTGTTTTGATATTCATAAACTTGTATATACTTTTAGTTTTGCAATATTCAAAGCAAATCATAATTTCTGTATATTCTATTTCTCTTAACTTCTTTGTCAACGAATAACAATCCTTTATCAGACAAAGAATTCAGCGCTTTACGAACTGTAATTGTTGAACCGATAGATGAGTCGAAATCTGAAACTTTGCAATAAGGTTTTTGAAAAGTGTACATCCATACTTTTTTTTCAGTGTCTAATCGACATTTTGAAAGACATTCTTTAGCTAATTGCTCAGCGTTTTTCATCTTCTCTATTAGTTTTGACGTCATACGTTCACAACATTCAAGAAAAAATTTTATCCACAGGTACCAATCAGGATTATCTCCTCTTATTCCATTTAATAAATGCATAATACCTGGCTCTTTCTTTTGCTAATTCTTCACTAACAAGAAAAACTGGAAAATCTACAAGATCGTAACTCATTGCCATTAATGCAATAAGGATACGACCTAACCTTCCATTACCATCACAAAAAGGGTGTATTGACTC
>OQWA01000591.1_pt1 | contig 10775 bp, 7 predicted proteins | sample 1691581 | NCBI WGS metagenome assembly OQWA01 (sample SAMN03418264, study PRJEB22391) | human gut metagenome | biome: human-gut; feature: organic feature; material: feces | host: Homo sapiens | place: Tanzania | collected 2013-01
TGTAAATGAAGAGCTGGGATATAAACTGTCAGTAGATCTTCGCTGTAACGGTAATTTTACGTATCGTATCAGTGATCCGCTTCTGTTTTATAATGTCTGCGGAAATGTAGAAAGCGACTATGAAAGTACGGAGATTGCACCTCGCTTAAAGGGTGAATTGATGACAGCTCTGCAGCCGGCACTGGCAACTCTTTCTGCAAAGAAAATTCAGTATTATGAAATTCCGGCACACACCCTGGAGCTTTCTGATGCATTGAATGATGTTCTCTCAAAAACCTGGAAAGAAAAACGTGGTATAGAGGTATTTTCATTTAATATCAATTCCTTAAGTATTCCGGATGATCAGCGTCTGAAACTGACCGAGTGGGAAGAAAATGCAATGACAACCAATCCGAATACTGCGGCAGCCCGCCTGGTAGGAGGACAGATCGATGCTATGAAAGCAGCAGCAAACAACAATGCAGGAGCGATGACCGGATTCATGGGCATGGGTATGGCTATGAATGCAGGCGGAATGGGCGGCATGAATGCACAGAACCTGTTTGCAATGGGGCAGCAGCAGAACCAGGCAGCAGCACCACAGCCGGCACAGCCACAGGCGGCAGCAGCACCACAGCCTGCAGCAGGAAGCTGGACGTGTAAATGCGGAGCCACAGCTACCGGAAAATTCTGTCCGGAATGTGGTTCACCAAAGCCGGCAGACAGTGACGGATGGACCTGTTCCTGTGGAACGGTAAATCAGGGCAAGTTCTGCAGCAACTGCGGAGCGAAGAAGCCGGAGGGAGCACCTATTTATAAGTGCGACAAGTGTGGCTGGGAGCCGGAAGATCCGGCACATCCGCCCAAGTTCTGCCCTGAGTGCGGAGATGTTTTTGATGACAACGACAGGGTGTAAGTAAATTCTGAAATCTGTAAAAGGATGACGAAACGCAGCAGTCTGACGGAGGACTGCTGCGGTTTTCGTGTGTCGGACAGGCACGGGTCTGTGCCGTAATTCCAAAGACAGCCGGATGAGGGCGGGAGAGAAGATGACAACAGGACAGATCGGGACAATCGTTATTTTAGTTTTGGCACTGGCGGTTCTGGTGGGCGGATATATCGCCTATCGCACGATAAGGGAAAAGGTGCGCAATATTTCCAGAATGGCATTTGGCACGGAAAAACTTTCGGATGGAATAGAAAAGATGGAGAAGGAGTTCGAGGTCACGCCGAAGTCTGTCTCCGCGAATACGAGGCTGTATTTACCACAAATCCTGAGGGATTTCCCGGAGTTTCATTACGATGAGATGAGGACGAGGGCGGAAAACATCCTCATGGGATTTCTGATGGGAATCGATGAGAAAAACAGAGCCAGACTGACCGAGAGCACCACGAGTGAACTCAGGGCAAAGCTGGAGATGAGAATAGATGCGTTGAACAACGAGGATGCCGAGGAGCATTTCAGGGAGATCCGGATTCACCGGACGGAGATTCGTCAGTACCGGAAGACCAAGGGAAGATGCAGTATCATCTTTCAGTCTTCTGTCCAGTATTTCCACTATAAGGAGAAGGACGGCAAGGTCGTGGCAGGGGCAGACTCGCGTCTGGAGCAGAGCCGATACAATATCGAGATGCTCTATATTCAGGATCGGGACGTTGTTGAGAATCAGACGGATTCCGGACTTGCCATGAACTGTCCCAACTGTGGCGCACCGCTGCCGAAGCTCGGGGCGAAGAGATGTCTGTACTGCGATACGCCGATTGTGGAGTTTAATATCAGAATCTGGAATTTCAATGACGTGGATGAGGTGAAATAAGGAAATATGAGTATATACGATACATTAAACAAGGAGCAGAAGGAAGCGGTGTTCCATACGGAAGGGCCGCTGTTGCTGCTCGCCGGTGCGGGAAGCGGAAAGACCCGCTGCCTGACGCACAGAATCGCCTATCTGATCGACGAGATGGGGGTCAAACCGTGGAACATTCTTGCAATCACGTTTACCAACAAGGCGGCGGGAGAGATGCGCGAGAGGGTAAACCGGCTTGTGGACTACGGCGCAGATCAGGTATGGGTTTCCACCTTTCATTCCATGTGTGTGAGAATCCTCAGAAGACATATTGACAGGATCGGCTTTGCAAATGAATTTACCATCTATGACACGGACGACCAGAAGACGGTCATGAAGAATATCTGCAAGCGGCTGGACATCAATACGAAGATTTATAAGGAGAGAGCCCTGCTCGGAGCGATTTCCTCCGCGAAGGACGAGCTGATCGGTGTCAGTGAATATGCGCTGAATGCAGCAAATGATATGAACCAGAGAACCTACGCTATGGTATACCGGGAATATCAGGAGACGCTGCAGAAAAATAATGCGCTGGATTTTGATGATCTGATCGTGAAGACAGTGGAGCTCTTTAAGAGCTGTCCCGAAATCCTTGACAGCTATCAGGAGCGTTTTCAGTACATCATGGTCGACGAATACCAGGATACCAACACCGCGCAGTTCGAGCTGGTAAGGCTGCTGGCACAGAAAAACAGGAACCTTTGCGTGGTGGGTGACGACGACCAGTCCATTTATAAGTTCAGGGGCGCGAATATCAGGAATATCCTTGACTTTGAGAAGTATTTTCCGGAGGCAAAGGTAATCAAGCTGGAGCAGAATTACCGTTCCACGCAGTCAATTCTCGATGCGGCGAATGCCGTGATTTCTAACAATGAGAGACGGAAGGACAAGGCGCTCTGGACGGAGCGCGGGAGCGGGGAACCGGTGCATTTCAGGCAGTTTGACAATGCCTATGAGGAGGCGGAATATATCGCCGATGATGTCTGCCGCAAGGTTCGCAAGCAGGGGGCGCAGTACAAGGACTTTGCCGTCCTGTACCGCACAAACGCACAGGCACGTCTGCTCGAGGAGAGGATGATTATGGAGGGCGTGCCGTATAATGTCGTCGGCGGGACGAACTTCTATGCGAGAGCGGAAATCAAGGACATTCTTGCATACCTGAAGACGATCGACAACGGCAGGGATGATGTGGCGGTCAGAAGGATTATCAATATTCCGAAGCGCGGCATTGGCGCGGTGACCGTGGAAAAGATCGAGGACTATGCGCAGATGCGGGATGTCAGCCTGTACGATGCGATGGAAATGGCGGATGAGATCATGAGCCTTGGCAAGACGGCGGCGAAGATCAGACCCTTTGTACAGCTCATCCGGGAACTGCGCAAGGCATCATCGGAGCTTACAATCGCCGAACTGATACAGAAAATTGTCGAAAAGATCCAGTATGTGCAGTATTTGCAGGACAATGATGATGAGTCGGCGGAGGACAGGATCGCCAACGTGGACGAATTGATTACGAAGGCGGTTGCTTATCAGGAAATGCATGATGAGGCGAATCTGACGGAGTTTCTGGCGGAGGTCGCACTGGTGGCGGATATTGACAAGGTGGAGGATGACGACAACCGTGTCCTTCTCATGACACTTCATTCCGCGAAGGGATTAGAGTTCCCGCATGTGTACCTTGCGGGCATGGAAGATGGACTTTTCCCCGGACAGTCCGCGATCTGGACGAACGATCAGGAGGACATCGAGGAGGAGAGACGTCTGGCATATGTCGGCATCACCCGGGCGATGAATGACCTGACGCTGACCTGCGCCAGATCCAGAATGATTAGGGGAGAGACGCAGTATAATCCGGTCAGCCGGTTTGTGAGGGAGATTCCGGAGGAGCTGCTCGACAACAAGCTCGCCGAGCCGAAGCGTGCAAGGCAGGACAGGGATATTCTGGCGGACATTATCGGCTTTGGCGCAAAGGACACCGAAACAAAGCAGGGCAGCTATGATTTCAGACCGAAGGCAACGCTTAAGCCAAAGATCACGGCGAAGGCGGATAAGCCCTTCATTGCAAAAGGCATTGGCAGTCTGAACCAGCTGGCGGGTCTGTCAAAGGGCGCAGCGGGTATGACGGCGTCGGCGCCGGATTACCAGACCGGTGACAGGGTGAGCCATATTAAGTACGGTGATGGCACGGTGCTGGGGCTGGTCAAGGAGCCGAGGGATTACAAGGTGACGGTCGATTTTGATAAGGCCGGACAGAAAATTATGTATGCATCCTTTGCAAAGCTGAAAAGAATCTAAAAATTGTGGTAATTTTAAAAGAAATGTGGTATTCTATGAATTGAAAACACTGTTTATTATGGAGGTATCCTATGAATAAGCTTGAAAATCTGATCGATGTAACAAAATTGAACGAAATCCTTGGCAAGAAGGAGGAAGCAAAGGAGAAGAAGTGTAACGTTGTAGTCTGCGTGCTGGCTGTGGTTGGCGCAATCGCAGCAGTTGCAGCAATCGCTTACGCGGTATACCGCTACTTCACTCCTGATTATATCGAAGATTTCGATGATGATTTTGAGGACGAATTTGAAGACGAAGAGTCCGATGACGAGGATGATGATTTCTTCGTAGACGAGGGAGAAAACTAAGCAGATGAAAAAAGGACAGGTATATGAAGCAATTGTCGAGAGGGTCGACTTCCCCAACAAGGGTGTAGTAAATACCGGGGAGGGAAACGTGATCGTAAAGAACAGCCTGCCCGGACAGAAAGTAAAGCTTAGCGTCAATAAAGTCAGAAAAGGGAAGGCGGAAGGCCGTCTGTTGGAGGTGATTGAAAAGTCACCTCTGGAGACAGGAACTCCGTGTTCCCATTTTGGCGTATGCGGAGGATGCACCTATCTTTCCCTGCCCTACGAGGAGCAGCTTAAAATCAAGGAAGGGCAGGTGAAAAAGCTGCTGGACGGGGTGCTTGACAGACAGGCAGCGGACTGGGTGTGGGAAGGCATCAAGGGCAGCCCGGTGGCGTATGAGTACCGGAACAAGATGGAGTTTTCTTTCGGCGATGAGGTGAAGGATGGGCCGCTTTCCCTCGGTATGCATAAGAGGGGGAGCTTTTATGATGTCGTGACGGTCGGGGACTGCCGGATTGTTGATGCGGATTACCGGCTGATATTGAATACGGCGCTTGCGTATTTCGCGGCGGAAGAAGCCAGCTATTATCACAGGCTCCGCCACGAGGGGTATCTGCGCCATCTGCTTGTGCGCAAGGCGTCCCGTACAGGGGAGATCCTTGCCGCACTGGTGACGACGTCGCAGGAGCCGGGGAAGACGCAGGCTGCAGACGGTGATGAGCAGCTTCTGCGGGGATTTCTTGACAGACTTCTGGAGCTTGAGCATTCCGGGAAGCTGCAGGGGAAATTTGCCGGTATTCTCCACATAGTCAACGATTCGCTGGCGGATGTCGTGCAGAGCGACCGCACGGACATTCTTTACGGCAAGGATTATTTCTATGAGGAATTATTGGGGTTGCGGTTTAAAATTTCGACCTTTTCCTTCTTCCAGACAAATTCCTACAGCGCGGAGGTGCTCTACGAGACGGCGCGGGAGTATGTCGGCGATCTGACAGGCGGCGACAAGGTTGTCTTCGATCTGTACAGTGGAACGGGTACGATCGCGCAGCTGATGGCGCCTGTTGCAAAGAAGGTGATCGGTGTGGAGATCGTGGAGGAGGCTGTCGAGGCGGCAAGACGTAATGCAGCCGAAAACGGTCTGGATAACTGCGAGTTTATCGCCGGAGATGTCCTGAAGGTTCTGGACACCATCGCGGAAAAGCCGGATATGATTATCCTCGACCCGCCCAGAGACGGTATTCACCCCAAGGCACTGCCGAAAATCATAGACTACGGTGTGGAGCATATTGTCTACATATCCTGCAAGCCGACGAGCCTTGTGCGGGATCTGGAGACATTTTTGGACTGCGGCTATGCCGTGGAGAAGGCGGTCGCCGTCGATCAGTTCCCTTGGACGGCGAATGTGGAGACGGTTGTCTTGCTTTCCAAGGGTGAGGTCGACTCGAAAAAGATTCGGGTTGAGTTCTCTTTGGAAGATATGGATATGTCCGAATTTCAGGATGGGGCAACCTATCCGCAGATCAAGGAGTATGTGTTGGAGCATACCGGGTTAAAGGTGTCCAACCTCTATATCTCACAGATTAAACGAAAATGTGGGATTGGGGTTGGTAAGAACTATAATCTGCCGAAGTCCGAGGATTCCAGACAGCCCCAGTGTCCGCCGGAAAAAGAGAAAGCAATCCGAGAAGCATTCAAATATTTTGGGATGATCTAATATCCAGCAAAGTGGAGGTTTCCGACAATATGTATCAGCGGTCAGAGCTGGACTATCTAATCTACAATGATCCGATTGGATATGCAGACCTTGTTTTGAACGGAAACCCCGAAATTTATCTAAAAACTGTAGCTGAATGTAAACCCTTAGATTAAAACTCAGCCCTCTGCCTTTTCATTGGCAGAGGGCCGTTTTTTGCTTAACAGTTATTGAGCATCCCTTAATTGCTCTACAACACTGCATTTTGCTGCGTTGTCATACATCATGCAAGGAATCAGCCATCCCAGCAGAAGAAATACCGGAATTGTCAGCAGGACAGGCAGAATGGTGAATCGATACTCAAAGAACCAGAACATACTGCCCAGCATTTTTCCTGCAAGAGGTCCCACCGCCAGCGACAGAATAAAGGCCGCCGCTACGGAGGACATTGCGTAAAACAATCCCTCGTAGATCAGCATGGTTTTGAGCTGCCGGTTCGTCATTCCTACAGCCTGAAGCACAGCAAATTCACGGCGGCGGGAAAGGATACCGGTCATCATGGCGTTGAAGAAATTCAGAACACCCACAAGTCCAATGATGGCACAGAGCAATCCGCCCAACAGCAGGAACATATTCTGGAAACCGTAAAATTCCGCCCGCAGTGTTGCTTTGCTTTCATACATCAATCCTGACAAATTATCAGCAGTCAAATCAGCAAGGTAATTCTCCGCAGATGCTTCGCTGATATCATCGGGAGTATCAAACAGGTAAAACATCGGAATACTTTCCTGCCGGCTGTCATGATTGAGCTTTTCGATAGGAAGCACAAAACTATATCCTGTTGAATAATAACGGAAACTCATGGAGTGTGGTACTATGACATAGGCACATACTGTATAATCTACATCGTGGCTTTCTGAAAGCTGAAACTGCATATATTCTGTAGGCGTATTTTCATCACAAAGATTTCCGTTGCGGCTGTCGATATAATAACCTTCATCAATATAGGTTATGGTTTGCACAGAGCCTATAGGAGGATAATAATCAAGATTACTCACATTACCGTAATCATCTGTACTGACTACTACAGCGATTGCATTTGTGCCATCTTGGAACAGCGGAGATATATCACCCTCTACCACAGTCAGTTTATCAAACAAGGAATCATCCAAACCTTCAATCAATGCACTTTGGCTCACCAGATCACCACGGCGGTTTTTCTGTTCCAATAAAGTTTTTGCATTTTCTTCGGAAGTATAATGCATCATGTCCTGCAGCCAGTGTTTCTCGCTCATCCAGCCATACGGCACAGAGCCCGTCAGCTTGTAACCACAACCAGAAAGGGACGGAGAAATATTTGCCTCGATTTGCGCAATTTGTTCCCGGGCGATAAAGCTGCCAGAGTGACTATAACGAAAATAGTCTGTAGTGCTAACCACGAAATCTGCACAAGTCTGCTTTGCCAGATACTTTTCCATATCAAAGCCCCCTGTAAAAGTGACCAGAATATTGAGAAGCACCACAGAAAGCGAAAGAGAGATAACTACAAGAACAGTTTTCCTTTTATTGCGCCCCAAGTTAGCAAAAGCCATTTGATGTATTTTTGCTCCACGGGTGGTGCGTTTTTTCTTTTTGCTTTTAACGGTTTCCGTATACTTTGTTGCTTCTACCGGAGAAACTTTTGAAGCAATCTTACCCGGACGGGAGCAGGACAGCAAAACTGTAATTAGCGCAAACAGAGCAGACGCAAAGAAAATTAACGGTGAAGTGCTGACGGTGGAAACGCCGGCACCAAAAGTGGTTCGTGCCATTACGACTGGCGTCAGAGTTGCACCGACACCATATCCCAATAATAATCCAGCGGGAATGCCGACAAGGCACAAAAACAGTGCCTGCTGGCGGATAATACGTTTCAGTTGCCGGGGCGTAACACCAATGGTTTTCAGCAAGCCATAGAATCGAATATCCCCGGTAACGGAAATCTGAAATATGTTGTAGATAATCAGATAGCCTGTAAAGATTACCAATGCAAGGAAAGCGAGAATTGCAATCAGTGTTGTTGCATCCATGCTTTCGCCAAGTTGAGAGGATGTGTAACCCCAGTTTACACCGATGCGTACAAGCTCTCCTTCATCCGTTTTGTCCCAGGCATATCCCAAGTCCAGATCCACTTGTTCCATCTGACCACGGATATTCATGCTGGATGCCATCATCACATTCAGATCAATACGGAACGGCTCCAGTCCCTTGGATATAGCTTCCGTTTCCATTTCTTTTGCGTATTCTTCGCTGATATTGATATAATGAACGGGACTTATATCATCATATTCCCACCATCCCGCCAGCGTAAATGTATCTGTTTTCTCATAAGGTATTTCGGATAAAGCACCAACGGTATAGGTCAGTTCAATTTCTGCTCCTACTTCCGGTTCAACACCCAATAGCTTTAAAGCATGGGTGTCCATGGTGATTTCCTTTCTTCCTTGTGGGGCATGTCCTGTAGTGGGTTCTGCGAAACTCCATTCAGTACAGTTGTCGTCCATGAAGCTAACTTCGGCTGGAGTTTTTGCGAAAATCCCACTGTTCATATAGCCAATGGTTATGCGTTTGCCAGCGGCTTTTACGTTTGAGTGAGCTGATATATTCTCAATCTGTTCTTCTGTTACTTCCTTAAAGGTTCCGTGGCAGTAACCACCGACTTGACGGAACGTGTACATTTCATAGCTGGAATTTATGGACATTACAATGGTAAACAGCGAGGTAAATAGCAGCGCAGTCAAGGCAATGGCAATAATTGCAATGATGTTACGCTTACGGGATGCCCATAGAGAACGCCAGCTTAATTTTCTGATACATTTTCTGTTCTTGACATTCATCTTCGCCACCTCCTGTTAGTTCTGGGAGACGATCCGACCATCTTCGATACGGATAATGCGGTCTGCCATCTGCGCAATTTCTTCGTTGTGAGTGATCATTACGATTGTCTGGGCGAACTTTTGACTGGTGACTTTCAAAAGGCTCAATACATCCTGGCTGGTTTTGGAATCCAGATTGCCGGTGGGTTCATCTGCCAGAATGATAGCGGGTGCTGCCGCCAGCGCACGGGCAATGGCTACTCGCTGCTGTTGACCGCCTGAGAGCTGATTGGGCAGCGCATCCAGACGATCATCCAGCCCAAGTGTCTGTACAATCTGCTGTACGAAATCCTTATTGACCTTGCCACCGTCCAGCTCAATGGGTAGAACAATATTTTCATACACATTCAGCACCGGAACAAGATTATATGCTTGGAACACAAAGCCGATTTTCCTGCGGCGGAAGATGGTCAGCGCTTCCTCCTTCAGGGAGAAAATATCCTGTCCGTCCACCATGACCGTGCCGCTTGTAGGGCGATCCAGCCCGCCCAGCATGTGCAGCAGCGTGGATTTGCCGGAGCCGGATGTGCCGACAATTGCAACAAATTCGCCCTTCTTTACACTTAAATCAACTCCATCCAACGCATGAACTGCGTTATTGCCGGAGCCATAAATCTTTTTCAGGTCTTTTGCCTGTAAAACCTCCATAAATGAGTACCTCCATGAAAAAATCTGTATGTATGAAAGGAAATGATCCTTTGATACATACAGATTATCGCATAGGAATCTTTCCACATTCTTTCCGGCGGAAAATGAAATCTAACAGTTTTGATAGAATTGTTGTTATTTCGGCAGAAATATGGAAAACGTACTTCCTTTTCCCGGAACGGAAGCAACCTTGATATAACCGCCCTCGCCGGATATGATCTGTCGGGCAAGGTATAAGCCGATGCCGACCCCTTCTTGTTTCTGCACACTATTTGAGCGGTAAAAGCGAGCAAATATCTTCGCTTGCTCACTTTCCGGGATGCCTGAACCGGTATCCGATATATCGATCCTTGCAAACATTTCATAGCTTACGGCAGAAATAGTAATGGTGCCATGCTCTGTATATTTGATGGCGTTGTCTACGATATTAGCCAGCGCTTCCGCTGTCCATTTGAAGTCGAATACAGCAAAAGCATCTGTATCCTGCATTTGCAAAGACAATCCTTTTTCAGAAGCCTTGGCAGTATATTGTTCTACTACGCTTTCAAGCAGCGGCTGCAGCGCTGCTTGCTGAGGGGAGAGTGAAATGATCCCGTTTTCCAGTCTGGAAAGCTTTACGAGAGAATCGATCAGAAATCGCAGCTTTTCCGATTGTTTGTACAGCGCCTCCACATTTGCCTTCGCCGATGCAGGCAGAGTTTCCTCCATCAAAAGCTCGCTGTATAACAGCAGATTTGCAATCGGCGTTTTCGTCTGGTGGGAAATGTCCGCAATCAAGGTTTTGATTTTGTCTTTTTCCTGCGCTACATTTCGAGAAGATGCTTCTGCGGCAGAAAGATAGTGTGCAAACTTTGTTTCCAAAGCAGACAGCTGGCTTTCATCAAAATTGGTTTCAGAAAAGGAGCCGGTCATGGCAGCGTCCAGCATCCTTTCGATTTCTTCCATCGTTTTTCTGGCCTTTCTCCGCTCCCATAACACAACAGCTGCCGCCGCCAGAAAACACAGCAGTATGATCACAATGCCGGTTTTATTCATCTTTTGTCACCCAGCTATAACCGATTCCATAGACGGT
>OQWA01000593.1_pt1 | contig 10762 bp, 5 predicted proteins | sample 1691581 | NCBI WGS metagenome assembly OQWA01 (sample SAMN03418264, study PRJEB22391) | human gut metagenome | biome: human-gut; feature: organic feature; material: feces | host: Homo sapiens | place: Tanzania | collected 2013-01
AAAAGGAGGATGAAAAAATGAGTGAAGTTTTAGATAAAATCAAATCAAGAAGAAGCATCAGAAAATACGATACCACCGAAGTTGCAAACGACACCCGACCGGTTCCTTCCGGAAGAAGGATGCGCGACACATACGGGAAGGTGATCAGTGGAAAGATAAATGACGAAAGCGGAATCGTACTGCCGTCCCCACAAAGTGCTTCCACCGTTGCCGTAAGGTTTTCCACCTTCAGCCGAAGCTTAAGCTCTCCCTTCTGAGGAATCTCTGTACCTGCGAGCACGCGATCCTCTCCCTTCTCACAGAGAATCACCTCCGCCGTCAAACGTCCATCCTCGGTAAAGCCCGCCTCCGCGCGCAGATGGTATTCGTTGCTCTGTACGAGGGCAATTCCCGCCCTTCTGCCCGATGTCAGCTGCTCCGTGCCGAAGGCTGTCTCGGAGGTGAAGCAGTGATGCTGCTGCCGCAGTGCGAGATACGCGGGACTCTCCTTCTCCTTCAGTGTGACTTTTCGGAAATTAAGCTTTAAGCCCTCCGCATCCAGCGTATACAGATCCTCTCCCGGATTTCTGAGTGCAAGGAATTCGTCGCCTAGCCTGTCTTTCTCCGCAAATCGGTAAACACGGCTGCTCCCCGGAATTGCATTTGCGGCAGTGTCAAATGTCTGATCCTCCGCCGGATTCCATGCGGGAAGTCCGATCTCTATCTCATCCGTCAGCATACCGACTCCCGGATTTACCACCGGCCAGCCGTTCTCCCAGACCACCTTCGCCAGAAATGTCTCTCTGCCCATTGTCGTATAACCTTCGATCGGGCGGACAGCCAGCATTGTCATATACCATTCTCCCGCCGGCGTTTCAATCAGATCCGCATGTCCGACATATTTGATCGGAAAATCCTTTCCGAGATGACGGTGCGTAAGAATCGGATTGCAGAAATTGTTTTCATAAGGGCCGAAAATACTGCGGCTGCGGCAGATCGTCACCGCATGATCGGGACCGGTTCCGCCCTCGGCATGCATGATGTAATAATATTTACCGATTTTGTACAGATGAGGTCCCTCAGGCCAATGTACTCCCTTCATCGCACCGTTCCAGACATTATGCTCCTCACCGACAAGCTTCATCTGTTCCACATCCAGCTCTCTGATCCAGATATACCAGTCACCGTCATATTGGCAGCCGTCAGGGTTCGGATGAGTACCGATATAATAGCATTTACCATCCTCATCAAAGAACAGGCTGGGATCAATTCCGCCTGCCTCCGGCAGATAATAGGGGTTTGACCACGGACCTGCAGGATTCTTTGCAGTCACAATGAAGTTCCCCCCACTTGAAACATTGGTGCAGATGACATAGAACGTTCCCGCATGATAACGTATCGTAGGAGCAAACAGCCCCTGGGAATGCCCCGCTCCCTTTAGCGGCAGCTGCTCCTCACGATCCAGTACATTTCCAATCTGTTCCCAGTGTGAAAGATCGCGGCTGTGGAAAACCGGCAGACCGGGAAAATAGGCAAAGGTGGAATTAACGAGATAATAGTCTCCTCCTACCGCACAGATGGATGGGTCCGGGTAAAAGCCCGGCATAACAGGGTTTTTAGCTATAGTTGTCATTTTATCCTCCTTATTCTCCTGCAAAAACATAGAATGCAGGTTTGGGTTCATAATTTTCATCAAAAAGCAAAGGACACTGCGGCAGATTACCGTTGCTTCCGCCACCTACATCAGAACGGTTCTGAAGCCATGAATAGTGATCGACCGTCCCCCAGAAGGTGATTCCGGTAATCTGAATATTTTCCTTTTGATTCAGATTCTTCATGACATTGTAGAGCACCCGATAGCGTGTCGCCTGTTTTTCGTACTCCTCCTGCTTTGCCTTCTCACTGCCGTCATAGCCATCCCTTGCCTTCAGGTCAAACTCTGTGATCTGAACGCTTCCGACAATCGCCGCATATCTCTTGATCGCCAGCTCGACACGGTCAAACGAAGGAGTCGTCATGCTGTAATGCCCCTGCATTCCCATGGCGCTGATCCTCGTCCCCTCACCCGGGGCACCCTCCGCCTCCTTCACGGCGGTCAGCAAGGCTTCAATTCCTTTCATCTTAAAGGTATCACATTCATTGTAATCGTTATAGTACAGTTCAAGCTCTGCCGGTGCATATTTGTTCGCGTACCGGAACGCATTGAGAATATATTCGTTGCTCTGATAGACATGCCACCAGCTCGAGTTGCTGCCGTGGGTATCGTTCGACAATGGCTCACCCGGATTCTCATTGTCCGACCGGTAGGTTCCGCTTCCATCGCTCACTGCCTCATTCACAACATCCCATCCATAAAACAGATCCTTATATTTACTGTCCTCTCCGGTAAAATGTGTGAGCACTGTCCGAATATACCATTCCAGTCTCCGGTTCATAACATCCTTGTCCACATAGTCCTTATCCTTGTCATAATCCACATGGAAGAACCACTCAGGCGTCTGGGAATGCCAGACCAGCACATGCCCCCGCACCATGATCTTATTCTCAGGATTGTTCTCATTCCATGTATATATTTTGTCAAGCATTCGCTCCGCACGGGAAAAATCCATCCTGGGGACAACAATCATTTCCCCGTCCAGCTCCGCTTCCTCCGTTCCGGGGCATCTGCCGTTGCTGTACCCGAACAGGGCATCCGGCTTCAGCTCATTTCCGAGCGTCAGTGCATTAAAATGTGTCGTGATGATCTCCCAGACCTTTTTGTCATTTAATTCGCCTTCCGTAGCGGCAGCCCCGATGCGGCAGCCCATGGTCTCCATGACCGTATCCTTTAAAATCGGTACCGTATCGTTATCTTCTGTATTCTCCGACGCACTGTCAGTGCTTACAGTCTCTTCCGGCTCATCCAGCAACTGTTCCTCTGACACCGTGGTCTCCGATTCTCCGTTTTCCTTCGACATGTTATTCACCTCCGATACTGTACTCTCCTTCAGTTCCCACTTTGCTGAACCGCAGCCGGCAAGCACGCTGACTGCCATCGTCAACGCAATGACCACAGATATTGCCTTCTTTCGCATACTTCCTCCATACCCCATATTCCGGTTTTTTCGCTTCCCACAGATTATAGCATATTGTGTTTCCGGACTTCCCGTTATTCCTTGCTTTTTCCCGCCCAACCCTTGCTTAATTTTGGAATTTACTTTTTTTAAGCCAGATGCTACAATGGTACATATACGAAAGGAGCGCATGCTATGTCTACGAGCCGAAATATCAGTCCTGTTTCCCAGAACAGAGAGCTCTTTTATAATGCGAATGCCGATGCCCCCACAAGCCGTATTCTGATTGAGACCGGGCAGGAGCTGGTACAATATCACCAGGATACCTCTGGGCGGATCTGGTACAATGACCTTCCTGTGGATTATGACCCGCATTGGCATACTGCGTTGGAAATTATCATGCCTGTCGAAAACTGGTATGACATCTACGTCGGAGAAAACTATTATCATGCAACCCCCGGGGACATTATGCTGATCCCGCCCGGCGAGCTTCATTCCCTGAAGGCTCCCGAGGAAGGGAACCGCTTTATTTTTATGTTTGATCTGTCTAATTTTTCACGCCTGAACGGCTTTGCCAGCATCCAGTCCATTCTGGCACAGCCCATGCTCCTGACGCGTGCCACCTATCCGAATGTCTATGATGACATCTACGAGATACTGGTGCAGATGAGAAACGAATATTTTTCCAAAAAGGAATTTGCAGAGCTTACAATCTGCTCTCTCCTGCTGAATCTCTTTGTAAAGCTGGGGACGAACCATCTGGATAAAATTGATCTGTTTTCCAATATCAGAGTATATAAACAGAAAGAATATGTACAGAAATTCAACTCCGTGATGGATTACATCGATTCCCATTACACGGAGGAACTGAATCTGGAGGATATTGCAAGCTCCATCGGCTTCAGCAAATACCATTTTTCCAGACTGTTTAAGCAATATACGAATTACACCTTCTGCGCCTATCTCTGCCACCGGCGCATCAAGGTTGCGGAGGAGCTGCTGGAGCAGCCGGATCTCTCCATCACAGAGGTTGCGCTGCAGTCGGGCTTTCCAAGCATCTCTACCTTCAACCGCCTCTTCAAACAACAAAAGGGGTGTACTCCCAGCGAGTACCGCGAAAAGAACAACTTCTACCTGAAAAACCATGCGTAGAATGCAAAAAAGGAAGTACCCAGCCCGGGTACTTCCTTCTTTATTTACTGCTTTTGCTTCATTTCCTGTCCCTTCTCTTTGCCGTGTAAGCAGCCGCAGCGCCTGCCGTCAGCACCGCCGCGCAGATCAGTAACAGCCACATAGCGTGCGCCGAACTCTTCCCAGCTGCCGTCAGGTCATCGGCATCTCCGGTCTTCGGGGACTTTACCGCCATATCCTTGTCAATGACAATCGTGTACTCCGAAGCGTGGGTAAAGGCAAGCTGTACCGTTCCGTCCGCCGCGATTTCACCCGCACCCATGAATTCCAGCACACCCGTCTGTTCATTATAATAATACAGATTTGCATACAGGCCGGCATTCTTCGCGTCCATATTCAGCGAAAGCACTGCCTTGAAGCCAAATTCGCCGTCATAGGCAAGGCTCAGGTTCATATATGCCCTCTCTCCGGTGACATTATTGACGACCGCCACAGGAATGACATTATTTGCCTCCGCGCCGAGCTTTACACCGAAGTCAATGTCCCCGGCTCTGTTCTCTGCCACATCTCTGCCGTTTATACGCCAGATGATGCCGCCGCCCATGTCAAACGCGATCGTTACATCTCTTCCACGGATGGTCTCGAACACATCCGACGGTACTACGCTCTTACCGTTCATATCCACAGTGACATTCGAGCCCTCTGCTGCGGTTTTCACATCCTCCCGGATGACATCCCAGCCTTCCTTGCCGTTCTCGCCCTTGATGAAGGGGCTGCTCTGCCGGCCGCCGTTTCCGGAGTCAGTGGTTCCCGGATCGGTCGTCCCTGGGTCGGTTGTTCCCGGATCGGTCGTCCCCGGCTCGCCGCCGTCAAGCTTCGCCACAGACTCCGTATACTGATGTCTGCAGTTTTCGCAGGTGTAGGTTCTGACGCCCTCCTCCGTAGTTGTCGGCTGCTTCGTGATCTCCGATGTGTAGCTGTGTCCCTTCGCAGGAATCTCCGTTCCGCCCGTTGTCAGTGCGCCGCACTCCGTGCAATAGGTATCTCCGGTATAACCCTTCTCCGTACAATTCTCTTCCTTTGCATCCTTTAGCACCGTCTGCGGATGCTCACACGCGGATCTTGTGATCTTTACAGCCACAGTCTCGTTCTCATAATTTCCCTGATCCGCCCCGGTGTAAACCGCCGTTGCCGTCGTTTCCACGCCGACATCCAGCGCTGTCTCAAGCTCGCTGTCCTGCCATACCCAGTTCTCTCTGTCAAGCGCCACATCCGATACCTTCTTGCACTTGTACGCGACGCTCATGACATCACCCGGCATATCCGGCGCGTTCTCCGCCTTGTTCACCGTCAGCTTTATCTTCGTCGTTACCGGTTCATAATTGTCGGTATCCGCCGGAGTAAATATTACCTCATACTCTGTCGTATTGCTGTCAGACACGGCAGGCTTGACATCCGGTGTGCTCCATCCGAAAGCACCTGTCACTTCCGCATCGCCGCCGGTCAGTGAGGATGTATTCCCCATACCGTCGCCCTGTACCGTTTTTCCGCCGGTCAGCCCGGACATTCTGAGACTGTCTCCATAGGTGATTGCTGCCGCCGTGGGAGCTGGCTCAATATAAGGCTTCGCTTTTGCCACCGTCACATCAATCATCAAGGTAAAAGACATAAAATCATCCGTACTCGGCTTAAAACGCACTTCATAGCTGTTTGTCCCGGCTGCCGGAATCTCGGCAGGATTCACCCATAACCAGCTGCCAGCTACACTTTGCTCCTTACCATCAACCGACCAGTAAAGGCTTGCCCTCCAGAGGTCTAAATCCACCAGCGTCCGTGCCGGATCATAAACAAGATCGCTATTCATCACTACCGGCTTTCTCTTAACGATCGGCAATACCGGATTCACCGTAATGCTTACATGATCTGACAATACGGCATACCTCTCGTCAGCCGGTGTAAACTTCCATGTCGCACTTTTCACACTGCAGTTCGGTATCTTTGTCTCCTCTTCCCACGCCAATGTACCTTCCACAGGATTTCCGTCAGCATCCACAAACTCTACCGGCTCAAATTCCAGTGCGGAAAGTCTGTTGCCGTAGTCCATAACGCTGTTTTTCAGGGCAACCTTCTGCCCTTCCCTGACATACACATCCAGCTTGGAACTCCATGTGACATTGAAGACGATATTACAGTCTGTGTAATTTTCAAGCACAACTGTTATTTCAATCTCTGCGCTCTCGTCCGCTGTATTCTTTAGAACCTGATAGGGCAGCATGCCGGTCGTAGCATTAAAGTCATTCTTGTCGATCAACACCTTGGCATGACTTGTCACTCCGGCAATTTGTATCTCTCCGCAGTCCTCAGGCAAAAATGCCTTTATATCAAGCTCCCCCTCATGGTCGCGGTCGAAATAAAAGCTTTTGCTCGTTCCGAGAGTAGACAAATACTTTTTGTCTACTGTAATCGTGATCGTCTTTTCCGCCGCATTGTAGTTCTTACTCTCCGGCAGGTACGCCCTGATCGTTGCCGTTCCCGCCTTCAGAATCGTCACAGTGCCGTCTTCCGCAACAGTTACCACACCTTCTCCGCCCGTCAGCTCATACTGAACATCCGCCTCTGTATGGTTTGCCGTCACATCGAGCTTGAATGAGGAATCCCCATACTCCTTGGTAACGCTGTCCGCTCCGGTAAGCACCGCATCCGCCCGTTTCACGGTCAGCGTACCATATTCGGAAAAATTGCCTGTTTTGTCCTCGTAAGCAACTGCTATAATATACTTTGTACTTGCGCTGTCTATCCGAAATTTATAGTCGCCGACAGTCGAGGCTGCCGTCGCATCTGTCACCAGTGTGAGACTGTCTAATATCTCCTCTTTGGTATCCCATGGCGCCAACTGATCCCAGTCAATCGTTAAATCGCTTATTGTAAGCTTCGGGGTTTCCTGCCCGTAGGCTCTTTCCAGATTTTTTATACTTGCCCAAATGGTTTTCATTCCCACCTGCGGCATTACCTTTACGGTCACACTGTTAAAGACATTGTCCGCCGGTGTAAAGGTCAGCTCATACTCTGTGGTTGTACCCAGCACGAGATACTCTTCCGCATTGCTGTCCGTGACGCTCCATGTACCCTCCAGCGCACTGCCCGCAGGGTCTTCCGGATTGATGACTGTTCCGCCCCAAATCCGAAGCTCCTTCGCCTTCTCGCCGTAGAAACCCATCAACTTAGGCGCCGCTGACACGATCGGTGTGATCTTCAGTGTGGTAAACTCAGAATTAAGACCACCGGTTGCAGACCAGTTGCCTGCCACATCCAGTGCATACAGGTAGAGCTTATAGCCTGTATTCGGCTGCAGTCCCGACATTTTGATCTCATTTTTACCCTTTTGCATTTTCTGCGCGTATATCGTCACCTCTGCCGTCTTCGTGTTTGCGTCCGCTCCGGTATAGCTGACCGGATAACGGTACGGCTGACCGGCTGACGCGCGGAGTATGTGTATGATCCCATAAAATCTGTAATGTCTTCTCCAGTCTCAGGCTGCCACCCGTGACATCCAGAACATAACCTTTATCATTGCCTGTCAATGTTCCGTTTTCAATCGTCACTGCACCGTCTACAATCTTAAAGAGAGTTCCCGACCTTCCGCTTTTGATATTGTGTCCGCCCAGATCCAGCGTTACCTTGCCGTTTTGCAGCTGGGCACACTGTGTCTCATCTGTCACAGTCACATCCGTGTAAAAATACACGGTATAGGTCTTGCCGTCAACCAGCTTTTCCGCCTCGCTGCACAGCGCTTCCCACGACGTACAGTAAACGGCTTCCTCCTCCGACCGGACAGCTGCCAGAACCTGCAAGCCACAGTTTCCACAGACCCCGGTGGTCTGATCCAGGTCGGTATGTTTGCAATCCGCGATTAATGCATTGCAGTATTTGCAGTACCCTTCCACATATACATGTTCGTTACATGAATATGCCTCCATTTTGCCTGAAAAGCCCTCCGCATCCAGTTCCGCTCTGGTATAGCGTATTCCGGTATCCGGGTTTTTTACCCCATAGCCGTCCGGGAAGGCAGTGCTGCGCTGCAAATAAGACTCGCAGTTCAGCTTGCCGATGGTGCCGCCGGTAATGGCAAGACCTCCTCCCGACCAATTTATTTCCTCCACGCTTCCCGAAGGAATCATACAGCTGCCATCAAAAATCCCCAGATTAGCAATACTGGCTCCTTCTACGCGTAGAGTTGTGTTGTATCTATACACCTTGACGATTATTCCTGTAACCTTGACGTTTTCTTTGAATACAACTGTACCTTTACCAATCCAGACCCCGCCCTGCAGCTCTCCACTGCCTTTTGAAGACATCACTATAAAATTATCACTTTGTAACTCCACAGCATAACCACTCGACAGCACAAGATCATGCCCCGCCAGATCCAGCGTTACCGTGCCTGTTACATTCTTTCCAATCGTATAACTCGTCAGATCCTCCTGACAATTCCTTAACAGCGTCAGTGTTGCGTCAGAATCTTTTGGCAGTGCCGCCACTGCCGCCGACAGGGACGTATAGTTTGTGGTGGTCTCACCTATGGTCAGACTGACCACATCTTCCGAGGAACCGCTCTCATCCGACAGCATTGCAATTCCATATTCCCCGGCAGGCGCGCTGCCCTCGTCTGACATGCTGTTCCCGGCAGGCGCGCTGTCTCCGTCTGTCACAGATTTCCCGCTCACAGAATCGGTTTCTTCCGCTCCTTCCGCCACCCCCGGCTCAGCAAACGCCGTTATCGCAGTTCCTGATGTCTCCTGATCCGCAGCCGCCACCGTCAGCGCTGACAGATCAACCGCATCGCTGACCATCAGAACTGCCAGCGTCACCGCAACTGCCCTTTTGAATCCTTTCATCCATTTCTTCATCACTTTTCTGCCTCCATCTATGTTTCGTTTACGCCTTATGTAGCGTTCCAATAGCACATGTGCAATATTTGCATTCCAGACTACCATCTACTATGCTATCCAAAATTTCCCTCCCACACAAGATGTCCTGCACGAAACGACAAAATTCTGCACGAAACGACAGAGATATTATGTAATTCCTCCTATACAGGATACTGGTGGCAAAAGCCCCGATAGGCTGTAATTGCCAGAATTGTTTGAATGTGTAGGAACCCTGAAAACAATTCAGGCAATTTCAGACAGATGGGGCTTTTGCCACCAGTCTCTTTACATGAGGAACGGCACTCCTGCTCTCACCTTGCAATCTGTGCTTGAGAATCGTTGTACCGCTTTGATGCCATTCTCCAGTTAATCAGGTCGAACCAGCCCGCGACATAATCCGCCCTGCGGTTCTGGTACTGGAGATAATATGCATGCTCCCAGATATCAATGAGGAGAATGGGGGTCAACAGCTCCAGATCCGGCACATCCTGATTCGACGTCTGTACAATGGAGAGCCTTCCGTCATGGTCTGCCACCAGCCATGCCCAGCCGGAGCCGAACTTGCTGACTGCCGCCTGCGTCATCTGCTCCTTCCACTGCTTATAGGAACCGAAATCGCGTTCAATCGCCTCCGCAAGCTCTCCCTCCGGCGCCTGCCCTACGGGACTCTTCATGCCGTCAAAATACAGCTCATGATTATACACACCGCCTCCGTTGTTCCGGATCGGCGTCTGTAGCTGCGCAGGCAATTTGTCGATATGGGTCAGCAGCTCCTTCAAGCTCTTCTTCTGCAGCTCGGGATAATCCGCAAGCGCACTGTTCAGATTGTCAATATATGTCTTGTAATGCTTATCATGATGAAAATGCAGGGTCTCCTCATCAATCACCGGCATCAGCGCATCGTACTCATAGGGAAGCGGACGCATTACAAACGGGTAAGTTTCAGCACACAACATAGTTAATCTCCTTTTCATTAAAAGAACCCACAGATACCGTTATAGTATATGTGGGTTCCCGCATGATTATTCGATTTTTTGCGTTCCTACAGCTGGGCGATGTCGACAAGGGTCAGCTGCTCGTTACTCTCCTGATTTTCAAGGCTGGTGACAAGCGCTCTCGCCGTATCCATGGCAGTGATGACGTTTACACCGGTCTCGATAGAGGTTCGTCTGATGAGGAAGCCGTCTCTCGTCTTGTCGCGTCCCTGCGTCGGCGTGTCGATGACAAGGTCAATCTTATGTCCGAGGATCAGATCCATGACGGTAGGTGACTCCTGCGAAATCTTATTGACCTTTCTCGCCTTGACTCCGGCGTCATTCAGCGCAGCGGCGGTGCTTCTGGTCGCATAGATTGTATAGCCAAGCTTTTCAAAGCGTCTGCCAATCTCGATCGCCTCTCCCTTATCCGCATCCTTCACGGTCATAATCAGGTTCTTATACTTCGGCAGGTTCACACCCGCTCCCATAAATGCCTTGTAAAGCGCTTCGTTGAAGGTCTTTGCAATGCCGAGGCATTCGCCGGTAGACTTCATCTCCGGTCCTAAGCTGATCTCCGCGCCCCTGATCTTCTCAAAGGAGAACACCGGCATCTTGATCGCATAATACTCTGCCTCCGGCTGCAGTCCGGGCTTGTAGCCGAGTTCTTTGATCTTCTTTCCGATAATAACCTCCG
>OQWA01000596.1_pt1 | contig 10739 bp, 8 predicted proteins | sample 1691581 | NCBI WGS metagenome assembly OQWA01 (sample SAMN03418264, study PRJEB22391) | human gut metagenome | biome: human-gut; feature: organic feature; material: feces | host: Homo sapiens | place: Tanzania | collected 2013-01
ATATGTCTTATTGGTATACTAGTTGTTTGTAAGAATTTGCTTAAGAATGGCACTTCACTGAAAAGTACTTGTAAGAATATAGCTGATACTATACTAAATATTATTAAAGGATTTGATTTTATTGGTACTTTTAATATGGAAGACTTTTCACTACGACAATTTAGGACATGCATATTTTGAATGAATACCATTAAGGTTACAATGTATCCTCTAGCGATATTTACAGGCATATCTAATTTATTTATTAAATAAGTCCAAATTATAAATACTATGATACCAATGGATAATCCAGAAATAAGTACTTCGCTAAATAGTTCTTTATTAAACAATGTTTCTTTGGGATTTCTTGGTGATTCATTCATGATATTTTTTTCCGATTTTTCAAATGACAAAGCAAGGTCTTGAAGCCCGTCTGTTACAATATTTAGCCATAGTAATTGAATGGCTACTAAAGGCATTGGCATATCTAGTATTATAGCTAGTAAGAAGAATAATACTTCAGCAACACCGCATGATAATAACATGTAACTAACTTTACGGATGTTACTATAAGCATTTCGTCCTTCTTTTACACCTTGAACAATTGAATTAAAATTGTCATCTAAAATTATCATAGAAGATGTTTCTTTCGCAACATCTGTTCCAGAGCCCATGGCTATACCTATATTGGCTGATTTTATAGCAGGAGCGTCATTTACTCCGTCACCAGTTACCGCAACAAATTCACCTTGTCTTTTGCATTTGCTATTTATTTTATTCTTTACCCAGTTTTCCTGCCTTTCGCCACCGTCCAAACGCATCATCCAATATCTCAGCCTTTGTCTTTGTCCGATACACTTTCTCTTTCCAATATCCCATGCGCACCTGCACATACCGCCAAGTTTCAATATAGGCTCTGTTCAAATGCCTCTCGATATTGTCCAACGAATTGTTGACTGCTTCCAATACCATTATCAAGTCTGAGGTGGAACAAGCTGCCGCTCCTGTAGCATACGGCACCAAATCGTTCACACTCTTGTATAGCTGTTCTCCATCTGCTGCTATTTGCTTGATGGCTTTGGCATTGATGGATAATAGCATGGTGTCGGCAAGGGCTATATGTTTGCGCTTCACGACTTTTCTGTTGAAGTCTTCTAATAACCGCTTGTAGTCGCTAATCCGTTCACTCACATTCTCGTAGGTGCTTTTTACGTTCAGCACAGTGCGCAACGACTGGTACATCACGTCTATCACATCAAACGCTCTGGTGTATTTGTCCAATTCCACATTCAGTGTCTTGTATTCACCTGTCTCTTTCTGGCTATAGTCGTGCAGTAATTGGTTGCTGTATTCCAATGTACTTCGTGCCAAGAGCAGACTACGCTGTTTCTTGTGGTCATTGATATAGGCTTCCACACTCGACACGTCAAAGCCCCATTGGGCTCTTGCTGCATTGGGTAACAGTGTCAATAGCATTACTATCATCAAAGTCGTCCTCATCCACTTGCCTCCTTTCTGCCTCTGGCTCCATTGATCCAACGCTCATAGCATTCTTCCAATAAGGTCTGTCTGCGTCCCATGTTATCGTCAATCTCTGGTAATGCACTTTTTAGTACATCTATGATGCTCCGCTTGTAGTGCATCATCTTTTCCAGCGATACCAAGTCAGCGTAAATCTTTGTGATACGGCTGTCCACTTCTCGTGCTATTTCCAGTCGGTCACTCGACCACAACAGATGTTTAACATCGCTGTTGGTTTGCTCTTCCATCGGGTCACTCTTGGCGTATTCGGTGGTTATCTTGCACGATGGATATTCCCTTGCTATCTCGGATATTCGGCGGTTTACTTCGTCGGCTTTTTCTTGCTCTGACTTGCTTCTGTCAAGTGTCATCACGTCTACCACACAGGTATTGGTGTATTCCGATGTCAAGTCCCATGCTATCTGCATGATGGCACGGTGTACCTTTACACCAAGTACAATCTTGGGCTTTCTCGCTATCGACAATGTTGATTTGAAGGTAACGATGCCGTTGATGTTTGGGACGGTTGCTTTACGTGTATACACATAGCCATTCCACACTCCTTTGTCTTGCCAAGTGAGGTTGTAGGCTGTCTTGCAATCGTTCATGATGGCTGGAATATGATAGTAGTCATCGGTTGCCACGTCGTTGTCCTTGCTTGCTTCTTCCTTGGCTTTTGCTATTTCTTGCTGCTTTTGTCGCCATGTCGCCAACTCCACATTCAGTTTGTCTATCTGGTCTTTGTTGGCATTGTATTGTTGGCGATAGACGGCAGCATCTTCTACACTGGAATTGGCTATCTTGCGAAGCAACTCCTTGTTTTCTGCTTCCAATTGACCTATCTGCACTTGCAACACTGTCACCTTACTGTCTGCTTCTTGCTGCATTCTGTCAAACTCCGACAAATCCAAATTGCCTTCTGTTACAGTTGTCCTCATTGCGCATTCCTTGCTGTGTGCATTGAGCGACTTGCCACATTCGCTACATTTGTATTGCGTTGTTCCTTGTCCCAAGGTCACACCGTCTGAGCATGTCACGCTGATGGTTACACTCTCGCATCCTTTCAGCTTGGCTGCATCGGTTGCCTGATAGTAGTTGCGTGTGTCGCTACCTATATAATAGGTGTAGCCTTCTTCATTGTCGTTCAGTTCCGACAGACGTGCTTGCAGTTGCGCCTTGAAGGTATTTAAGTCCATTGAATAGGAGTCGAACACGTCTTCATAGACAGTTTCTTCTCTGTCCCAACTTTTTGTAACCAAGATGTGATAGGCGAATGCTTTTTGCTTCTGCTTCTTCTTTTTACTGATGATATAGCTGCTTAACCTATAGCTTATATTATAGTTATATCCGTCATTCAGATTGTTCAGTTGCTGCACCTTGGCTCGTGACCATCCGGAATGGTTCTCAGAGTTTTGCAGAATGGCTTCTCTCTGATTTCCGTCCGGATAGAAGTCGGGATCTTTGGTACTTATCCTATACCAGTGATCGCCTTTCAATATACTGTTGTTGTCCGTCGGTGGATTATACTCCACAAGGGTTTCAGATCCTCTGTCCCTACGGTAGATATACCAGCGCTGGGTGTAGTACTGTCCATTTGCTTCACTCATATAGTCGGTTATCCACGACGTGAGATTGTAGTCGGCTATATTGAACAATCCTGCTACATTGTCTTTACCGCCTACCATACCCAATAAGGTGTTGCCCACATCTTTGTCAAATTGCTCAAACAGGTCGTTATAGCTATTGTATATGTCTATGACCTTGCCCACCTTGCCGTTAAACACTTCTTTGAACGCACTTTTCTGCAACAGTGCGTCACCGATATTGGTCATGCCTGATGTGGCAAGTCCCACTCCCATATTGTATAGGTTGTCGATGTCTGCCGTCAGATTGTCCACCGTGAAGTTTCCCGGTACTTTCGCCAAATCATTCAGCATTCCTTTCCAGTCTACATTGCCGATGTCCGACAGTTTCAGTATGGCTGCTATCTCTTTGTTGATTTCCAGAAACTGTATGTCTGCAAATGTCAAAGTGGAGTTGGTGACGACACTTTCAAACTGCATACACAAATTCTTTGTATCATCGCATACCTTTACCAGATAACTGCCCCAATACAAAGCGGTTTGAGGAGAGTGGAGCATCATCTTCGAGACTGTCCATATCTTTGGCATTATCTTATGACTCACCATATTGTAGATGCGCTTGTAATAGTAGTTCTCCGTGTTGCTGTTCCACAATCCCAAATCGGTCATTGCCTTGCGTTCCAAAAACTTACTGGCGAATATCCCTGCTGCCGCCAACTCTGCTGCATTGTAGTGCTTCAGGATTGCACCTACCTGCTCGCTGTAATAGCCTTCTGCCACGGCTTCCGCTCCGAAAGCTGTAGCCATTGCTGCCACTGTTTCCTTGTCGTAGTTCATGCTGTGAAATTGTGCACAGACTTTATTTGTCCATACACAGATTGTCAGCATGATGATTAGAAGTCGTTTCATTCGTTGCTATTGTTTTGTTTATAATTACACTGACATGTCAGCGTCTTTGTTTTGCAAATTCACAAACCACTATTACCCCAGAAAGGCATAAGGAGGCTTAGAAAGGCTTACCCTTAGAAGAGGTTCCAATATTCAGCACTTTTCCTACTTCGTTCACTTTTTGAGCGAAAGCCAATGACTTGCTGATGCCACTTGCATCCCAATCCCTGCAATATGCTTCGATGGCTTGCTGATGATTGCATCCTAACTTTCGTTTGTACAGTTTCAATGCTTCCTTCTCAGCTCGCTCCGTGGTATAGGTCATATAGCACTCATGCGGTTCCTCCACGCCATACACGGCACTGGTCTGTCCACGACGGATGAACACCTCTCGAAAAAAGGCGCGTCCTTCCTTGTTGTCAAGTCGGTTAATCGTAAAAATCTTCTTACAGTCCACATCCGTCAGTCCGAGTATCGTCTTGATGGTATCAAAACGCTCCCTGAACTTGCTTTGGTCAAGCAACATCACTACGTCGGAGTTGTTGATGATGGCTTCTTTCACGATTTCACTGCCGATAATGTCTTGTATCTCCTGAGTCACCACACCAACACTGGCCCAGAATTTACGGGCGGTCTTGTACAGATACTTGATGTACTCTGCCATCATGGGCGATGCGATGGCTTTCCACGCCTCCTCGATGATGAGCATCTTGCGGTTTTTCTTGATGCGCATCTTTTGCAGAAACACATCCATGATAATAAGTGTGACAAGAGGGAATAGTAGTGGGTCGTCCTTGATACTGTCGATTTCAAACACTATGAAGGTCTCATCGAACAGACTGCTGTCCATGTTCTCGTTGAGTGTCAACTCGTGACTGCCTCCTTTGTAGAACTCTTTCAACAGATAGTTGTAGGATGCCAAGTCGATTCCTCGCAGTCCGTTCTCATCACAGATTTCTGGTATGCGCATTGTACTGAACTCATAGAAGCTGTTGAAACACAAACGACCAATACTGTCTTTTCCAAAGTGTGCCTCGTAATACTCGTTGATGACTTGCTCAATGAGTTTGTCTTCTGTCTTTGTTACCGTACCTTGACTGCCTTTCCAAATCAGCATGACAAGATTTTTTAAGAATCCCAATTTCTCGATGTTCCATTCTTCTCTCTTGATTTGGAAGGGATTCATCGTGATGGGATGCTCTTCGGTATACGAGATATACTTGCCGTTGAAGTATTCACACAGTCCTTCATACGAATTACCAGTATCCACTAACACGATGTCGGTATTCTGCTCATGGGCTTGGCGTACCATGGAATTGACGTAAAAACTCTTGCCGCTGCCTGAAGGTCCGAGCACAAAGAAATTGCTGTTGTCTGTCAACTTGTTCTTGCCTTCCTTTCCCGATATATCTATGGCTACTGGCACTCCCTGTCGGTCGGTATAGTACACTTTAAAAGGTGTGTCCTCGCTATGTACTATCTTCTCCTTGTACATCATACTGACGGCTGCATCCGATAGGGTGAGGAAACGGTCGTAGTCTTCGCTCATTCCGAAGCAGTTGCCTGGGAATGAATTGACGAACAGCTCCAGTTGGTTGTATGCTCGCTTGGATATGTGGATGCCCATGCGCCCGAATGCGTTTTCTATATGGTTCGTACACTTTTGAATATCTACATTGGGTGCCACGGTCACAATAATATTATAATGTGTATAGACGAGTTGTTTGTTTTCTCTCGCTATCACGTCCTGCACTCGCTTGATGTCTTCCACTGCAATCAGGTTGCTTGGATTGGGCATCGAGGCATGGCGGTTTTTCTTCTTGTCCAATACTGCCAACTCTTTCTTTTGGTTGGGCATGAAGATGATTTGGTTATACACCACCGACTGCACTCCTGGTATGTTGTCTACTACCGATAGTAGGTCTACAGGCATACTGGTGTTATTCACTTCCATATTGGTATATGGACGGATGACACTGGGCAGATTGGCGCAGTCTACATCTACCAGACTGTACATTTTACAACGTCTGTCGCCCATGCCGATGGTCTCTTCATCCACCTTGAAGCCTGTCATACTTACGGTCTTGTCCCGAAAGTTCATGGCAAAGAAACGGTCTACATATTCCTGTGTCTCTTGCTTGCCGAGGAAGGATGCCTTCAGTCCAGCATCTTTCAACTGGTCATGTACCTTGCGAACCTTTACCATGAAGTCGCGCCACTTCTTATGGTCAAAAGAGAACAGACTGCTCTTTTTGTTTTCTTGGGTGATGGTCAGATAGGTGCTGCTGTCTGTGTATTCACGTCCTTCGTAATAGCGGAAGTAGGCTTCCGACAAGAACTCATGCTTGTCAGTACTCTCGTCCTTAAACTGTTTGCGTGTAAACACGTCTTGCTTGTGGATGGCATAGCCTTCGCCTAAGGTCTGACAGATAGCGGTGAAGAGTTGGGTGAACTCATAGTAGCTGTCAATGTTGGCGGAGTATTTCTGCACTGGATTTTCCATGCGCAGTATGGCTGAGTAGTCACCGTTCTTGGTATACACCACACCGATGCCGTCCACTTCCTCCACCGAGAAGTAGATGTCCTCGAATATCTTTTTCCGTTTGCCTCCAGTACCGAAGGCATATACGGATGTTGCCATGCCGATACATAGTGCAATGAAAAACAAGATGACGTATAGTATCATTTCTTTCCTTTCTGGTTATTCGTTATTCTCTCTGTGGCTGTTCTTTTCATTTCTTTCCTGCGTTTTGTTCTCAGGAAGCAACAAATAAAGGTAGGCTCACTCTTTCTTTCGTCGGAGCGAACCTACCTCTGTCAATATGCAATCAACCCAACAACTCTCATGATGGTTCTTCTTTTGATTTCCTTATCAGAAGCTCTTGCTATGGGCGTAGATATACACTCCTTGGTCGCTCTTCTTGGTATGCAGTCCCTTCCGCTGTTTAAGGAAAATGAGGGCAGCACCTGTGGAAATGGCAAATACAAGCACCACGAGCCCTACAACGAATCCCAACAAACAGTAAGCGATGATGAAACCTACAATGGCTCCACCTGCCGTACCTGCCGCCCAATAGATATAGCGTCCTTGGAATCCCATGAATTCAAGCGGTTTTTGCAATCCCTTGAATACGGGGAAGTCCGCATAGCGTTCTTCTTTATCTGCGTCCATAACAATAGTTTCTTTGCGTTATCACTCTCTTTTTGACAATCTCACTTCTTGCTGTTGTTCGGATTATGTGTCATTATCCGATACCGAAGAACAGAGGCAATGCCTGGGCTGCTGCAATCAGGAAGATACATGCGCCAACGACCATCATAATCTTCTTCTTGACGTCCTGCTCCTCGTTGTTCATGCTGATGTACACCGAGATAGCACCCACTACAGCTACTACACCTGCAATGGCATAGCACAATTTCACCACAATGGGCACATACTTGGCGATTTCCTCCGAATAACACAAGATTGTATCTAAGTACTTGATAATCAATACACGATAGATATAAAGGCAAGTATGATGTTCCCGAAATGTTCCAAAAAACATATTTTAATGGTGAGTTTGAATGCACTAAAAGAGGGTGTGTTCAAGGACATTGAAAAGGCTTCAAAAGTGGAATTGAGTGATAAAGACTTGTTAACACAGAATTAAGATTTGATTAACATATTTATGAGTGTATGGCGGTTTGTAAGCCGCAAGTAGTATATGTTTGATAAAAATGCAAGATGTTACGGACATAGTGTATATAATCCGTTACTTTCCACATTTTTTCTTTTCCCTATTTTTGAAATATCAAATTTAGGGAAATAAAAGAGTAAGCAAGTTACATATCTGATACTAACAAGTAGTGAGAGTGTTAAAAGTGGGGCTGATAGAGATGAAAAACCGAATTTTGTATCGTAGTTTGGAAACAAATCATTATCTTTGTACCATAATTCAAAACAAAATGGGCATCAACAAGCTAAAAGTGGTGTTGACAGAAGAAGCACAAGCCTTTTTGGATGCGCAGCCATTCAAAGCTCAGCAGAAGATATACTACAACATCTTCAAGGTTGAGGAAGGAGTGATGAAAGTTGACATCTTCAAGAAACTGGAGAATACCGAGATATGGGAGTTTCGCACTCTCTACAATGGTATATGCTACAGGCTTTTCTCCTTTTGGGATACAGAGGAAGATACTTTGATTATTGCCACACATGGCATAGTCAAGAAAACTCAGAAAACACCCTTAAAGGAGATTGCCAAAGCAGAAGAGATAAGAAAAGAGTATTTTAACAATAAAAAGAAATAGCATTATGGCACAGATGAAATTGATACCAGCAGACAATATGAAAGATAAACTTTGGGGTAAAAGAGGTACACCAGAGCGTGAAGCCATGGAAGCCAAGCTCAAAGAAGATGTGAACGCCTATATTGTAGGCGAAGCCATACGCAAGGCTCGATTGGCACAAAACCTCACGCAAGAACAACTTGGTGAACGTATCGGTGTGCAGCGTGCTCAAATTTCAAAGTTGGAGAAAGGTACAAGTGTTATCACATTGCCAACAATGAGTCGTGTATTCCAAGCTTTGGGTATCGCAACAGCCACTCTTGATTTGGGTATTGCAGGCAAGATTGCGTTGTGGTAAGATAATTAATAAATAAAACCTGAAATATATATCATCATACCCTCTAAGAAAGATGAAATACAACAATATAGATTATCAAAGATGTGTACTTATCTGCATGGTCGTGATGATACACATCGTGAATTTCAGTACACTATACCCTGACGTAAAAAACTTTATAAACTTCTTTTTCATGCAAGCGTTTTTGTTGATTACAGGCTATTTGGTAAACATCAGAAAAACGTATAAGGAATTTGCGTCTTACATCATGAAGATTCTCATTCCTTATATAATAATGGTTACCGGTTATGCTTTTGTATCAACATTACTACCAGTAAGAGATGGGGTAAACGAATTTACAATACCTATAATTCTTAATACGATATTTGTCACCTCTATTGGTCCATATTGGTTCTTGTACACAATGGCTATATGCGGGGTAATATATTATTTGACATTCAATTTGGTTGGCAAATGGAGCATAATGGGCAAATTGTGCTTATTTGCCACATTTCTTATGTTAGTCTCACAATACACTCCAGTTCTTAATTCTACGAATGCAGCTTTTTATTTCACTGGTGTCTGTTTGCGTCTGTCTGAAAAACGTCTTGATGAAATTATAAAACCATCGTTGTGGAGTATTCTGCCTTTCATAGCAATAGCAAGTTTCCCAAACTATAAAAATTGGAACTTTTTAGCGGTTACAATATTAGCATTGTCATTCCTTTCTTTCGTTCCGAAACTCATACAGAGTATCAATAACAAGAAGGTCTTGGGAATTATAGGATATATCGGAAGAAACACACTTCCTATATACCTTTTTCATCCAATATTCACAATGGGAGGCAAGTTAGCATTGCCACTATTCCATTTTGATAATTCTGGGGGGGGGTACATACGGTCTTCACTATTGCCGTTAGCATAATCGGAAGTATTGCTATTGCTGCAATCCTTGACAGATGTCACCTGTCTTATATTTTTGCGAGAAAAAGGTTCTTACGCTAATCATATCAACGATAAAATAAAACAGGTAGAATTTGAGAATGGACAATGATACAAGGTATATTTGCTATCATGTGCAATCTTGGTAGGATTATATAAGAGTGATGTTATTGCATTGATACCCAATACTTGTTGCTTGGTAGTCACTTGAAATGTTCCCAAAATGAGAATACAATGTAATCGAAAATTAAATACGTTAAATTACTACCCTTTCGTATCTAAACAGAATCCACACAGTCACTTTTCTACCGTTTAGAGCGTATAATACTGGTAATCAACTAATAATACATTCTGGGGTTGATTGCTATGCTGCAGAGCAAACTCTTTCTATAGAGGATGCTGTAGATGATAGTTTGTATTATGAGGGAGCTGTATATGTATTCTCGTATTTGGAAAACGAGATAGAAACAGGTGTTGTCTGTTGACGACTATAAAAAAACAAATATGGAAAGTAGATACTGTAATTTATATAAAGCATTAAAATTATATCTTTGTTATATTTTAATAGTGCTAATAGCTACACCACTTGCCGTGTACGCATTTTCTTTTTTGATAGAAAACTATCTTTTAGGATGGAGCATTTCATTTGATTTTATTTTAAACAACAATATCCTTGACGACATAAGTCTAATATTGGGAAGCCTACTCATAATATTACTATTCATTAAAAAAGGATATACCAATGTAAACAAATCTTGCAGTATGACAGCTATGGCGTCTTTTGACAAAGGGCTGCTTTTGTGGATATTAATATTGGAACTATCGTCTATACTCCCGATTAACATGTTAGTAGCTTTCCTTGATTTCGGCGACTTTGCCTTCTCCACTTCCGATAGTGCGTTGAGCGTAGCTGCAATTGTGGGAACATGTCTACTGGCACCGTTTGCAGAAGAATTGGTTATGCGTGGTGGTGTAGAGGAATATCTTCTACGCTGGAAGCCAAGCTCAGGTCTTGCAATAGTACTATCGTCGTTGCTTTTTGGGGTACTTCACCTTTATCCAAGTCTGATAGTCGTTGCCTTTCTAAATGGTTTGTTGTATGGCTGGGTATACTATCGGAGCCGTAATATTGTGGTATGTTTCTTAATGCACATGATCAACAATGTTGCTTCATGTCTTGCCGACTGGCTAAGACCTGACGACAACACTAGTCTTGACAT
>OQWA01000598.1_pt1 | contig 10738 bp, 7 predicted proteins | sample 1691581 | NCBI WGS metagenome assembly OQWA01 (sample SAMN03418264, study PRJEB22391) | human gut metagenome | biome: human-gut; feature: organic feature; material: feces | host: Homo sapiens | place: Tanzania | collected 2013-01
GCTCAAGGTCGGTGAGCTCTACCTTTTCATCGGTGTCGGCTAAGATGCTCGTTATGGAAAAGGAAAGCGACAATATTTTTGTAGCTTCGATAGGTGGATGGCTTAAGAAAAGTTGGAACTTTGCTTTCGAACGCCTTGTGATTTGGGTAAACAACCTTTTTAGCCGTAATAATCTCTTTACAGTCTCGATAGCAAATACTGGTATTGATATCACTAAGTCGACAGAATTTCAAGAAGCGGATATCATACATTTGCATTGGATAAACCAAGGCTTCTTGTCGCTACGTGTGATAAAAAAGATACTGAAAAGCGGTAAACCTGTGGTGTGGACGATGCACGATATGTGGGAGCTAACGGCAATTTGTCATCACGCCTACGAGTGTGATAGGTATGAAACTGAATGCAGGGAGTGTCAGTTCTTGCGTTTCCCTGGTAAGAACGATCTTGCACATAGAGTATTTTTGAAGAAAATAAAGGCCATGGAGGGTAAGGTGACTTACGTAGCTGTAAGCAAATGGCTTGCAGAAAGGGCTTTGAGGAGTAAGATGGTGGGAAAGAATGTTGTGAAGGTGATACCCAACTCCATTTCGCTATCTCGCTTTCCGATAAAAGACAAGATAGAGGCTCGCGACCATTTCAATATTGGCGGCAATAAGAAAATTGTGGTGTTTGGTGCTGCTCGCATAGATGCTCCAATAAAGGGTTTCGAATATCTAAAACAGGCTTTACGCATTATTGCAGAACGAAAGCCGGAGATGGCTACCGATATGTTGCTTATGGTGTTTGGCGGTTGCAAGGATGAAACGGTGTTAGAAGATATCGCTATACAGAGTGTTTGGCTTGGCAAGATAAATGGTGAATCAGAACTGGCAAAGCTATATTCTGCTGCAGATGTTGCCGTGTCGTCATCGCTATATGAGACTTTTGGGCAGACTCTTATTGAGGCACAGGCTTGTGGCTGTATGCCGGTATCGTTTGCAGGTAGTGGACAGCAGGATATCATAGTGCATAAGCATACAGGATATTTGGCGGAATATAAGTCGGCTGAAGACTTGGCAAATGGCATATTGTGGGCTTTTGATGCTGAGGTGAAACGTACGGAATTGCGCAAGAATGTGATGAAGAACTTCTCACAAAGTGTGGTTGCCAACCAGTATATAAAATTGTATAACGAGATTTCTGGTTTACAGGCATAGCATAAGGAGATGAAATAAAAGAGTTTGTAATTTTCTATTTATAAATGATAAAATTTTCGATAATAACTATAACCTATAATGCCGAGGAATGTTTGCAACGCACCTTGGATAGTGTGTGGGAGCAGACTTACCAGTATGTGGAGCATATCATCGTTGATGGTGCTTCGAAAGATGGTACGGTGAAGATGGCGCAAGAATATAAGCGCGAGAATGATGCCGACGAGGATTGTCTGCATGATGTTGTGGTGGTGTCGGAGCCTGATAAGGGACTCTATGATGCCATGAACAAAGGATTGAAGATGGCTACTGGCGACTATGTGCTGTTTCTGAATGCTGGAGATACGCTGCCTAATGCAGATACCCTGGAAAGTGTGGGAGGAGCCGTTGGCGATGGCGAGGCGATGCCTGGTGTGCTATATGGCGATACCGATATCGTGGATGCTGAGGGCAACTTTATCTGCCATCGTAGGCTTGCGGCACCAAAGAAGCTCACTTGGCGCTCGTTTATGCATGGTATGCTGGTGTGTCATCAGGCTTTCTATGCTCGTACCGACTTGGCAAAACAGACACCATATAACCTTGATTATCGCTTTAGTGCCGATGTTGATTGGTGTATAAGGATAATGCGCGAGGCAAAGCGTAGAGGGTTGCCAATGAGGAATGTAGGCTTCGTGGTGGCTAATTATCTTGATGGAGGCATGACAAATAAAAACCATAAGGCTTCGCTGAAAGAGAGATTCAAGGTTATGAGCAAGCATTATGGCTTGATACCAACGGTGATAATGCATCTGTGGTTTGTGATAAGACAGGCGATAAAGTGATTGGGATGAGATAAAGGGGGATATAGATATAAGAACAAAGCCCATCCAGAGGAAACTCTGGGTGGGCTTTGTTGTGGGAGGGAACGAGGGAAAGCGACGCAGCCGAGCTGCGACGAACGCAACCCATGGGGCAGGGCTGGCGCTTGGCTAATATATTACATGCGCTTGGCTAATATATTACACGCACTTGCCAGCTTATTTCACGCTCCACTCGAAGATGCCGGCTGACTTATCGGCTGGCAATTCTACCTCGAGCTTTAGGGCTGTGGTCTTTACAGGCTTGAAGTTTACTGTGCAAGCACTACCCTTTTCGGTAGGATAGTTGTCGGCATCAGCAACAGGAGCCCATGAGCCATCGGCAGTCTTATAGTATACCTTCCAGCTCTTTGGCAATGAGCAACCACCCCAAGGCTGGTCGTCAAACCAGTAGGTGGTGCAGCTCTTCACTTCTGCTGCCTCGTTGAAGGTATATGATATCCATTCTGTAGAAGCCTTCTTTGGCCACCAATGAGTGTAAGGAACTGAGCGATCGTCGGCATTCATCGGTACCAAACGGTCGTTGATGCTCTCTATGGCAGGCATCTTTGAAGAGGTCTCTATCTTGCTTGTGGAAGCCAATGTTGCTGGCAAAGCAGGTGTTGTAGCCTTCATGTCCTGTGGCAACCATACCTTCATGTCTCCGCTACCGCGATGGCACCAAGCATAGTAAGGGATGAGAGTGAGGCGAACATCCTTGGTGGCAAGGCGACCATTTGTATCGAATATGAGACATTGAGCATCGGTGGTAAGGGTCTTCATATTGATTTCCTTGTAAGCATGGAGCTTAGCCTTGCTGTCGGCAGCGATGAAGTTGTCGAGCGCCATGGTGCCGAGAGTGAACTTAGGCTCCTGGTTGAGGATAACGGTCTTGATATCAAACTTGTTGTCTGGCCATTCTGCGCAATATACCAATGGACCACGCTCTACTTCAACCATACCACGGTCGGCTTCCACATTGTTGTTAGCTCTAACGGTGCGAGCCTCCATATCGAAGTGAACTTTCACAACGTCGCCCTTCTTCCATTTTCTATCGATAGTGAAATAGCCATCTTCGGTGAGCTTGGCATTGCCTATTTCTTTGCCATTTATGGTGATACTAAAGCCTAATCTTTTACCGTCGCTATAGCTGTAGAGGTTTGTTGGCACTACCTGTCCCTTAACCCATCCTGGAATACGAATTTTCATAGCGAATTTGCCTGCGCTATTCTTATCGATATTGATGCGGATGTCGCCATCGTAAGGATAGCCTGTGTTCTGAGTAAGAGCAACGGTCTTGCCTGCAACCTTGAGGTGAGAAGAGTTGCTGAGGAAGAGGTTTACGTAGAGACTTCTGTCCTTAACGGCATATACATAGCCTGGCAATGAAGGGATAAAGCGGCATATGTTGCTTGGGCAACATGCGCAACCAAACCAAGGCTGGCGCTGATGCTGACCGCGCGACTCCAATGGGTTAGGGTAGAAGAAGCCACCGCCATCGAGCGATACGCCACTAATCAAACCATTGTAGAGGCTGCGCTCCAATACATCATAATATTTAGATTCGCCATGGAGCAAGAACTGACGATAGTTGACATATACATTACCTATGGCAGCACAGGTTTCGCAATAAGCGCTCATGTTAGGCAACTCATAGTTTTTGCCAAAGGCTTCGCCATGAGAGGTAGCTCCGATACCGCCGGTGATATATAGCTTCTTGGTGACGATGTTGTTCCAGATGTTGTCGATGGCATGGATATATGCAGAGTCGCCTGTGAGAGCTGCAACATCAGCCATACCAGCATACATATATGCTGCACGAACGGCATGACCTACAGCCTCGTCTTGGTCTATTACAGGCTTATGGCTCTGAGAATATTCCTGCTTGATGGAAGTTTTGCCACGATAGTCGAGGAAGAACTTTGCCTCGTCGAGATATTTCTTGTTGCCTGTGACGAGATACAAACGGCAAAGAGCCATCTCGGCAATCTGATGACCAGGAACAACGCAAGCCTGACCAGCCTTCGGACCAACTTCGCGAACCACGCAGTCGGCATATCTTATAGCGATATCCAAGAACTTGCGGCTGCCTGTGGCTTGATAGTGAGCTACGGCACCTTCTACCATATGACCGAGGTTGTAGAGCTCGTGGCTCAAGTCCTCTTCCTTCGACCATCGAGTTTTGCCAGCCCAATGGTGAGGATGTTCAGGGTTCATGGTGCGTGCGGTATATAGATAGCCGTCAGCCTCCTGTGCAGGAGCTATGATGTCGAGCACAGAGTCGATATACGCTTTTAGCTTTGCGTCAGGATAAGTTTGCAAGATGTAGCTTGCACCCTCGATAGTCTTGTAAGGGTCGGTGTCGTCGAACGAGAAAGGTTCTACTTTGTTTACGTCATAGTCTTTGCTTGGGTGTGCGGCGCGCTCAAAGTTTTTGTATCGTCCGCTTTCCTCGCATTTGCTGAAAGCCAAAGGAATGGTAACCTTGCGGCTTGCTTCAAGGCGCTGTCCCCAGAAGCTGTTTTCTACTACTTTCACCGATGTGAAAGGAACTGGAGTAATTGGGTATCCGCCATTGCTCTTAGCCTGTGCGTTAGCAGTAAAGGCGATGGTTGCGGCTACCATTGTCGATAATAGTTTCTTCATTTGATTATTTGGTTTCTAATTAGGATAGTGCAAAGATATAAATATATTTGTATTTCTTGGTCAATTATCAGCCAATTATGGATTATTATTGTTGTTTTTCCACTCTTTCTTGAAATATGAGCATTTTGCACCTTGAAATTGACTTATTTTTCTTACTTTTGCAAATAACTCAATGATAATCTTATGAAACAAGAATTAGAAAACAGAATACAGCAAGCTGTAGAAAACTTTATGCAAGGCTATGGTTGTAGTCAGAGTGTGGTAGCGGCATTTGCCGACATCTATGGTTTGGATGATAACATGGCAAAGCGCATAGCTGCAGGCTTTGGCGGTGGCGTTGGCAGAATGAGGATGATGTGTGGTGCCGTATCGGGATTGGTGATATTGGCAGGCCTCGACTGTGGACAGACGGAAGGCAACGACCGTCAGGGTAAGTCGGCATGCTATAAGGTGGTGCAGGAGCTACTTGAGACATTCCGTCAGCGCAATGGCTCTATCATCTGCTCTGAGCTCTTAGGCTTGGGAGGTGTGAAGCCACAACCAATAACATATATGCCAGATGAACGCAATGCCGAATACTATAAGGTGCGCCCTTGTGCACGCAAGGTAGAGAGTGCGGCAAGAGTGTTTGCGGAGTATTTGGAGAAGAAATAAAAAAAGCCTCACCCCCAACCCCTCTCCAAAAGAGATGGGAGTAATTAGACTTGAAGTGAAGAACGAAGAATAGAGCTTCGCACTATAAAAGAAAAAAGAATAAATAGAAAGGGAATAACTAAAAAGAAGATAACTAAAAAAGGATAGCGGAAATATTTTGTTTCCGCTATCCTTTTTTCTATTATTGTAATTGATTCTTCACTCTTCATTCTTCATTCTTCGTTCTTCACTCTTCACTTTCTCTATGAGGCATACAGCATAGGCGCTGATGCCCTCTTCGCGACCCGTGAAGCCGAGGCGCTCGGTGGTAGTGGCTTTGATGGATATCTGGTCGGTATCGCAACCTATGACTTCAGCAAGGCATGCCTTCATGGCTTCTACATGAGGGGTTATCTTTGGACGCTCAGCGCAGATGGTGGCATCTATATTGCCGAGGCGGTAGCCCTTGGCTGCTAAGAGGTCGATGGTTTGGCGAAGGATGATTTTGGAATCCATGTCGAGGGTGTCGGCAGAGGTATCAGGGAAGTGATAGCCTATGTCGCGCATGTTGGCGGCACCAAGCAAGGCGTCGCAAATGGCATGTATCAATACATCAGCATCGCTATGGCCAAGCAAGCCCAGCGTGTGGTCTATCTTTATTCCGCCAAGCCATAACGCACGACCAGGCACAAGCTTATGGACATCGTAGCCCATTCCTACTCGGATATTCATTTGGTATTGTTTTTTAAAAAGATAAATATAGGGTGGAGGGAAAGATGGGGAGGAAAGGGAAAGCGACGCAGCCGAGCTGCGACGAACGCGACCTAAGGGGACGGGCTGGCGCAGCTAACTATAGAGGTAGAGCTAGCGCCAAGCAAGCCAAGAAGCTAACGCCAAGCAAGCCAAGAGGCTCGCGCTTATTTAAATAAATCCTTTATTCCATCCATGTCGAAGCTGAGGGTGAAGCGGAGAGTTTGGTCAAGAGGGTTGCTCTTGGCAGTTGCTATCACATAGCCAGCATCGAGAGAGAAGACATTCATGCGGAAACCGGCACCCACGGTGAAGTATTTGCGGTTACCCTTGTTCTCGCTCTCGTGGTGATAACCAGCGCGAAGAGAGAACTTGTCGTTGTATACATATTCGGCACCCACGCTCCATTGTATCTCTTGCAATTCCTCCTTGAAGCCGTTAGGGGCATCGCTGAAGCTCTTGAATATACCGCTGATAGAAGATACGTCGTAGTAATCTTTCTGCACACGCTCCTGATAGTCTTCTGTGCTCTCGCCATCTTCCTGCTTAGGATATGTAGGCACGAGGAGCTTGTTGGCATCAGCAGCTATTGTGAAGCGGTTGTATTCGTCGATGGGTACCATGAGCGATGCACCAAGACGAAGGTTGGTAGGGATAAACTCAGAGTCGTCGCTACCGCCGAAAGTAATCTTACTACCGATATTTGAAACGTTGAGACCTAAGCCAAGCTGACATTCGCGGCTACCGATGTTGAGATAGTTTTGATAGTACATCGAGAGGTCGGCAGCAAAAGCAGAACCAGGAGATGTATCTTCGGTGTAGTCGTAGGTGAGATCGGAGTAAATCCAACGTACGCCTGCCGAGAGTGAGAAATGTTCGCTCAGCATAAGTGAATAAGCAACATCGAGCGACATCTCGTAAGGATTGATGGTCATATCGTTAGTGCCATCCTCAGAGCTGGTGGTGAACACTTCACCAAGAGAGAAATAGCGCAACGAACCAGAAATGGCACTATAGTCGCCAATGCGATAGTAGCCCACGAGATAGGCAAGGTCGATATCTGATACCAACTGTCGCAACCATGGTGTATAGTTGAGTGCTACACCTGCGCGAGATATCGTGAAAGGATATTTCGCAGGGTTCCAGTATTGAGATACTACGTCAGGGTCGGTGGCAACACCCACGTCGCCCATACCTGCTGCACGAGCATCAGGGGCAATGGTTTGTGATGTTACCGAGGTGTTGATAGGGTTGAACATGTTTTTCTTATCCTGCGCCTTGGCAACAGAAGTAAGCATCACGAGTGCAACCGCGAGGATTATCTTTGATATTTTATTCATCTGCGTTGTTATATATATAATATGGTGTAAACAATATAATAACGTAAGTGGTGGGCTATTTATTGCTTATAACCACAAGTTTGTTGGCTTTTGATGCTTGGCTACTGCCTTCGCATGCTACTCTGACACGATAAAGATATACACCCGTTTGCAGTTGCTGACCGCTGTCGGTGCATAGATTCCATGTAGAGGTATAGGCTCCGCTGGTGGATACTCCCGACTCATGGCGCGTCCATAGCAGGCGACCGCTGGCGTCGAATACATCAATGTCGACATCCATTGTTGTGCCCACGCGGTCGTGGTTGATGATGAATGTTGTTGATGTTGATGCAGGATTCTTTGTAACGCCTACGTTGAAGAGCTTTGGTGTAAGGCCACGCACAACATTGAAGTCGAGCGATACCGTCGACGAGTTGTTCAAGATGTCCCAAGCACGGAACTTCAGAGTATGTTTGCCTGCTGATAGTTCTGGAAGCTGATAATATGTGGTGCCTGAGGTATATGTGCCGAAGTCGTAGACGAAGTTATCGTTTAGCGTGTATGTCTTTGACATGTCACCATCTATGATGAGCTGCAAGTCGTGGCCAATGCCGTTGCCTGTGGAGTTTATGCCATTTGCATCTGTTATCTGTGCCACGAAATAAGGAGTGGAGTTTACATTGCCACCATTGACGAATGAAGGCGAATTGAGATAGCAGTATATTGATGGACCGATGGAGTCGTTGTCGACAGCGGCTGTACCACCAACAATGAAGTTGGTGCAATATCCATGAGCCAGCATCTGCTTGTCGCTGCTTACGGCATGGAAGTTCATTATACCAGCCTTGTCGCTATAGTTGATGTCCATAGGCACAGCAAACGAAAGATTGAATTTGCCATTCTTGATGCTGTCGGAACCATTAAACAAATACTTCGTATAGTCGTAGAACGTGAAGGCTGAGTCGGCGGCTGCAGAGGCATTCATATTGCATGTTATCAGTTCACGCGAGTCGCGGATGGTAGCAGAAATCAATCCTGTGAAATCGTTGTTGCCTTCGATATGACCACAAATGGTTGCTATGCTTCCTGCCTGTAGGGTGGCTTTGTTTTGAGTGTCATTGACAGAAATGCCGTTGATAGAGTCTACCACAACCTTTTGAGTAGGCAGATGTAGAGCCACTGCAGGGTCGCCAAGTAGCTGATATTGCAGTTTGTTGGCAGAGCGGTCTTCTGACGATGTTATGAGATACGACTTTGTGAGTCGTTGTGCTTCGCCGATGGTGATAGGTTTACCATTGCTATCATAGGTGAGTACATATTTCATAAAGGCGCGGTTGATGGCTTTGTTTTGTGGTACAAATACCGTGCGGGCAGTACCGAAGAATGCCATGGCGCCACCATTCTCGTTGAGCACAGCCGTTTCGCCTATCGTAGGTTCCACGCCATCGTAAGGCATGATGTCGCAAGTGGCTGTTACCCATAGAGGGAGATTCTTATTGCTGAAAGCCTTGAAGTCTGTTAGTCGTAGCACATTCTCATGCGATACCTGGTCTGGACGACCGTGGCCACCATAGTCGAAGATTAGTGCGCCAGAAGATTGCAAGCGCTTGATGAGGTTGGTTACCGCAGGATAGCCATGACCAGAGGCAGATGTCTCCTGAGGATAAGCATCCCACATAATCTTGCGAACCAAATATTCAGGGTGGGCAGAGATTGTGGCATCAGCAACCTCGTTGACATCGTGCATGTGGACATTGTCGTCGCCATCATCGCCCATGAAAACTATAGTATTCTGCCAACTTCCAGCATTCTTGTTTTCTACATAGCCGATAGTCTTGTCGACCATAATCTTGGCTTCAGCCTCTGTAGTTACAGGGAAACGACCAACGGCAATGTCGGGACGGTCGGAAGACAAGAGGTTTGCACCCTCGCCATCGTCGAGAAGACAATAGAAACCATCGTCGGCATAGCAAGTAGTTTCAGAGAATGAATTCTCGCTCTCAAAGACAAGCAGATAGTCGTCGGGCGACATGTTGCGACAGTCTTGAGTTAGCATGCGGTTGTCCCATACGCAGTCGCCAAACAATAGCAGATGACTTGGCATATCAGCCTCAGTCTCAGCACGGTCGTAGAGCATCTTCATATATCGGCGATATGCGTTGGCATCAGGAGTGCCGCTTGAGAATTCGTTGAAAAGTTCATCTGCAGGCACCACGTTTACTCGCATGCCATCGTGCTGACGATGGAAGTCGGCAAGACGGTTAGCTTGTTTCAGCAGTTTCTGCGATGTAGGTATTATTATCACCATGTCGGCAGCAGAGTCGGCATGATGGTTTTGGTTTGTTATGTTGTACACATACTCGGCATCAGGAAACGAGCCATCGAGCGAAGGTGCAGGCAATGGCTTATCCCAAGCTGCAGAAACGAAGTCGAGGCGTACAGGCGGACTTCCGTTATTCCTTATAGTTATAGTATCTTTAGCCTGCAGCGAAGAGATGGTGTAAGTCTTCATAGCCTCGTTGCCAGCATAGTATTTTGCTGGCACAGAGATAGTGATAGTGCCAAGAGAAGCACCGTTGTGCAAAACCTCTACGCTACTCCAAGAGCCTGCCGAGACGTTGACTGAAAGTTGAGCAGATGTGGCATTAGCAGGTTTTGATAATACCACCTTTTGCGAGCTACCGCTACTTATAGCCTTAGAGTCATAGAGATTGCGACCACCATGATACCATGCGCAGCCGTCTACCTCGTATATGCTGTGGTAGTCGTTGTTAGAAGGATAGAAAGCAGAGATGAAAGCAGCAGAGTCGGCTTTTAGAGGTTCTTCTTCGCTGTTTGTAGTCTCTGTGATGAAATAATATCCGTAGTCGGAATAAGGATTACGGGTACGGCGAGTGGCAGTAGGACTGCTCCATGATACAGGACCACGAGCATAGAAAAGGCGTGACTTGCCACGGTCGTAGGTTGCAACTTCTTTTAAGTCGTCGAGTTCTTTTTGGGTCTTGCCATAAGATATCACCGCCGTTTCTTTTATTGTACCATAAAACACTGCACCTGTACCATTTTTTTATTCCATTTAGGTGTAAAGTATCCGCAAATCAATTATTTTAGACCGTAAATTTAGTCAATTCGCCAATCAATTCCTCTATTTTGGTATTTAGTTCGCTAGAATTCTGATCCACAGCCTGCATCATGCCGTTTAATTCCTGTATGGAAGCTGTCACCTCTTCCGAAGCAGCCGCATTTTTCTCTGCGCCTTCTCCAATTTCTGTAATACGCTCAGAAATCACATTGATCTCTGTCATGGTATCTTAACAAATATATTGAACTTAACAAGGAAGAATTATGAAGTATATAT
>OQWA01000599.1_pt1 | contig 10730 bp, 14 predicted proteins | sample 1691581 | NCBI WGS metagenome assembly OQWA01 (sample SAMN03418264, study PRJEB22391) | human gut metagenome | biome: human-gut; feature: organic feature; material: feces | host: Homo sapiens | place: Tanzania | collected 2013-01
AGTTTTTCAAGCGGGCGTTGAATACCGTCGTAAATACCTTCGATAAGTCCGGGCGCGAGTTCGACCGACAGAGGATAGCCGGTTGAATATACGTTTTCGCCGGGGCCCAGTCCCGAGGTTTCTTCATAGACCTGAATGGAAGCTTTATCCCCGCGAAGTTCGATAATTTCGCCGATAAGTTTCTTATCGCTGACGCGGACGACGTCGTACATTTTGCTGTCGCCCATATTTTCCGCAACGATAAGCGGGCCGCTGACTTTTACGATTTTACCAACGTTTAAGTCGTTTTTCTGCATAATGTTAATCCTCTCTGTTAAACAAAATATCCGCGCCGATAGCCTTTTCCACGTCGCTTCTTATGCCGTCCATACCAAAGCCGTTGCTGCCCTCTCCCGAAGGAATGGGAATGACGGCGGGATAAGGACGCGCCTTATATCTCTGAATGACGTCGCTGACTTTTTCGGCGATTTGTTCGGTAATAAATATGACCGCGCAGTCCCGCGCGAGTTTTTTAAGGACGGTTGCCGCCTCGTCCGCGCTTTCGACGGCGTGGACTTCCAACCCGATTGCCTTGAACGCAAGGACGCTGTCCTTGTCACCCACGACGGCGATTTTGCCGGTAACCGTATTGTTTTCGTCTTTTTTAAGCATAAAGTTCTCTCGTCCTTTGTCTTAAAAGATTTTTATCAAGGTTGTTTTTGACCGCCGACACGATAAGTTTGACGGCTTTGATTTCGGTGAGCCTGCCGAAGTAATACCCGACGATGGGCGCAACCGAAAACATGTCGTATTTATTGTCCTTGAACAGTTTCGTGATTTTGTTGTCGACGGCGGTTTCGAACCTGACCATGCCGTCCGCGTCCGACAACGCAACGTCGATAAGATCGCCGACGCTTATTAAAAGTTTCGCCTTATCTTTCACGACGTCGTCCGACGACTCGTACAATTCGTCAAACCAAGCCTTGTCTATGCTGCCCGTTTCGACAAATCCTTCGTCAAACACGCTTTTGTCAAGGTGAAGTTTCCTGCACCTTAAAAACGCCGAAACGTTTGCGGTGTCGATTAAAAGATTCAGCCAGTCTTTCAAAGCCTGCTGATTGCACTTTGAAATGCGGGCGTACATATCGGAAAACATCGCCTTGTCAAGGGTTACGTCGATAAACCTCGGGCTTCTGTTGCCGTCTGCGAACTGAACGTCGATTGCGTCAAGCGCTTCCGCCATAAAGGACGGATAACTTTCGTAGTTATCGTCAAAAATATCCGCCTTCATTTTGTCGGTGTCGAAAAGCCCTGCGGGCATAAGCATGTCTTTCACGTCGTCAAGGCGCAGATACTTCGCTTTTATCAGAACTTTCGCGTTGTGATAATCGTTTTTCAGAAGCACGGCGTCCATACCGGTTTTTTCAAGCATATTTTCCTTGAAAAAGTCGACGACGTTTTTTTCTTTCAGCGCGACAAGGTTTTCGTACGAGCGGTAATCGTCAAGCGCGACGCCTTCGGAAAACCCGCATTCCTGCAAGATTTTGAAAGCGTCCTTAACGTTTTCGGCGTCGATAAGACGCGAAACGTGCAGTTGACTCATAAGCCCGTTTTCAAGCGCTTTTATACGCGCGTTGACGTACAACAAATTATCCGCCATTTCAGACACCCTTGAACAAAAGTCCGGCGATTTCGCTTTCGGTTTGTTCTCTCAACAACTTGATTTCGACTTCGAGCGTAAGGTTTTTGTCAACCCCGCCGCCGCTGAGCACGACGCCGCCTTTGAAGTCGCCGAGATCCTTACTTAACGAAAGGTTAATGCCGCGTTTTTTCGAATAAGAATCGAAAAATGCTTTCGTCAGAACTTTGGCGTCGTTTTTTGAAATCGTGACGACGTCGCCGTCTTCGGCAGCAGAATCGAGCATACCTTCGATAAGGTTTTTGTAATCCTTGTCGGGAACGTTTCTGACCGCGTCCGCCGCTTTGTCGTAAACGTCATCCAGAAGCGCGATTTTTGCGTTGAGCTTTGCCTTTTTAAGGTCAAGCCCGGCAACGGTTATGCGACGACCGACGTATTCGACGCCCGCGGTTTCGGCGGCTTTTTCGGCAACGGAAACTTTGTCCTTTGCCTGCGCCTTTGCCTTATCGAGCGTAGCGGTTGCGTAGTCGTTTGCTTCCGCGACGATTTTATCGGCTTCTTGTCTTGCGTCCGACAGGATTTTTTCAATAATAACGTCTTTTCCTTCCATTTTAATTAAACGATTTTGGGAATGAATACGCCGAGGAACGAGATAAGGAGCGCGAGAACCGCATACGTTTCGACCATGATCGCCATGGTGATTGCCTTACCCGATTCTTCGGGACGCTTCGCAACGAGAGCGACGCCCGACACTGCGACTTTTGCCTGATGGAGTGCGCTCAGCAAACCGACGATTGCCATGGGGAGGCAAGCGAACAGAATGGTGAGACCGCCCTGCCAGGAGATATCCGTCATACCCGCGCCGTTGAAAACGCCGATTTTAAGGAATACCATAAAGGCGATAAGCAAGCCGTAGATGCCCTGCGTACCGGGAAGAAGCTGCAAAACGAGAAGTTTCGAGAATTTGTCGGGATCTTCCGCAGTGACGCCTGCCGCCGAGCGACCGACCATACCGACACCGATTGCCGAGCCTACGCCTGAAAGTCCTGCCGCGAGCGCTGCGCCGAGCATTGCAAAAACTAAACCTAATGACATAAAAAGTACCCTCCTACTTTTCTATATAGTTGTATTTTGTATTTGAGCCGAGGGGTTTGAAAACGTGTCCGCCGCCCTCGAAAAATCTTCCGAAGAATTCAATAAATTGAAGTCTTGCGTCGTGGATATAAGTGCCAAGCGTGTTGATTGCGATATTAAAGACGTGCCCGACCGCAAAAATGGGGATCGCCACGATAACGCCAAGCACGGATATGCCGTTGAACGTCAGTATATTGATGATGACTTTGCAGATTTCGTTGACGACCATTCCGATGACCGCCGTTGAAAGTCCCAAGCCGAACAAACGGCTGTACGACAATATATCGCTGAAAAAGTTTACGCCGCCGTAAAGTTGCGAAAACCCGCCGAATATCTTTTTGATGCCCTTTTTGCCGCGCCCGCCGAGAACGAGCATCAGCAGTACGCCGACCACCATAAACACGATACCCGCGATTTTGAACCCGTCGGCAAGTTTCAGCAGCATGTTAAGCGCAAGCAGGATAATACCGATGAGTATCGAAAACCAGCTTATGACCTCGTTGAACAAACCGATAACGTCTTTGTCGCGTTTTATAAGGAGATATCCTTTCATCGCAAGGCTGACGTTGATTTGCACCACGCCGACCGCAAGGCTTAATCCCAGCATATAAAGCGCGGTGTTCGGGTTTGTTTCGTCAATGGGCTTGAACCAGATAAGTTTTTCCAAAAACGTACCCGATACGTCAAACGCAAGCCAGCCGCCGAAGACCACGCCCCAGATGAACGTCGACAATCCGCCCATTCCGATAATCAGAAGTATTCTGCCTTTTCCGGGAGGAGGTTTCAACAAAAAATATCCCAAAAAACCGCCCAGCATAAGGATAAGTCCGTACACGGCGTCGCCCATCATAATTCCGAAAATAATGAAATAGAAAAACGCGACGACGGGATTCGGATCGACGTCCCGATACGACGGGGGCGAGTACATGTTCGTAATGTTTTCGTACGGCGCGACGATTTTATTGTTTTTGGTAAGAGTCGGCACGCTGTCGCCGGCAACGGGATCGCGCGTTTCGATAACGACCGCGTCGGTAGTATTTTTAATTGCGCCTACGACCTTTTCTTCCTCGTCTTTCGGGAACCAGCCTTCCAGGACGAACGACGTTTTCGTAAGAGCAAGCCCGTCGGACGCAACGAGTCGCGCGTTTTCGACGGTGTAATAATCGTAAAGTTGTTTGAAGTCGGGAATATCGTCTTCAAAAGACAAAGATTCTTCGAGGAGGCTTTGCTTTTCCCTGTTGAGCGTTTTTACGTCCTGTTCGAGTTCCGCGATTTTTTCGCTTGCGGTAACGTCGAAGTTATACGACGTTTTCACAAAGTCCGCTTCGTTTAGGGCTTCAAAAACCTTGTCGGCGTCGGATTTCAGCGCGACGACCGCAACGGGCAGCAATTTTCCGCCTCCCATAGTTTCGATATATACGGGATATTCGCTCCTGATTTTTTCAAGGACGGAAGTTTTTGAAGAATCTATAACGCCAAGAACGACCGACGTATGCGCGGTATCGCAAAACGCCGACATTCTGACGGCGACGTCGGAATAAACCGACAGCCCGTCGATGGTCGCGCGAAGTTTGTTCGTTTCCGCCTTTATATCGGCGTAACGACGGCTGATTTCTTCCAGACGGGAAACTTTCGACATTATTTCGTCTTCCCGCCCTTCGATTTCATAAAACTTTTCAAAGCCGATTCTGGGCGTCGGATTTATGAATTTTTTCTTTTTGGGAGTTACGTTCAGGACGTCTTCGGGCGCGACCGGCGTTTTGTGTTTTTCCGCCTTGGCTTCCGATTTTTTGATAAGTACCGCGGTGCGGCTTTCGGTTTTCAGAAAGTCGAAAACGAATTGAAGGCGCAACGTAGCAGACGTGATTTCGTCACGCCTGTCAAGGTTTTCCTTATTAAAAGTGTTTTCGATAAGTTCCGACCGCTGCACTTCGACGACGCCCGTTTTTTCAAGCGTTTTCAAAAGCGCGTGCTTATCCTTGCCGTAAGCGACAAGGGTAAGTTTTTTCATATCAACGATTGCCATATTTTGTGAAAAGTTTTTCTTTTACGGTTTCGACCGCGGCGTCTTCGTTCACGACGCATTTTGAGATAAAGTCCGAGATTTCCTTGTTGCCTTCCCTTGCTATCATTTCGGTTTTTCTTTGCGCCGCGACTTCCGCGTTGTTCTGACGAAGACGGGTTGCGTCCTTGCTGTCTTTTGCAGCCTGTTTCAGAATAACGTCGGCTTCGGACTCGGCTTTCAGCCTGATTTCCTTTGCGCGGGCCGTTGCGTCACGGACGATTTCTTCCGCCTGATTTTCGGCGCTCGTGATATTTGTTATTACTTCCTGAATCATTAAAATTCCTCGTGTAATTATTATTTGAAGTTCTTGTCCTCGATTGCGGCAATTTCGTCAAGGCGTCTTTGATGACGTCCGCCCGCATATTCGGTTTTCAGCCAAAGTTCCACGATTTGCACCGCAAGTTCGGGACGTACTACCCTGCCGCCCATTGCGATGATGTTGGCGTTGTTGTGCTCCTTGCAGGCTTGCGCGCAGAAAAGGTTGTCAACGACTGCCGCGCGGATACCTTTGACCTTGTTTGCGGCAATCGAAATACCGATGCCCGTGCCGCAAAGCAACACGCCGAGGTCGCAATCTTTGCTTGCGACGGCGTTTGCCACTGCTTCTCCGTAAATGGGGTAATCGACCGATGCGTCCGAGTTTGTGCCGAAGTCGACGACTTCGTGTCCGAGTTCTTTGAGTTTGTCAACGACCGCAGCCTTCAAAATAAATCCGCCGTGGTCACATCCGATTGCTATTCTCATACAATAGCCCCCTTTTTTCAAATTGTCATAAAAATACTATAACATAAGACTTTCGGTTTTTCAAGCGAAAAATATTCGACTTTTTGTAAAAAGAAAAATTATGTTGTATTTTTATACAAAAAGACATTATTATATAAACACTTAAAAAATAACGAAAAATCCGCCTGTGTTCAAGCGGAATTTTTTTTATAACAGCATTTTTCTTAAATCTTCGACGGTATCGGCAAGATAATCCGCGCCCGCGTTTTTAAGTTCGTCCCCTTCCGAAAATCCGTACTTTGCGCCGATGCACTTAATGCCGTGATTATGCGCGCACTCGACGTCGAATTTTCTGTCGCCGATCATCACGATTTTGTCCGACCGGGGGTTTCCGATGTTGTCAAGGACGTAGGTCAGAAGCACGGTTTTGTCGTCGCGCTTTCCTTCCATATCGCTGCCGCCGATAAAATCGAAATATTGCTCCACGCCGAAATATTTTATGATTTTTCTGCAAAAATACTCGGGTTTCGCGCTTGCAAGCACGACGTGTTTCCCGCTTTTTTGAAGATCGCGCAAAAGTTCCGCCATGCCGGGATAAATCTTATTTTCGCACCAGCCTTTTTCGCTGTATCTTTCGCGATAAACGTCCAGCATTCTGTCGCGTTTTTCCACGTCGTCGGTGTAGCGGCCGAAACTCACGCGAAGCGCAGGACCGATAAAACTCGTCAGCGTTTCAAAAGGAACGTCGATTCCTTCCGATTTAAGCGCTTTGTCCGCGCTTTTCGTTATTCCTTCCGAACTGTCCGACACCGTGCCGTCAAGGTCGAAAAGGACGTATTCGATATTTTTCAACTCGTCAATCATTACAAAAACCTTAAAAAATCATCGTCGTGGCAAAGGTATTTCGGCGGAACGTCCAGAACGGACAATGCGCCGATAACGCCGTCTTCGTTCATTTTAACCGCGGCGCGGGCATAAGTCAACAATATCTTTGCCGTAAAATCGGGGTTACTTTGAAGCACAATCGAAAAATCGAGTCTTGCCCCGCTAGACGTCGCCGCGACTCTGCCGCCGTGGGCAAGGCTTTTATGGTTTTTTTCAAACTCGTTTTCGTCGATAAACCGCACGCTCGTTTCGTAACCCTTGAAGTAGTATTCCGTATTTTTAATTTTATTTTCGATTTCTTTTTCGTCCGCGCCGTCTTCCTTTACAACGTAAACTTCGCGCGTGTGCAGGTTTTCGGGCGTGTTCAAGGGTTTCTCGCCCGACAATATCATATCGACGACTTTTTCTTTCGGCACGGTGTATTGCACGGCGTTTTTCACGCCGCCTATGCTTCTGACCGCTTCCCCGTGTCCCTGGGACGCGCCCCTTCCCCAGATCGTATACGGCTCTTCAAAAAGGAACGCGCAAAACGCGACTCTCGCAACGCTGAAAATTCCAGGGTCCCACCCCGCAGCCGTTATCGACACGCCGCGCCTTTTCTGCTGAATATCGTCAAGTTCTTTGATGTGTTCCGCGATTTCCGCGTGGGTGTCGAAAGTGTCCGCCGTATTAAACCTTTTCGCGACGATTCGGCTTTGTTCCCTGAGATTGGTTTTGCTGCCGCCGCACAAAAGCATAATGTCCGTTTCCGTATCGAAACTTCCGAAATTTTTGAAGTCGAAGACTTTCGTTTTAAACGGCGACGTTACGTTCCGCCTTGAAAATATCCCCGTTATTTCGTATCCGAGATTTTTTGCGTTGATTTCCGCCGCGCGCCCGAGATTTCCGTATCCCACGATTCCGATTTTCATAAAACACCGCCTTTCCCCTATTATATGCGTTCATATGCTGCGATTTACTTCACGCGTCGCGCCGATTTTTCATAATATGCTTTTGACGGGTGTATTAAAGAAGTTTCCCTTGGGTAAAATCATCGTGTACATAATTGTAGGTATTCGGAGGTGTCGATATGATAAAACGCGGTGAGATTTATTACGCCGATTTAAGCCCCGTCGTGGGGAGCGAACAAGGGGGCGTGCGTCCCGTACTTATCGTGCAGAACGACGTCGGAAACAAGTATTCACCGACGATTATCGCCGCGGCAATAACCAGCAGACTCAACAAAACCAAACTGCCGACTCACGTCGATATTCCGCAAAGCGAGTTCGGGCTGCCGAAAGACAGCGTAATATTGCTTGAACAGTTAAGAACCCTTGACAAAACCAGATTAAAAGACAAAATCGGCGATTTGTCCGACGGCGCAATGAGAAAGGTCAACGAAGGACTTATGGTCTCTCTCGGCTTTTACGAGTAGGCGCGCATTTCAACGAAAGTAATCTTGGGCTTTCCGTGCAACGCACTCTATGTCATTGCGAGGAGCAAAGCGACGTGGCAATCTCCCGGAAGGGACACCGCATTGTAAACCCCACGCAAGATACTTGTACTTGCGTGGAAAAAAGCGAAACAAAAAACGAGGTGTTTCGCCTCGTTTTTCGTCGTCTTTCATTATCTTTTTTTGCCGCGTATCAGGTACTTTTCCCCGTCGTCGACGGTTTGTACGATATCGAAAAGTTCCTTGAAAATGTTCGCTTCTTCGTCTGCCGATTCAAGGTCTTTCGACACGATTTTCGCCCCGCCCGAATGGCGCGCGTTGATAACGCTTGGCGGATCGCTGTGGATTATCGAAAACTCGCCGCCCTTTTTAAGGTTATTGTTTATCGCTGTCAAAAACGCTTGCGTGTCCGTGAAATGCGGATAAGCGTTGTAAATCACGATTTTGTCGAAATCGCCTTCCGAAAAGTCGTAAAAATCGGCAATTTCGTATCGCAAATTTTCGTCGCGGTTTTTGGACTTTGCAATGGCAATCATATTTTCCGAAAGGTCGATTGCGACAACGTTTTTCGCGCCGAGTTTCAAAAGGTGTTTGTCGATAATTCCCGTGCCGCAAGCAACGTCCAGAACCTTGTCGCCGGGGTTGATATTCGCAAGTTTTACAAGGTTGAAAACATCGTCATCGGACAGTTTTTGCCTTGCGTCCCAGTCCTTTGCAAGACTGTTGAAAAAGTCTTTGTTTTGCTGTGTTCTTTTGTCCATAATCGTTTGAAATAATGTCAAAAACGCCGTTTTACGCGGCGTTTTTCATCAATAAAGTTTATTTTAAGCCGGTTCCGCGGAAAGTATATCCTTCCTTGTCGATAAGGCGCATTTGCAGTTTAAGTTGCTCGATAAACTCCGCGTTGGACGAAGTTTTGACAAGCATTTGCAACAGATTTTCAGCCGCCGATTCCGTATCGCCCGACGACAAAATTTTACGCATTGTCCACACGCCTTCCAGCTCGTCCTGCGACAACAACAAGTCTTCTCTTCTCGTGCCGCTGCGGTTTAAATCGATTGCGGGGAAAATCCTCTTTTCGGACAGTTTTCTGTCAAGGTGGATTTCCATATTGCCCGTGCCCTTGAACTCCTCATAAATGACGTCGTCCATACGGCTTCCGGTGTCGACGAGAGCGGTTGCGATAATGGTAAGGCTTCCGCCGTTTTCGATATTTCTCGCGCTTCCGAAAAACGATTTCGGGCTATGCAACGCGCCGGGATCGATACCGCCGGAAAGCGTCCTGCCCGTCGGGGGAATCGTAAGGTTATATGCGCGCGCAAGGCGGGTTAAGCTGTCCATCAGAATCACGACGTCTTTGCCGTTTTCGACAAGTCGTTTCGCGCGGGAAAGCAACAGTTCCGAGGCATTGGATACGAGAGCATTGACCTTGCTCGCCCATTGCGAAAGCGATGAGTTTTGCGGGATCGAACGAGTCATACAGCGACAGGACTCTGGTGACGGAAGCATTGACCTGATTATCGTCGTCCTGGGCTGTGGTGACGATCTTGGCGATGTCGGCACCGATGGCGAAGCATTTTTCTGTCAATGCTTTAAGGGCCTCGACTGAGTCTGTCCCGTTATAATCGTGGTAGGACCTGACATAGACGGTTCCGTTTTCGCGGGTTTCCCGACGCAGGCGCTTGGACATCATCGCGGGCGCTTCGATTTCGAGGTCCACGAACGCTGCTCCTGAATGTATTGCAGTTATGAGTTCGGATTCGGCTTCCTGAACGGCTCTGGTGTCGATTTTCCTGTCATCCATGTCAGGATTCGCTGCCACAATACGCTTGCGCACCTCGCTGATGCGGCAAGTGGCCACAAGAGGCACGTCCGATGTGGAAAACAGTTCCTCTATGTCCTCCATCGACAACGGACATCTGTCCAGTCTGATTTCAGCCATCTCCACGGTCCCGCTTTCCAGGATTCCCAATATCTCGTCTATCGTCTTATTCTGTATTGTAGTACAAATCATTATCTGCAATCTTTCCAACTTACAAAGATAGTGATTTTTTCACCGATAATTTTATTACGGCACATAAGCACCTCGGTCAATGTCGTATTGCCTGGAGTTTTTATGGTTTGAGCATAATGTACAAATTTTGATATATCAGAAAATGTACATATTTTTGCATCAAAATTCAAACATTATGGCAGCTGGTTGGTTCTTGCGGTCTTGTATGCCTCTGTTATAACGAACGGCGTGCTGTCGGAAATAATGAATTCACGGGAACGTCCGATAGGCAGTCTTTCAGGCTTTTTGCTCATTTCGTCTGCTCCTCCCCTGCATATTTCTGATAGCTTTCATATTTGTATCCGCCCTTGTCAACAGTTTCAAAGTCCATGATCTCCGCAAAAACGGGAATATCGTATATCTCAGCAAGATCGTCATCATCGTTTACCTTAACATCGAGAATGTCGATAATAAGGAACGTCACATATGCACCGACAAGTCCGAGCGCAAAGCCGATAACAACAAAATACGGTGTTTTCGGGAAGGTATGCTCATCGGGATATTCAGCCTCGGAAACGACCTCGATCGGACCGTTCTTTATGACCCTCGTAAACTCCTTCTGCGAAAGGCTTACCAGCGTATCGGTTATCTTAACAGCCTCTTCGGGGCTTTCCGACCTTACCGTGATGCTGAGCACCTCAGTTCCGTTGACAGAGGATACCGAGATCATGTCGTGTATATCCTCGATGCTTCCGTCAAGCTGAGCCTCGGTTTTCAGCTGATTTAATATGTAATCACTAGTAAAAAGTATCTGGCAGGTGTTTACCAGCTTCTGAGCAGCGGAAATGTCGTTGATATTGATGGAATCATCGGTCTTTCC
>OQWA01000600.1_pt1 | contig 10725 bp, 10 predicted proteins | sample 1691581 | NCBI WGS metagenome assembly OQWA01 (sample SAMN03418264, study PRJEB22391) | human gut metagenome | biome: human-gut; feature: organic feature; material: feces | host: Homo sapiens | place: Tanzania | collected 2013-01
TCATACATGATGAGTGAAATTGCCAATATGGTTATGATAATTACAGATTATGCTGTGAACCTGTTTGACATACTTGATATGTTTAACATTATGGTACCGGGGCTTAAATTCACATCTAATTTTGCCTTGGGCTTTCCTGAGATGACCTACCGGATATGTCTGATACTGCTTTGGAGCGCGCTGCTGATTACAATTTATCTGATAGCAGGAAGCAGCAGAAAATGTACATTAAGAAATGCCGTATGTGTGATTGTGTGCATATGCTGCTTCATAGGATATGCGCTTCCGTCATCAAGAGTCGATATGGGGCAATGGAAAAGAAGAGCTGCAGAGATACCTTTATCATGGGCTATTACAGTGGATCGAATACGCATAACCGGGATTTTGAGCTGATCGAGGATGTCCTTCTGGAGTTCATGAAGGCACACAGTGAGGTACGGCTTAAGGTGGTAGGCTGTCTGGAACTCGGGACGAAGTTTGACGGAGTGAAGGAGCAGGTGATCCGGGAGGGCTTTATGGACTGGCGCAGGCTTCCGGAGTCCATTGCGGGGATTGATTGTAATCTGATGCCTTTGGAGGACACAATCTTCCATCAGTGCAAGTCGGAGAATAAATGGATGGAGGCGGCACTGGTCGGCGTACCGACCATCGGCAGCATGAACAGGGAGCTGGAAGGTGCGACCAGACAGCTCGAGAATATCATCCTGTGCAGAACGGCAGAGGAATGGCGGGAAGGTCTGGAGAGACTGCTGGCGGACAGAACTGCGGCTGCGGAGATGGCGGCGAAGGCAAGAGAGTATGTGCTTTCCCATAAGACCACGCTGCAGCGGGATCAGAAACTTTTGGACTTTGTGTTGGGAGCGGAAAAGTGAGGCGGAAGAAGGATAGAGAACAGCTGAGATACCGGCAGTGGATCAAGGAAAACGAAAACAACAGAGAGCAGAAAGTGACATGCGGGAACGGGGCGGCTTTTCAGCCGCGCCTGCTGTTCATTTTGCTGCAAATGGGAAAGATGGCGGTGAACGCTGCCGCGAGGAAAAGACTCTTTCGGGCGAACGGAAAACCGTACAGGGATCGTATGGCAGCAGTGGTGAGCACACTGGAAGGGCTGGAGGAAGTGCTGGCAGAGAGCAGTGCCGATTACGTCGTATTTCTGACAGAGGCGGACTGGTGTGATTTGAAGGGATGGTCGAAGCTGACGGTAACCGACAGGACAACGGATATGATCTATGGGGACGAGGACATGATTTCCCTGTGGAGCAGAGAGCGTTTTTCGCCCTTTTTTAAACCTGACTGGTCGCCGGAGCTGCTTTTCTGTGACAGATATACGGGACAGGCGTGCGCCTACCGCAGGGAGCGCTGCCTTAAGGTACTGGCGGATGTGGAGAAAAGGGTAGCCGGCTTCCTATATGAATTTGCGCTCCGTTATACCGAGGGCGTGCCGGCAGAACGGATTCTGCATCTTCCCTATATTTTAAATCACAGAATTGCGGAGTATGCTGTGAAAGCTACACCGGATGAACAAAGCGCTATCGACAAAGCGAAGGAAGCGGCACTCAGGCGGCGGGGAATCAGAGGACATATAGAGCCTGTTGCGGATATGCCTTTGAGCAGAGTTGTCTATGAGCCGGGGGGAACACCGAAGGTCAGTATTGTCGTTCCATCCAAAGACAATGTCGGACTTCTTACAGCCTGCATGGATTCTCTGGAGGAAAATACGGACTATGCCAACCGGGAGATTGTGCTTGTTGACAATGGAAGCAGCCCGGAGAACCGGGAGCGGATCGATGCTTATTGTCGGGTACATTCCATCCAATATGTGTATGAACCGATGCCGTTTAACTTTGCAAGGATGTGCAATCTGGGCGCGGAGCATGCAAAGGGAGAATTTCTGCTTTTCCTGAATGATGATATAGAAGTGATCCAGCCGGACTGGCTCGGGCGTATGGCAGGACAGGCGGCATTGCCGCATACAGGAGCCGTCGGGGCGAAGCTGTATTATCCGGGAGGCAGGATCATCCAGCACGCGGGCGTCATCAATGTCGGCATGGGTCCATCCCATGCACTGTTGGGCAAGGATGATGCGGAGGTGTATTATTATGGAAGAAACCGTCTGGACTATAACTGTCTGGCGGTGACGGCGGCGTGCCTGATGGTACAGACTGCAAAATTCCGTCAGGTCGGGGGCTTTGATGAGTCGCTTGCAGTAGCTTTTAATGATGTGGATCTGTGCATGAAGCTGCATGAGGCAGGCTATGACAATGTAATTCGGAATGATGTATGCCTGATTCATCATGAATCGGCAAGCCGTGGTCTTGATTCCAGAGACGAGAAGAAAATGCGCCGTCTGATTGAGGAGCGCACGCTGCTCTGGGAAAAGCATCCCTGCTATGCGAAGGGCATTGACCCATACTACTCTGTGAATCTTGCACCGGATTGCACGGACTTTTCCTGCAGACTTTCCGGTAACACGCTGCTTCCCGCAAAAATGGCGGGCACAATAAAACATCCGGGGCGGTATGAAAGTCCCTTTCAGGTGCATATTGATGAAGTTGTCCGGGATGGAGACTGTATTGTGCGGGGCTGGTACTATTGGAAGAGCGATAAGGCAATGGCGGGTGTGAGGCCCTGTCTGGCACTGTCGGGAGAAAACGGCGAGGCAGTCTGCTATGAAGCCTGTAAGGTGGAGCGCAGGGATGTCGCAGAGGCGCTTGGCGTGGAATGGCAGGAGTGCGGTTTCAGCTGCAGACTGCCCGGGGACACCGGGAAAAGGATAGAGAAAGGGGCAAAAATAGGTATTCTGCTGAAAACGACGGGCTGGAGAAAAAAACTGAGCTGGAGTGACTATATTTCAACCAAGGAGGACATTTAGGGGGGCATGAACATGAAAAGCAAGAGCAAAATCTTACTGGTTCTATTGATGACAGCAATTTTGTGCGGCTGCGGCGGGAAGACAGACGAGGAAAGTGTCGAGGCCAGCGCCAGCGAGGAGACGGTTGATTATGGAGAGCAGTACCGGCAGGAGCCTGTCATTAATCTGCTTGCCGGGGACTGGAAAAAGGAGGACATTACGAATCCGGACAGCTTTATGTCGGTTTCTGAGTACCGGCAGGAGACGTTTGAAGATCATGAGCAGACAAGGGGTTATCCGGGCGGGTGCTGTGTCGACCAGAACCGGATTTATTATCTCAGAACATACTATTTTCAGACCGAGGGGGAGCAGACGGTAGACATAAGACCCTATATGGACATTCTCGACTGCGATACCATGACAATTCAGACGATAGCCTGTCCGGCACAGAATTTTGATTTCTTTTCGGTATCGCAGGGGCGCATCATGACATACGCTGACGGACGGGATGAGGATGGGTATGTGACGGGATTTCAAGCCAGAGAGCTGTATGAGGACGGAACGACCTCAGAACCGGTAGACTTATTCCCGGTTGTTGAAATGGGGATACCTCTTCCGAACGCCGCATGGTTTGTCATGGAACTGGACGCTCTTTGGGAGGCGCGCTCGGGACATCATTACCTGATTCCGGCGGATGGATCGGGACTGTATGTGGCAGATGAGGAAGGTAATCTGGTCACTGAGTTCCACGGCTTCGGGGAAGGGAAGACAACGATCTCAGCGATGTGCCAGACATACGACGGCATCTGGCTGTTCAGATCATGGGACAGCGTCAGCAAGCAGACCAGTGTCTTCTACTTTGACGGAGATACGCCGGTCGTACTGTATGAGGGAAATGTTCCTGCCTATCAGGAGATATTTGCGGATTCCCATGGAAATTTTCTCTATTTAGACAATAACAATGCGCTGATTACATGGAATATCCTTACGGGAGAGCAGACAAGAAGGTATATTGGTTCCAAGGAGATCTTTCAATATCTTCTGGGGCTTGCACGGAATGAAAACGGTGACGTTGTCCTGTTTTCGGATGACAATACCCTGAGGATCATCACGACCTCCGGCCCTGCAGTGACAGCGACGATCCGCCTGCAGCCGTATATATTTTTGGATTATGGAATGCAGACGGCGATTGCCAATTATGAGAGAACGCATCCGGGAGTGACCATCGAAATTGGGGAAGAATATCGGTACGACGAGAAGGATAATAAGATCAACCAGATCTATGCCGACATTGCCAGGGGGGAAGGTCCCGATATTATCCAGCTGGACAGGGAGCAGCTCATGGCATTGCAGGATAAGGACTGTCTTATGAACTTAGACGGGGTGCTGTCTGAACAGCTGGAGAGCGTGTTATTTCAGGGGCTGTTGGACAGCGGACGTATAGATGGGGAACAATATATGCTGCCGACGAGCGCGGCGACTTATACCCTGATGGTCAATAATGAAGTATGGGACAAGCCATCGTGGACAGTGCAGGAGTTCATCGACGTTATAGAGGCGAGAGAGGCAGCCGGAACTCCTTTTAAAACACTTTGTTCAAGCAGTTTCTTTACGATAGATCCGTTATATCTGTTTATCAGGGACATCGGGCATTCTGATTTCTTAGATGCAGAGAAGAAGACCTGCTCCTTTGACTCTGACGAGTTCATTCACATTCTGGAGATCTGTAAGCGGTATCAGATTTCAATTACGGATAACTTCGTTGAGAGCACGGAAAGCTGGGGAAGAACGGTTCTGCAGAGCGGGGAGGTTCTGGTATATGCGGATCAAATGAGCTTTTCGGGGTTCAGCAGTACGATGGCGGCTCTTGGGCCGGACTATCACTTCGTGGGCTATCCGACAAATGCGGATAACGGCAATTTCATCTATTGCTATAGCGGAATGGCAGTCAATAAGAACACGGAGCATTTTGAGATTATCAAGGATTTCCTGAACAGCCTGTACGAGTTTAATGACACATTGGTATCTGATGTCATTTTACGCCGGGATTACTATGATGGGAGGATCATAACACCGAAGAATGCAGATTGGGTGACACAGCCGGAGGTAAGGCTTGATGGGCATACTTACACAATAATCAGCGGCAAGCCCGACGGAGAGAGCTATATCGAAGAATATCTGGAAATAATGGACAGCCTGACACCCTATGAAACGCAATATGATTTTATCCGGGGAATTATTACGGAGGAGGCAGATGCTTACTTCACCGGGGATAAGACGGTCGAGATCGTGGCGCAAAATATACAGTCAAGGGTGCAGCTCTATCTGGATGAGCAATAAACGGATTTTTTTCAGAAAAAAGGCACATACTATAAATGTAATCGGGCGGTCGGTTTACGGTCGCCCTTTTTCTGAAAAAGGAGTGTGTGATTATGGATTTTAACGGAATCAGTGGCGACGGCTTTACGCTCGGTGAGCTTCCGCTGGGATTTGGAATGGCGCTTGCGATGAATGAGTCTGCCATGCAGGGATATGCGGCTCTGACGGAAGCGGAGAAAGAGGAGCTGATCCTGAGATGTAAGGATGTTCAGACGAAGGACGAAATGCAGAGGATCGTGGATTCTCTGGCTCCCGGTACGGACATACAGGCGATCCCGGGAGAGGACGCGTTCCTGTAAGGAGAATGCGGCAAAAACAGACGGCGGGGGGTCAATACCAGCCGCCGTCTATTGTGATGATCTGTCCGGTCATGTAAGCGGGAGCGGAAGCCGTCTGGAGGATCAGCGACGCGACCTCCTCCGGTCTGCCGAGCCGGTCTGTGGGAATCTCTGCGGTGAGGGAACAGATATCCTCCTCTGAGAGACAGCCGTTCATCGCGGTATCGATGACACCGCAGGCGATGGCGTTGACCTGAATGTTGCTCGGAGCAAGCTCCTTGGCGAGCGCTCTGGTGAAGGCATTCATACCGCCCTTTGAGGCGGAATAGGCGACCTCCATGGAAGCCCCCTGCGTACCCCAGACAGAGGAGACGTTGATGATGTGACCGCTGTGTTTTTTCAGCATCAGCGGAATTGCGGCGCGGCAGGCTATGACCTGCTCCTGACCTGTAACAATTCGACCGCGGCACTTCAGGAAACCACTGCCGCTCTGGAAGAAAAATACGGCATTCAATGCTCTGCCGTCAAATGCGATATGGGAAATGAGAAGGAAGTGCTCGCCCTGCCGATGCCGCGGGAAGCTCCGGTGATGAGAGCGTTTTTCTTATTTCCATTTTCTATATTTATAGGTGTCATGTCAGATCTCCTTCTGACACTACCTTACCACACAACGGCTTGCTTTTCCAGCGGGAAACTGTTACTCTTAGAGAAGTGAAGTTACATTGACACATGGAGGGAATATGTACGATTTGATTATTATCGGCTCGGGCCCGGCGGGACTTTCCGCCGCAGTGTACGGAAAAAGGGCGGGCCTGGAGCTTCTGGTGCTGGAGAAGGCACCGATGAGCGGCGGGCAGATACTGAATACTTATGAGGTTGACAATTATCTCGGTCTGCCGGGGATCAACGGCTTTGACATGGGAATGCAGTTCAGGGCACATGCGGACAAGCTCGGTGTGGATTTCCGGGAAGCGGAGGTTACGGAGATCTGTGACCGCGGCGGAAGCTGGCTCGTGAGAACCGACATCGGGGAATTTGAGACAAAGACGGCAATCCTTGCGACAGGAGCGGTTCATGCCCGGCTGGATGTGCCCGGAGAAGAGGAATTGTCCGGCATGGGAGTCTCCTACTGCGCCACCTGTGACGGCGCGTTCTTCCGCGGCAGGACGGTTGCGGTCGTCGGCGGAGGAGATGTCGCGCTCGAGGATGCGATTTATCTTGCGCGCACCTGTGCAAAGGTTTATCTGATCCACAGGCGGGACGAGCTGCGCGGCGCGATGGTTCTGCAGGAGGAGTTAAAGCGTCTGGAGAACGTGGAAATCCTCTACCATACAACCGTGGAGGAGATTGCAGGAACGGAAGCGGTTCAGAGCCTGCGTATCCGGGATGCCGAATCGGGTTCGGAATCTGAGCTGCCGGTACAGGGTGTGTTTATCGCGGTCGGCATTCATCCGAATACGGAGCTGGTTCAGGGACTTTTACCGCTCGACGAGGGCGGCTACATTTCTGCCGGGGAGGACTGCGCGACGGCTGTGCCGGGGCTGTACGCAGCGGGCGATGTGAGGAAGAAGCCGCTCCGGCAGATTATCACGGCGGTTGCGGACGGAGCGAATGCCGCCGTCGCCGCAGGAATGTTTTGCAGAAAATAATTTCTTAACAGCTTTCTTAATAAAAACAAAAGATTTATAAAAAAAGAATCATCAATTTTGATGGTTCTTTTTTGTGCATTATTACAAAAACCCAGTAAATATGCGGCTTCCAAGGAATTATATGCCAGAGAAGTAAGGTTGACAAATGGAAAAAGGAGTGTTATATTTTTTAATGGTTGTAACAATTCCGTAACAAATGGTGTAAAAAAATTAACTTTTTGAAATAGATTCAGGCAGAGATTGAAATATTGAAATCCGGATATGGAGGAAGGCATGAAGCACAGTCATTTCAGGGCAACGGCATATATACTGGCAGCAGTGATCGGATTCTCCGGCGCAGGACTTACAGCGGAGGCATCGGTTCTCCCGAGCGGAGGCATCGGACTGGCGATCGCCAAGGGAAATAAGCTGGAGGACATCTCCAGCCAGACGGCAATTCCGGTCGAGTCGATCATTGAGTGGATGAATATCGAGGACACAGAGACCGCTAAGGCAGCTACTGCAGAGGATGCAGAGGAGGAGCTGTTCCGCAACCTTGTGATTGCGCAGGTCCGTTCCTGTGTCAATGTGAGAAGCCTTCCGAGCGAGTCGGGAGAGATTCTCGGCAAGCTCTACAATAATTCCGTCGGAACCTTTATTCAGGAGGAGGACGGCTGGTATCTTATCAAGTCCGGCTCCGTTACCGGGTATGTGAAGGCTGAGTACTGCGTGACAGGAGAGGATGCAGTGGAAATTGCCAGAAGCGTTGGAACGAGAATCGCAACGGTGACGACGCAGACGCTGTTTGTCCGCACAGAGCCCACGACGGAATCCTCGATTTTAGGCATGGTTCCCGAGGCAGAGGAGCTTCTGGTGCTCGAGGAGACAGAGGGCTGGGTAAAGGTTGATGTCGAGGAAGGTACCGGATGGGTATCTACCGATTATGTAGATCTCCGCAGCGAGTTTGTCCAGGCGGAATCCAAGGAGGAGGAAGCGGCACGTCTCGCAAAGGAGGCAGAAGAGCGCAGAAAGGCTCAGGCTGCAGCAGCGGCAAAGGTATCAAAGAAGACCGGGTCGGGCACCTCTTCGGCAAATACCCAGAGCAGCGCAAGCTATTCTGTGGGAGAAGGCAGTGAAATGGGTGTTGCGGTAGCGGAATACGGCCTGCAGTTCGTCGGCAATCCGTATGTATGGGGCGGAACAAGCCTGACCAACGGCGCCGACTGCTCTGGTTTTGTAATGAGTGTGTATGCGAACTTTGGTGTAAGCCTGCCTCATTCCTCTGCATCTGACCGCTCACAGGGCTATGCAGTGGATGGTCTTGCAAATGCACAGCCGGGCGACCTGATCTGCTATTCCGGCCATGTGGCGCTCTACATCGGCGACGGTCAGATCGTGCATGCATCCAATAAGAAAACGGGAATTATTGTTTCCCAGGCGGATTACAGAAAGATCCTTGCTATCAGACGTATCTTCTAAACAACAGTATAAACGAATGCGTTAAGCCTGAATCGAACGGTTCAGGCTTTTCAATTTGGAAAGTTTTCAAAATATTTTCGGGGAGCAAAGGCGGGGGCGTTTTATGCTTCTGTACAAAATAGACAAAAAGCAAAAATAAAAAGAAAAACGGTCGAAACAAAAACGCAATAGTCGAAAAAGTTATCCACAATCAGAATGCCGTAAAATTCGACAAAAGTTATTTATACACTTAGTTATACACATTATCCACAGATTTAGGGGTGCAGTTTCTGCTGAAAAATGTCGAGGATTCAGGAACGTCTGTTTTGTGTAGTTGTCATAAAAATTTCATTTTGTCGAAAAAAGTCGGGATTTTGGTTGACATATTTAATATCAAAAACAAGTAAAAAATTTGTTAAATTGTTGCAAAACCAATTAGAAATATGGTATAATGCTTATACAATAAATAACCGAAAGGGATGATTAGTATGAAATTTATAATTGTTGGAAGGAACATTGAGGTTACACCCGGACTGAAGGCTGCTGTAGAGGAGAAAATTGGTAAGCTGGAAAAGTACTTCAATCCCGATACAGAAGCACATGTGACACTGAGCGTGGAGAAGGATCGTCAGAAGATCGAGGTAACGATTCCGGTAAAGGGAAATATCATTCGTTCCGAACAGGTCAGCAACGATATGTACGTTTCCATTGATCTTGTGGAGGAGATCATTGAGAGACAGCTGAAGAAGTATAAGAACAAGATCGTGGACAAGCAGCAGGCGGCAAGCTCCTTCAGCAAGATGTATGTGGAAAATGATTATATGGACGATGAGGACATTAAGATCGTCCGTACAAAGAAGTTTGACATTAAGCCGATGTATCCCGAGGATGCCTGCATCCAGATGGAGCTGCTCGGACATAACTTCTTCGTATTCATCAATGCGGAGACAGATCAGGTCAACGTGGTATATAAGAGAAAGGGCGATACCTACGGACTGATTGAGCCGGAAGAATAAGTACATCGCCTGCATAGTTCAGGCATGAAAAAGGCACCGGGGAAGAGTTGTCAGCGCTTTTCCGGTGCCTTTGTGCGGTCAGAACATCCGCAGAAAAGGGGAAAAGATGATTTATACAGTGACCTTGAATCCGTCGTTGGACTATATCGTGGCAGTGGAGGGCTTTCGGCTCGGACACACCAACCGCACATCATCAGAGCTGATGCTGCCGGGCGGAAAGGGAATTAATATGTCCATTGTCCTGAAAAATCTCGGCATAGACAGCACCGCGCTCGGCTTTGTGGCGGGCTTCACGGGGGAGGAGATCGAACAGCGCCTCAAAAGCTTCGGTATCAGGACGGATTTTATCCATCTGGAGACAGGCAATTCCCGCATCAATTTAAAATTAAAATCGGTGGAAGGAACGGAGATCAACGGTCAGGGGCCGGAAATCCCACCGGCGGCGATAGAAGCGCTGATGGCACAGCTTGAGCAGCTTGGCGGGGGAGACAGCCTGTTTCTGGCGGGGAGCATTCCTGCCACCCTGCCCGATGACATCTATGGAAGGATCATGGAGAAGCTGTGCGGCAGAGGACTGAACCTTGTCGTGGATGCGACAGGGAAGCTGCTGCTCAATGTCCTGCAATACCATCCGTTCTTAATCAAGCCGAACCTTGACGAGCTCGGGGAGCTGTTCGGTGTGGAGCTACGTGCAGGGGAAGAGGTCATACCCTATGCCAAGAAGCTGCAGGAGCTGGGCGCGAGAAACGTGCTGGTCTCCATGGCAGGGGATGGCGCGGTGCTTTTGGACGAGAACGGAGGCATTCACAGAGCGGAGGCGCCGGAAGGGGAACTGAAAAACGGAGTGGGCGCGGGGGATTCCATGGCAGCGGGCTTTATGGCGGGCTGGATGGAGCGTGGAGAATACGGACACGCATTTCGTATGGGCGTGGCGGCAGGATCTGCGGGCGATAACTGCCAAAGCAATGCATTCCGCGAGAATCCCCTTTCGCAGCCACCCCGTATATGTCTCCCTCTGTCCCCTGTTCATCGCCGCTCCGGTCAGACTTTTCTCTGCAATATATGAAAAATGCGGTGAACATATTCGTTCACCGCACGCAGCCGCCTAATGGCTG
>OQWA01000601.1_pt1 | contig 10720 bp, 12 predicted proteins | sample 1691581 | NCBI WGS metagenome assembly OQWA01 (sample SAMN03418264, study PRJEB22391) | human gut metagenome | biome: human-gut; feature: organic feature; material: feces | host: Homo sapiens | place: Tanzania | collected 2013-01
GTGCTGGTGTTCCCGGAGAATGCGGCCCTTTTGTGGGTGGTAACGGCGGTTATTGTGGTGACCACGGTTTACTCCGGCGTAGAGTATTTTATCAAGAATTGGAGCTGCCTCTGGGATTGATGCTTCCCAAGGCGCAACACCTATCAGAACCTGCCCCTTTCCGGTAAATCCAAAGGCGGCAGGTCCTTTTTTACTTTTGGTGAAACAAATCCCGTTGCACAGTCGTATCCATAGTGAAAGGAGGTGGGGACCATGACTTCTTTGTTGCGTACGGACAGAGAAATCACGGAAATCTACGGAAGAGGTATAGCCCTCGTAGTAATAGAGGTATACCACCGTTTTGTAATCCATGGGCAGCCGGAGAATGGCCTCCAACACCGGATTTTCTCCCAGGGGCGTTTCTGCCGCCATAGTGTGATATAATTGTTTTTGCCGATGTAAAAAAGCTGAGTTTTATCAAATCTTACAAATAGAATGTTAAAATTTTAGCTGTATTTATTTCGGAACAGCCTTGAAAAATTACCGCATGTATGTTATAATAATAACAGATCATGCGGTATGGGCTGAGATGATCGGAAAGCAGGGGAGTTTTGCTGCTTACGGTCACTTGACGCAGAATGCAAAGCTCAGGAAGGAGTTGTCATAATGAGCGAGAATAAAATCGAAATGACAGAAAACGGCGGAAAGAATGAGTTCTTTTCATATAAGGGATTTCCGCTTGTAAGGAATAAAAATACTATATATTACGGAAATATGTCCGATAAATTTGTAGTCATGATGCAGATCCAGGAAACAACAAAGGTTGGCTCTCTGGACGTTGCAAGCAAGGTAAAACTCTATAAAATGGCTACGGACGAAAATCTTAATCCTGCACAGGCTATCGTAAAGACAAGCGAAAAGCAGGAAACGGTTTGAACAGCAGACACTAATTATATGCATGGCTTTGAGAACTCAAAATTTGTAATTGCATAGGCGAAAATCTGCCAGTTTGTTGAACCCATCGCACGCGCAGCCTGAATCATTCCAGGATCAACTTCGTTAAGCGCAGTTTCAATAATTCTTGCAACAAAAGGAGCCGCAGCAATAGAAAGCGGAACAATCGTAGCCGTAGTACCGATACTTGTACCCAAAATAAGTCTCGAAAGCGGGAACAAAATAATCATCAGAATAATAAAAGGAAACGAACGCAGAACATTAACTATGCGGCTCAAAACCTGGTTCAAAACCGGCCGGGGTGTAATTCCCGTAGGATCAGTCATGCACAAAAATACGCCAAGAGGAAATCCCAGTACAAGAGAAAAAACAGTAGAAAAGAAAACCATCTGCAAAGTCTGTAAAGTCGCAGTTCCGACCAAAATAAAAATCTGACTAATCATTTTGAATTCTCCAGCACATCAACAATAACTCCGCGGTCAACAAGATAACCAATCGCTTTTTTAACTTCAGCACTGTCGCCGTCAATGTCAACAATCATCGTACCAATATCGCGGTCAGGCAAATGCTGAATTCCGCCGGCACGAATATTAAAGTCTACATTGAACATGCGAATTGTTTCGCTTATAACAGGCTTACCGGTATCAGAACCAATAAAATGCAGTTCATACTTACCGCCGTCCTCTGACCATCTCACAAGCGAATTATTTTCAGCACCGCAGGTTCCGCCTGAAGAAGCAGGAGAAATATGCATAATAAAATCTTTTGTAACAGAAGACTTAGGGTTGGAAAAAATATCTGTAACAAGACCAAGTTCAACAATATGGCCGTCATCAACAACCGCAACTTTTTCACATGCATCTCTTACGACTTCCATCTGGTGGGTAATCATCACGACGGTAAGATTCATCTTTTTTTGAATCTCGCGAATCAAATCCAAAATTGAACGTGTTGTCTGCGGATCAAGTGCACTGGTCGCTTCGTCACAGAACAAAATATCAGGTTTTGTAGAAAGGGCACGCGCAATGGCAATTCTCTGCTTCTGACCGCCCGAAAGTGTACTCACAGGCGCATCTCCCCTTCCTTCAAGCCCGACAAGGGCAAGCATTTCTTCTACACGCGCATTAATTTCTTCTTTGGGAGTACCACATATTTCAAGTGGATAAGCAATATTTTTTGCAGCCGTTCTGGAAGTAAAAAGATTGAAATTCTGAAAAATCATTCCAATACGTCGGCGACGCTGAATAAGCTCTTTTTTGGGAAGATTGTCAACACGTTCGTCATTATAAAAAACGCTTCCCGAATCAGGCGCTTCCAAAAGACTTATCTGCCTTACAAGAGAAGACTTACCGGCACCACTGCGACCTATAATTCCAAAAATTGTATTATCCGGAATCTCAAGAGAAATATCATTTACAGGCGTAATCGTTCCGTCAGAAGTAGAATACGTCTTGGAAAGATGATCTATTTTTATTTTCATATCATTATAATGCCTAAAATAAAAGGCAAGGTCAATATTATAGTAGAATATTGTAAACCCAACATCCGCGTGGAAAGACGCTGCTTCTAAAAAGATAAAACTTAGCAAAAGTTAAAATGCGCGAAGGAGGACGGGGAAGTACGAAATGACTTGGTTTTTTGCAGTCGCGAAGCGACAAACAATAGTTTCCTTGCAAAAACCACGTCAAGGGCCTTATGGCCCGGTTTTGGACTTCACCGGCTGACTGGGAGCATTTTAACCTGCGCTGACACTTATCTAAAAGAGGCGTCTTCCCGCGCGGACCTTCCTCTACACCAGCGTCTGTTAACGAACTTCTTTGTAAACCCAACATCCGCGCGGTTTTACTTGAATTTCATATTCTTTCTATATATAATTAAAATGTGTCCGAACTATATATTGTAGCAACACCCATAGGAAACTTGGGAGACATTACATTCCGCGCGCTGGAAACGCTAAAAAGCGTCGATGTAATTGCGGCAGAAGATACAAGGCATACCCTTCAGCTGCTCAACCATTTTGAAATACGCAAACCGCTCATAAGCTGCCGCTCGCAGAACGAAAAGTTTGCGTCAGAAAAAATAATCGCTCTTCTTGATGAAGGCAAAAACGTAGCCTACGCAAGCGACGCAGGAACTCCAGGAATAAGCGACCCTGGCGCAATACTAGCCGGAACCGTCAGACAGGCCGGACACACAGTAATTCCCATTCCGGGAGCAAGCGCCTTTGCAACATTGGCAAGTGTAGCCGGAGCAGGAGGAAAAACCCTGGTTTTTGAAGGATTTCTTTCCCCAAAACCGGGACGCAGAAAGGCAAGACTTCGTGAACTTATGGCAACGGGATACGCCGTAATACTTTACGAAAGTCCCTTCAGAATAGTAAAATTACTGAAGGATATTGCCGAAATTGACAGTACAAGGCGTGTAGTTGTAGGCCGCGAACTTACAAAAATGCACGAAGAAATAACGGACGCCGCCGCAAGCGAAGTACTTGAATCATACGCTTCCAGAAGCAAAATTCAGGGAGAATTCGCAGTTTTCATTGCCGGTGACAAAAATGCTAAACTTTCAGACGAAAGTTCCGATAATGTAAGTGAGGCAGGATATTATGATGATAGACAAGATTTCAGGAGTTAATCCTTTAACCAGTTTAACGAATACCAAGCGCACAAGTACTACTCAGAGTGTTAAGGTTTCTTCTGATGAAATCACTCTTTCAGACGAAGCAAAGGCAATGGCAGAAGCCCGCATGATTAGCCAGATTGCGGATGAAACACCCGATGTTCGTTCCGAGCTTGTCGAACAGATCAAGCAGAAAATTCAGGATCCGAACTATCTTAACGAAGCCACAATTGCTTCAACAGCAGACAGAATTCTCAGCGCATACGGATTCTAATTTTGTAGCATTGGGAATTCACGGGAAAAGAAGGGCGGAATTTAATTTTCCGCTCTTTTTTTTTGCATATTTTGCATAAAGACCATACGATAAAGCAAACGGGAGTTCACTAAAATGACAGATTTCATATTCAAAATTTCACCAAATATCATACTTGGTCCCTACACAGTAACACGGCTGGGACAAAATGCTCTGGAATGGGGTTCACGCTACATGGTAATAATGGACCCTATCCTCAAAGAAACCGGCACTGCAGAAAAAATAACGGCACCACTCGCAGAACGCAAAATAGAATATTTTGTCTTTGACGAACTTACACAGGCTGCCGACACCCAGACTCTTGAAACAATACTCAACCTTGCCAGAAATTCCCACATACACGGAATAATCGCTGCAGGCGGTGGAAAAACACTCGCTCTTGCAAAAGCTGCCTGCGCACTTTTTAACGAACCGCACACTTCCTACGACTACATAGACGGCGGTACACCAACAGCAGGCACAATTCCGCTTATATGCGTACCTACAACAATAAGAGATGCTTTTCTTTTCACAGACAGAGTTCCCCTCTGCGACTCACGTTCAGGAAGCGCAAAAATAATAAAAACACAGAACGGTATTTGCAAACTGGTTCTCTGGGACCCCAATCTTGAACTCACGCTTACCGACAAACAAAGTGCCGCAATGGGTCTCGAAACATTCAGCATGGCACTCGAAGCTTATTTAAGCCGCAAATCAACTTTCTTCAGCGACATGCTTATAGAAAAAGCGCTCCAGCTCATGTCATACGCGACAGACGGCTCACCTACGCTAACAGTCACAACCCCACCCGAAGTTCTTTATACACAGGCCGGCTGCATGGCATCACTCGGACTGGCATCCTGTTCAGCAGGAGCTTCGACACTTTTGTCATTGACAATCAATACACGCTATAAAATACCGCGTGCACTGGTAAGCGCAATACTTCTTCCTTACATAATCGAAGATGCAACAACATTTGCAGCCGCAAAACTCGCCAAAATTGCCGACATCTACAGAATAACAGACAGCAACGAAGACACTGACGAAAAAAAAGCCCTGTCACTTGCCGAATACATAAGGCAGCGCATTGCCAAAATAAACATTCCGGCCCGTCTCAAAGACCTTTCGCTCAGTATAGAACAGCTTTCACTCGCAGTAGAAGACGCAGGACAAACAGATCTAATAGATTCCCTCCAGCGCAGCATGACAACAGATGACCTGTTTGAACTAATAAAGAAGGCATACTGATGATAGCACCCGACAAACTTTTTCAGCTTACGGCGGGACAAAAAAGACGCAAACTGGCACTTACCTTTGGAGAACTGGAACGTGACATAGCTGGAATAGCAGAGAGCGGTCTGGAATATAACTTTAAAAAACTGACACGATTGGAATACACGCGCGAACTTGCAAAAATCGTACTGGACGACCCCAAACTTCCCCAGGATGCCGCAAAAAGAATAGCCGCACTTCTTTCAGAAAAAGACACAGACGAGCGGCGCTTATGCAACGAAGCAAGAAATGCGCTGCTTGCAGTAATAGGAACCTTCCCGGCAGAATGGGATCTTGTAATAGCCCCACACGCAAACGAAAAACTCAGCGTACAAAAGCGCAGCTTCTTTAAGGGAGTAAGCGTCTATGCAGAAGACATCCGCTCGCCGTTCAACGTAGGTTCAATATTCCGCACGGCAGAAGCAATGGGCTGTGAAAGCGTATATATTTCACCGCAATGCACCGACCCCGAACAAAGCAAAGCCTTAAGAAGTGGAATGGGCTGCATAGAAACGATGGGTTACACAAGATGCCCGCTCGAAGAACTTCCAAAAGACAGGCCGGTTTTTGTACTAGAAACCGGCGGAACACCAATAAATGAATTCAACTTTCCAAAAGAAGGAATAGTAATAATAGGCTCAGAAGAACTTGGCGTAAGTCCGGAAGCACTCCACAGGGCAAGCTACGGGCGCGTAACAATTCCAATGACAGGCCTTAAAGCGTCACTTAACGTAGGAGTTGCCTTTGGAATTCTTATGCAGGCATGGACAAATGCCCTTCTCAAAAACAACTGACATTTGTTAAAAAAAATTATTTTTCGCGCTTGAATGCGTGGCTCAGCTTTTCAGAAATTCCGTGGAACTGCTCTTCTTTTTCTATTCCAATAGTCTTGAGCACTGCGGAATCAATATCTTCGAACAAAACCTTGCCTTCCTCGTAATGAGTCATAATGTCTGCAACATAGATTACGCTGGTAAGTTTGCGCACATTTTCAGGAGCTTCAGCGGGCTCGTGGTGATAGCGGATTACATCAACAAAAACCTGCGGAAAATTCCACTTCTGTGCAATCTTTGCACCAAGTTCGCCGTGGTTAACGCCCGAAATCATTCTTTCGAAAAGTTCGGGTTCAATTCCGCGCATGGTACAGAGGGAATTAATCTTGTAAAGGACATCGGGCAAGGCGTTTTCAAAAATAATCTTGCCCATATCATGCAGAAGACCACATACATAACTGTCATCTACACAACCTCTGTCTTTTGCACAGAAATTGCGCGCGATATTGTATGCATAAAAAGCCACACGGTAGGAATGGTCCCACATCTCTTTGTTTTTTCCGGTTGAATTGACCGTAAGTTTGTGCATAGTTCCGATAGAAAACAAAAGGTTGCGTATACCGCGGATTCCGGCTATTTTAACGGCGTCTCCAATAGAACTGCACGGAGTAGACAAAACGTATGCGGCAGAGTTAACCATTTTAAGAAGTTCGGCAGTAAGCGACACATCGTTTGAAATCTTCATGGCAATATCGCTCATTTTGCTCTTGGGGTCATCAATAATGCGGTTAATCTGCATAATGTTTTCGTCAAATTCAGGAAGCCCGTCAATAAGATTAACAAATTCAGTAGAAAGAGCATTAATATCATTGAGTGTAGCCGCACTGAACGGAAGAATAAGTCTTGTAATTGTCTCGCCATTTTCGCATTTAACCTGAAAGTTCTCTTCGGTAAGGCCAATTTTGCGCAGAACAAGAATCATTATAACAAGACCAAGACCGGCTCCCTCTGACTCATCCAAAAGCTGAACAAGTCCGTCTTCTACAGACGAATACTGCTGTGCGCGGGTAATCTTGTCATGAATGCGCTTGTATTCAAAAACAGTAAGTTCAGCCCGGTTGCGTACTTCTATTTTAATTTTATTATTGCGTGTCTGAAGCGAAACCTTAATGTAGTAGCCTTTTCTGCGCTGAAGTTCCATATAATAGCGGATATTGTTGAGGGTATCCTGCTTAAAGGTCTTCATTCCTTTTTCATAATCAGAAAAATTGTTTATATCAAGCCCTTTTTCCTGAAAATAAATGCGCTTGGTGTTGGCTTTTTTTGCGTTGTTTACAAGTTCCTTGATGCAGTAAGTAAGGCTGTCGACCATGTGGTTCTGGCCCAAATCTTCTAGAAAAATTTTTAGAATTTCACAGATATATTCTTCCATCGCATGCGGAAGAGTATATGTAGTAAGTGTCAGCGGAATTCCGGCTCTGATTGCCAGCTGAACTTTGGAAGCGTCGACTTTTATCTTTTTTATCTGTGCCATAAAACAAATGCCCTCTGCGGTATTGAATTATAACACAATCAGGGTATTTTGCAAAAGGTTTGCAACTTAAAAAACTGTTAGTCCAGACTTTAATTGTTTGGATAAGCGCCAGCACAGGTTAAAATGCTCCCAGTCGTCCATATCTTTGTTAAAGGCTGAATGCAAAAATACTATTCAGAATTGATTAAAATATTGTAAATTCAACTGCAAAACACTAAAATCACGGCATGAATGACCATACAAAAGCCACTCTTATTGAACTTGCACAAAAATATGAAACGGCAGCGTTTCTAAAAAAAGACCCGTCACAGTTTATGCACAGATATAATTCCGTACAGGATAAGGAAATAGTTGCTTTTATTTCGGCAAATCTGGCTTTTGGGCGCCGCGAACAGATTCTTTTGCACATAGAGCAGATTCTTGACCGCTCCGGCTCTTCCCCTGCACAGTGGATTCTGGACAAAAAATATGAATCTTTTTTTCCAGAGTCGGCCGCATCTTTTTACAGAATGTACACTTTTTCTTCGATGCGCCTGTTTTTTGACACAATAAGGAAAATTCTTAACGAAAGCGAAACTCTTGGCGCGCACATGCAAAAACTTTACGAAACGGCGCGCAACGGTAATGCTAAATATGCAGCGGCCTTCAGCGGCTCTCCACTACTGGCACCACTTATCTCAAGTCTTTTTCCTACAGAATGCAATCTTATTCCGCATACAGCAGAAAGTGCCTCAAAAAAGCTGAATATGTTTCTGCGCTGGATGGTAAGGGACAATTCTCCTGTAGACCTGGGGCTATGGACTTGGTACCCCAAGCAGGATCTTCTTATGCCACTGGACACACACGTCATGCAGGAAGCAACAAATCTTGAACTTATACCGCCGGCCTTGTCCGGTAAACCGCGCGCCGCTTCTCTCAAAACCGCCGTTCAGTTAACGGAATGCCTGCGGCAGGTGTTTCCCGATGACCCGGTGCGCGCGGACTTTGCACTCTTTGGACTTGGTGCAGACAAAAGCGGCTCTTAACGCCTAACGCTGAATGCGGCCGGTAATATCACCGCGCGCCAGTCTGTTTACTTCGTCGGCTGTTACCATATTAAAATCGCCTTCAACACTGTGTTTAAGACAAGATGCGGCAGACGCAAATTCCACTGCATTCCGGCTGTTAAAACCGTTCAGCAAAGAATAAATGAGCCCTGCGCAGAAACTGTCACCGCCACCAAGCCTGTCAACTATCACCATGTCATATTCGCGGCTCAGATAAAATTCACTTCCGTCATAAAGCAGTGCACTCCAGCGGTTATTGTTTGCGTTAACAGATTTGCGAAGAGTAACAGCCACTTTTTTAAAGCCAAATTTCTGTGCAAGCTTAACTGCAACTTCTTTATACGACTCGCGGTTAATAAGACCGTTTTCTACATCGGAACCGCAGGCTTCTATTCCAAACACGTCGCGCGCGTCTTCTTCGTTTGAGACACATACATCTACATAACGGCATATTCTTTCCATTACAGCGCGCGCCTCTTCACGTGTCCAAAGCTTGCTTCTGTAATTCAAATCCACACTCACTATGGCTCCGGCTTTCTTTGCAGCAGCACATGCCTGTTCGCAAATAAGAGGAAGATTCCCTCCGAGGGCTGGCGTAACGCCGGTCAGATGAAACCAGCTGCAGTCTTTGAATATTGAATCCCAGTCAAAATCTTCGGGGACACTTTCTGCAATAGAAGAATGTGCACGGTCGTAAATGCACTTTGAAGGCCGCTGACTTGCCCCGCGCTCATTGTAATAAATGCCGACTCGGCTACCTCCGCGCGAAATATATTCAGTATGAACACCAAAACGGCGCAAAGCGTTAACCGCGCTCTGACCTATCTCATGACAGGGAAGTTTTGTTACGTAATAAGAGTCAATTCCAAAATTGGCCAGAGAAACAGCAACATTCGCTTCTGCCCCTCCAAAGGTGGAAGTCATTTTGTCTACCTGAACAAACCTGTAGTAGCCTTCCGGTTCCAGTCTCAGAAGCAGCTCGCCGAATGTAACAACTTTCATAAATAATCCTTAATTAACTGGAAATTGACTAAATTTCCTGTATAATAGCAGCAAACGGTGTATCATGCAGTATCAGATAACGGCTTGCATAACCGCGAAAGTAATCATCTTCTGTCATTGTGTAAGAGCGTATATTCCTGCGTGAAGTGTCATCTTCACTTACTTTACCGCTCTTTGTAACAACACGCGTATTGTACTCGCGAATTCCGTTTTTTGCATTTCCACGCGGGTAAATCTGCATTGACATATCGTCGTCCCACGCAAGTTCAGGGTCAAAAACATCACTTATGTAGCAGTTAATGAATGCCGCGCTGTCCCAGTTCTTTGGGGAAGCAGAAGATCCTCGGCCTTCTGTTCTGTAAACATACACGCTGCTCTTGCGTCTCTTTTCTGCAGTAAAACGGCATGAAAGGAAAACAAAACCGCTCTTTTCTGCAAGGGCATTGCTTTTTACAGCATACCCGTCAAAATCACCACGGTTATCCTCACGAACATGAATCTCGCAGTCTTCGAACAAAGCCGTATCGCATTCACCATATATAAAATCTACGTCGCCGCTTACATAACTGTTCAAAAACCAGCTGAATCCCTTAAGGCCAAGTGTATTTTTGCGGCCTTCAAAATGCATATTTTCGGCAAAAAGAGTTCCGGTTGTGTTGTTCCACGAAAGAGCTTCGGCACTGTCTGACAAGGCGTTTGTGTCTGCGGAATTTTTAAGGTGGGCATTTGTTACCGAAAAGTTTTTTAAAGTGATATTTGTACAGTTTGGACCAAATGAAAGAATGCTGCGGTTTTCTGCACCCTTGTTAAAAGATTCACAGTTGTCGGCCTGAATTACACAATCCTGCGGACCTGCGCCGGAAACGCCTTCCATGACAAGGGGATTGGACATGTTGTATTTTACAATCTCTCTGTAGGAACCAGGTTCAAGAAGAATATGAACAGGAGTAGTCTTTGAAACGGCACCGCTGGTTACCATTTCCTTGATTTTCTTAAATGCAGTATTTATCGAGGCCGGCGACCGTGCATTAACATTAAGTTCTAGCATATCTTATTATAGCCCAAATTAAGCAAAAAATCAATGTAAACAGCGTCGGGCTTTATAATAACGGGAAGGTCCGCGTGGGGGAAGACGCAGTTTGTTTAAATAAGTAATAGCGATAGGTTAAAATGCTCCCAGTCGTCCGGTGAATCACGAAACCGGCCAATAATGGCCTTGATGTGATTTTTGCGTAGAAACTATCGTATG
>OQWA01000602.1_pt1 | contig 10715 bp, 9 predicted proteins | sample 1691581 | NCBI WGS metagenome assembly OQWA01 (sample SAMN03418264, study PRJEB22391) | human gut metagenome | biome: human-gut; feature: organic feature; material: feces | host: Homo sapiens | place: Tanzania | collected 2013-01
AGTTATGGTGGGGAATTTCTGAAAATGTCATTTCTTTTTCGTAACTTTGTAAATTGAAATATTGTGTAATTTTTTGATAAAGTTAGATTTATGTCGATAGATAATATCTTAGCTCAAGCCACCGCCGATGCTGTGAAAGCACTTTATGGCGCAGAAGTGGCTGCCGAAAGCATTGTGCCCTCCACCACCAAAAAGGAGTTTGAGGGTAATCTCACCATTGTGGTGTTTCCATTCCTGAAAGCTTCACACAAGCGTCCTGAAGACACAGCGCAAGAGATTGGCGAATATCTGGTAGCCCCTGTCGCTTGTAGGTGGCTTGCTGCTTCTCGCCTGGGGTGTCGCCAAACTTGTAGTCAATCACATAGATGCTGCCGTCGGTGGCACGCACGATGCGGTCGGGGCGCAGGTGATGCGCACGGTCCGACGCAGTGGGTGGTATGTAGATGGAACGCTCGTTATACACCTTGTTGCCTTTGGCAAACCAATGCGCCGTTTGCTCATCGGTCATCAGTCGATTCAAAAACGCCTCGGCACGGCTTAAATTCCAGTATTGCTCATCGTCGGCGGTGATGATGCCTCGCTTCACCGCATAACTTATCGCCTTTTTCACTTGCTCGGCGGTGCGAATACGGCTCATGATGTGGTGCATACGCTTGCCGCTCTCCTGAATTTTTGTGGCAAGTTCGGGGAGTTTCACCCTCAAGCGGTCCAAAATTGGCGACACGGTGTAGTCGGGCATCATTTCCTGTGTCACTTCCTGCGCCTCCTCAGGTACTTGTTCCTCGTAGCAGTCTTCCTTACCGATACAATAGTAGGCTACGCAGCCAGCGGTTTCGGGAATGTCGCTGTTCACTTTTTTGCAGCCCTCCAAGTTGGGGAACGAGGTAAGCAAATGCTCATTGATTTTGGTGATTGCCTCTGGGTTGAATTTTTCCGACAACACGGGCGCAAAGATGTGAAGCGACTGGCGTGGACGCGTGAATGCCACATACGATTTGTTGAGGCTATCAATCACGCAGTCTTCAAGCAGCGGTGATGAGAACGACTCAAACTGCTTCATCTTGGCAAGCGTATTGCCCGGAATGGGGATAAGTGGCGGAACGAGGACGGAGTCGGCGGCGGTGGGCGGAACTTCCAGATATGGGTGGTCCATGCCGTCGGGGTTGATCCAGTTGTCTTTCGGCAACCAGCACAAGCGGTCCATTTGCTCCATGTCCCAATCGGCAAGCGGCACAATCACGCATGGGCGTTCCAAACCCTTCGCCTTGTGAATGGTCATCACTTCCACGGCATCGTCGTTTTGCCCTGGAGAAATCGCCAACTTGTCTTTTTTCATTTCCCAATACTTCAAAAACTCATAAATGGTGCCGCCATTGGTGCGCTGCGTGCTGAAGTCGAGCACCACGCCTTGAAGTGCCAAGAGGAATGAGGTCTCGGCACCCTTGTTGAGCCCTATCGGTTCCAAATATTCCTTAATGATTTTATCCACCACGCCCACGAGGCTTGCTTGCTCGTTCTTTGGATTGGGTAGCAGGTTCTTGAGTTGGTCGGCGAAGATTTCCGCCTGTTCCTCCACCGGTTTTTGGCGAAGGTCGTCGTTGTTGCGAAACACCTTTTCCATCAGTTCGCCGGCATCGGCATTTTCCCCAGCCTTGCCCAACGCCTGACCGAAGTCGTGCAGCGTTTTGTAGTAGAGTTGGTCTTTGAGACGCTTCTGCATCAACTTTTGCATTGTGGGCTTGCCGGTGTCGATGTCCTCGTCTTCATCGCTGTGCGCATGTTGCGTTGAGTTGATGAAATAAAGCACACTAATCACCATGCGCACCGCAGCCGAGTTTTGCAGCAGCAGCGATTCTGCCGACACGATATTGATTAAGCGGTCGGGGTATGCCTTGTTGTGCTCCAAAATGGCATTCACCACTTCGTCGCCTTCTTTGTTGCGGTTCACCAGAATCAGGATTTTTCCGAATGGATAGTTGTATTTATTGTGCTGTTCGAGAATATACTCCGGCAAATGCTTGAGCACACCCTCTTTACCGTAATACGGCTGACCGTCGCTACCTTTCAAATATGGCAGTGGCCCACTCGATTTTGTGGGCGTGCCATACACCAAATTGAGTTTCACAAAGCCTTTAATGCGCGCGGCCTCTTTCGCCTCATCGGAGTAGGCGGGATAGTCTTGATGCAGTTTGCCGTAGGTGGTCTGGAGTTTTTTAAACGACACACGATTCTTGGCGTAATAGTCGAGGATTTGCTTGAAAAACTCATTATTGAAGTCAATCACCAGTTTTGTGCTTCGGCGATTGATGTGCAGGTCCTCCGAATCGTCGTATTCCGAACTGAAATCGGTGGGCAAATCGTTTTGAAACAAGTTGGGGTCGCTGTTGCGGAAGCGGTAAATACTCTGCTTCTCATCACCGATGATGAGGTTGTAGTTGGCACCGCTGAGGCTGTTTTCGAGCAATGGCTTGAAATTCTCGTACTGCTTGCGGCTGGTGTCCTGAAATTCATCAATCATAAAGTGATTGAGCCACATACCCATACGCTCATATATGAATGGCACATCACATTCCACCACCTTGTGAATGAGGTCGGTGGTGTCGGATATGAAAATCTGATTGTTGTCTTTGCGGTATTGCTCCAAATTCTCGTCAATCTTTCCAAGCAAACCAAGTTGCCAAAGGTTGGAGACGATGCTTTTGGTCACGTCCACGGTTTCTTTCCAACCGATAAATTCCTTCAGCATTGTCTGAAAGGTGAGAAGTTCGTGCCCCATCTGACTCTCGGTGAGTGCGCCTTTTTTGAATGCACCTTTCAGTTTGTCGATACTTTCGGCATACGTCGTGATGGTCTTCACGCTGGAGCCTAACGATTGCAGGTCGCTCACCATCATCAACTTGGTGATTGGAGCCCTTTTGTTCAACTGGTCGGCACCAATGCCCATTCCTTCAATAAAGTTTTTCACATCGTCGTGGAAGTTGCCGATTTTTTCCTCATAGGCTTTCTTCACATCCACCAGTGCCTTTCTGAACGCCAGCAAAGCCGATTTCTTACCGGAGCCAATGTCGGAAAGATACGCCTTGATGTCGGCGTGGTGCTTCATGAAATTTTCATTGCCGAGCACCTTTGCAAACGATGCCAAATCGCTGGCGGTTTTGTTGCCGAAAAAGTTCCAGTCGCTCTGACTGCGCACCTGCTCGGTCACATAGTTGTTGATCCACTCGCCGAGCATTCCCGAATTTCTGCCGTCACCAATGCTCTGCATCAATCCCTGCACAGCCTGAAGGGTGGCAAAATTCTCATCGAGTTGGAGGTCGTAGTCATACTCGCGGTCGAGTTCATACACGAAATTGCGCAGCACCGTTTGGAAAAACGAGTCGATGGTGCTGATATTGAATGCTGTGTAGTCGAACAAAATATCCTCAAGCGCAGCCTGTGCCGCCACCTTCAAGTCTTCGGGCGAGGTGGTGGGGTGTGCTTCCTGAAAATATTGCTGATACGCCCCACAAGTGCCGTTCGACAGTTCATATAGGCGCACGATGATGCGCTCCTTCATTTCAGCCGTCGCCTTATTGGTGAAAGTGATAGCCAAAATGTGTTGGTGATAGCAACTGTGGAGCGGTCGGAGTTTTCCGCTTTTGTCCCAGAGCAACTGTTCGATATACACTTTTGCGAGGGTATAGGTCTTACCTGCGCCAGCCGAAGCCTTGATAACGTGAAGATTCTTGGTGCTCATCATCGTAAATGGTATTAAAGAAATTAGAAATTAGAAGTTAGATGTTAGAAATTAGATGTTAGATGGTGCGGGCTTTGAAGCCTTTTTGCTTGAGCAACTGCACCACTTTCTCGCGGAAGTCGCCTTGAATCAAGATTTCACCGCCACGAGCCGAACCGCCCACGCCACAGTGTCGCTTAAGTTCGGCAGCGAGTTCTTTCAAGGCTTCGTCGACGCACAGCAGGTCGGTGACGAGTGTCACTTTCTTGCCGTTGCGTCCTTTCTTATCGAGCAGCACATTCACCATCTGCTTTCCTTGCTGCGCGAGGGCATCGCCAGCAGGCTCTTCCACAGGGTTTTGCGCTTGTTTGATTTCTTCATCGGTGGGCACGTCGATATTGAATGCTGCCCCAAGTTTTTCTCTCCAATCTTGCATAGTGTCGTAATCATTTGCCCCACCGCCATGAAACATGCTGAATGTGGGGTTGTTTCTACAAAAATAGTGCTAAAATCGGTTTTTGCCAAATGCAAAACCAATTGAAGCACTATTAAATCCGAAAATTTTATTGAATTTTACTTTTTGCCCTTGAAAAGCACTTTGCCTGCTTTGTCGAGGAAGCTCACTTCTGAGCCGTCGGCAGAGATTTGGTAACGGTCCACCTTGTTGAACGCTTCCACAAATTCATCTTCGCGCATCACATCGGGGCAAAGCATTCTGGTCATGCCCTCTGTTGAGAAGGTGATTTTGCCGTCTTTGCTCACTTTGTAGTCAGCAAAAATCTGGTTGCAACCCACTGTGGCGTTTACACGACCCTTTGCGAATGAGATAGATGGAGTGACATCAACTTTCTCAAGCTGGGTGCCATTGAGTTCGGTCAAAGTGTACTGCTTGTCGGAGAGGCTTGCTGTGGTCCGGAGCCGGAACACCCTGCGCCGTATTACAGCGCTGCAAACAACCTTGTTCCCTTCCTCTTCAGCCACGAGTAAAGTGCTGCTGCCAGAGCAGCTGTAATCACTGCACAAGCCAACAGATAAACAGAAGTGCTCATAAACTTTCTCACTGCAAAGTAAAGTCCAATCAATATCATCTCATATGCCCAGCCGCCAAAGAGTGCGATCATGATATTTCCGCTCTGCTTGATCGGCGCGGTCTCATTCGTCCATGTCAGATTCGGCATCTTCACGCCAAGGCTGAGTCCGAAGCATGCTGACAATACGGTATTCAGCAGAACTACAAGAACAGACAGCAGCTTTGTGCCAATACTGCACGGCACAATTGCCACGGCGCAGACTGCACAGAATGCCGCCGGAATCGCTGTCAGAAGTATCTGCACAGAAAGCTTTGCTCTCAGCACCTGCCACGGTGTAACGGGCAGAGACTGCACCAACCAGAGGTTCTTTCCCTCAAGGGAGATGGACGGCGTTGCCATATCGTTCATCGCCGCCACCAGACAGACTCCCATACAAAGTATCACAGGAATTGCACCGGAGTACTCTCCCATCATCTCATACATCGGTGCAATAAGGTCTCCACCCTTAACCAGAAGGAAAATGCCGAGCGCCGGGAGCAGAATGGTTCCCAGTCCGCAGTTCAGCATATAGTTGGCGCTTGAGGTAAACCGCGCGAATTCCTTCTCCAACAGGGCAGCACGGACATTTTTGACCTTCACCGCCGTCTCCTTATATTTTACCCTCTTAGCACTGCCCGTAGCGGTTGCCAGCTTAATAAAGCTACGCGAAATCAGATACCATACCAGTGCGAAGCACGCTGCAACAAACACCGTCAACAACAGCATAGCAAGCGGTTCCCCCGTTCCGGCAGCCCCGAACAGATAGAGCGGATATGCCGCCCCCTTAATCTTCGCTCCGTAGATCATGACATTCTGAACCAGATCCTGAATCATTTCCTGCGCCCTAAAATAGAAGAAATAGTAAGCTCCAAGAAAAGCTAAAGAAACAATAACCGTAATAAAGCTCTTATGCTTCAGCTTCTGGCTGATCTTTGCAATCACCCAGCCCAGAAGGCAGGACAGAACAAGAACAAATACCGAAATCAAAAATGTCAGCAGAATCGGTCCCACCAGTGTTCCGACGGAAAACGGCGTTGTAACCCAGTACACAATGTCAGCCGGCACAATCACCACCGCTGAATACATCAAGCCCATCAGATACACACTTATCAGACGCGAAATCATGATATACCGCACCGGGATCGGCAGGGAGAACAGCAGATCATTATCCTTTGACAGATATAAACCCGCATAGGTATTAAAGACGCTGCCGAAGGTTCCGAGCAGGATTGCCACCAGTCCCATGAGTGCAAAATACAGCCAGCTCATTCCGGCAGCCGTAAACGCCTCGCAGATTACCACGGACAAAAACGTGAACATGCCACCCAGCACTCCCAGCATAATCAGCACATACAGCAGAATGTACAATACTGTCGAGGCAGTAGGTCTTTTTTTATTCTTCTTCGCATCATAAAAATAGCTGCGGAAGATTTCCATCATCTGCTTTTTTACCAATGTTTTCAGCATTACTTCTCCTCCAGTTCGAGGAATACTTCCTCGAGAGAATCATCACCCTTGACTTCCTCCATGGTTCCGGAGCGGATCAGCTTGCCGCCCTTGATGATGGCAACCTTGTCGCAGAGCTTCTCTGCGACCTCCAGTACATGCGTCGAGAAAAAGATTGCTCCGCCCTCGTCACAGATTTCGCGCATCATACCCTTCAAAATATGCGCCGCCTTCGGGTCAAGCCCGACAAACGGCTCATCCATGATAATGAGCTTCGGCTGATGAATCCATGCAGAGATGATCGCCAGCTTCTGCTTCATACCATGGGAATAGGCTGCGATAGGCTGCGCCAGATCGTCCGTCAGTTCAAACAGGTCTGCATATTTGCGGATACGCTCCTGACGCTGTGCGGCATCGACCCCAAATACATCCGCAATGAAATTCAGATACTTGATACCGGTCATGAAGTCATAAAGATCCGGATTATCCGGAATATAGGCAAGCTGCTTCTTGCAGGCGAGCGGATCGTCCTTGATCGACCTGCCGCCGATCGTGATCTCTCCCTCGTCAAACTGCTGGATGCCGACCACGGATTTCAAGGTCGTCGTCTTACCGGCTCCGTTGTGTCCGATGAAACCATATATTTCGCCGGGCGCAATATGTAAGCTAAGATCATCCACCGCTTTTTTATCGCCGTATTTCTTCGTTAAATGTTGAATATTCAGCATACTTTTCCTCATTTCTGCGCACGCTCTTTGCGCTTATCGAGTTTGTGTCAAGTGCGCGCTGGCACAAAGCCCGTTCTCCCTCTTCACATCATTCGTTGTGTAACGTTAGTAATTATAGTGTCAAAAAATAAGCCTGTCAAGAGGCTGACCTGACACAGGGTATATAAATTGCAGGATAGCACGCTTAAGTTGCCTTTTTTACCGGATGCCGGATAACGGTTTTCAGGCGTTCCGGTGCAACCCTTCTCGCATCCGATAGATAAATCTCATGATGCCTTCTGCTGTCCGTGAAGTCGTTCACATATCCGTTTTCCAGAAGGAACGCATCCATCCTCGCGCAAGTCGCCGGTTCCTCATCATACGCTCCGATATGCATGCATTGTACGCATATCCCCTCCTCAATAGTCAGAAACTCCGCCTTTGAAAAATCCTTCTTCTTTTTAGCAGAGCACTCCTGTACTGCCCACTGAAAATCCGCTTCTGTCACAAAGTCCGGCAGCCGGATCACGGAAATCCATTGAAACGCTTCCTTTTTCCCGTAATCAATGCCCTCGATGCCATCCTGCCACCAGAAGCCCTCCAGCGGTGGAACAACATAGTCAAAGTACCCCTCAATCCGGTGGTCGCCCATCTTACTCATCTTGATCGTAAAGGCAATCCCATAGAGAAGCTCCATCGCTTTCTTATACTCCCCGTCCTCGTCGTTCGGATTGCCGCTTCCGCGCACAGCGATATAATTCATTTTCGGCACTGTCACAAGCTCCGGCTTTTGCTTCGGCATGTAAAATTCCTTATATTCCTTTTTGTAGTCGAATGCCATGTTGATTCCTCCTGTTCTGTCGTCTCAGGAGCGATAGCTCTCCGCCATCGCTTCCGCTATTTTTCGGAGTTCCTCACGTATGTCCTCCGGCTCCAGAAGTACAGCACCGCTGCCGAAGGTCAGCATCCAGCTGATCAGGTTTTCCTTATTCGTATAGTCGGCCTGAAACAACAGTCTTCCGTCCGGCTGCACCTCGAAGCAGTGCGGGCCGAACTCCTCCACCAGTCTCCACTTCATTGTAGGGTCGATCAGTGCTTTTACCGCGATTCCTCCCGGAAAGATCTGTTCGTGCTGCAAATCGGGATAAGGAACGTCTCTTGTCTGAAAATGCTCCTCTGCCGCAGTCAGGCAATCCAGTCTGTTCAGCTTGAAAAGGCGGAACGCCTTCCTCTCCGTACACCAGCCCCAGAGGTACCAGCTCGACCAGCGGAACACCAGATAGTACGGCTCCACTGTGCGGGTGCTCTCCCCGCCCGGCGCGTAGTACCGAAAGCAGACCAGCCGTCTCTCCTCGATCGCTGTCTGAAGCAGTTCGATCTTTGGTACCAGTGAATCCTTGTACCACGAGGACAGGTCTATCAGAATAGAATCCTTTCCGCTGACAAAATTCGATGAGCCCGCCTGCAGCCTTTCCATGAGCTGTGCACAATAGCTGTTCCCGCTCACACTGTCAAGGCTTCGCAGCCCTGCAAGGATCACCTGCATATCACGGGAGGTCAGCAGCGTCCTGTCAATCTTATAATCCTCCATGATGCGGATACCGCCTCCCACTCCCTGCATGGTGGCAATGGGGATGCCCGCCTTGCAGAGATCTTCAATATCCCTGTTGATCGTCCGTCTGGAAACCTCAAACCGCTCCGCCAGCTCCGGCGCAGTCACCATATCCTGTTGTAAGAGTACCGCAAGAATCCCAATCAGTCTGTCTATCTTCATATGAACTCCATGAATCAACCATAGCAGAGCAAACACGACAGCTATCTGACATGTTTCCATTATGCTGAAAATTCTTTTTCCTTTGCCATCAGTCCTTTTAAACATTCGTTGTATCACAATACTACCACGTTCCCGGCTTCTGTCAATCGGAGATTTCCTTGACATCACACGCCCCGCGGGGCAAAATAAAGGTATGGTGCAGGCGATTGCGAAACACATACTTCCGCAAGTGACGTTGCACAAAATGCACAGGCCACCGCAGCGCAACTGTCTCTGACAATTTATTGTTTTGCAATCGCCTGTTGATGATAACTACGGAAGGAGAATCACGATGAAGGTTTTAATGTTGAATGGAAGCGCTAAGGCAAACGGAAACACCTACAGCGCATTGCTTGAGATTGGAAAGCAGTTGGAAAAAGAGGGGATCGAGTACGAGATCTTCCAGCTCGGCGGCAATCCTATCCGCGACTGTCTCGGCTGCGGCCAGTGTACGGAAAACGGCTGTGTCTTCACAGATGATGCGGTAAACGACTTTGTTGCAAAGGCAAAGGAAGCGGACGGCTTCGTCTTCGGCACGCCGGTTTACTATGCTCATCCCAGCGGACGCATCCTCTCCTTTCTCGACAGAGTCTTCTACAGCAGCGGCAGGAGCTTTGCCTTTAAGCCCGGCGCATCGGTCGCTATCGCGCGGCGTGGCGGAACTACCGCGTCCTTTGATGTCCTGAATAAATATTTCGGAATCTGCCAGATGCCGGTTGCAGGCTCTACCTACTGGAACATTGCCCACGGAAGAACTCCCGGCGAAGCGGTGCTCGACGAGGAGGGAATGCAGACCATGCGCAATCTTGCCAGAAATATGGCATGGATGCTGAAATGCTTCCAGCTCGGCAAGGAAAACGGAATCCCTCTGCCGGAGACAGAGCGGCGCTATTCGACCAATTTTATCCGGTAACTGTGCGGAACAGCTCACCGACCGCAATCTGATAATCGGTGAGATGCTTCGACTTCTTAATCTTTTTCAGGGACTTTTCCCCATTCGGAAAGCTCCTGATTAGAAATGTCCAGAGATCCTTCATCTTGTACAGGGTGTTGGTATCTCCGGACATAATTTCTATATAGCCGTCCAGCAGTTCGTCATGGAAGGCGTGCAGCGTTTCGTAATTGACGGGCTGTGCCTTCCCGCTCTTCAATTCCTGCAACAGTCCCGGATTCTGCAGGATGCCGCGCCCTATCATCACGGTATCTGCTCCGGGGAGCGCAGTCAGTATTTCTTTCAATGCCGCATCTGACACAATACCCCCATTGTAACAGAGCGGACACGCAAGGCGGTCAAGCGCCTCCGCAAATGCCTCAAGATGCGGTGTACCGCCATAGCCCTCTCTTTGCAGTCGCGGATGGATAATCAGTTCTTCCATCGGGAATCTCTCATAAATCGCAAGAAGCGTTTCCCACTCCACGACGTCCTCCAAACCGATACGGGTCTTTACGGATATTCCGAGCGGGCATTTTTCAAAGATTTCATCCAGAAACGTTTCCAACTCCGCCGGTGTCCGCAGGAAGCCTGCCCCGCGGTTTCTGGCGACCACCGTACCGGACGGACATCCCAGATTCAGATTCACGCATTTATAACCGTATCCGGCAAGCTGTTCCGCCAGTTCGAGAAATTCATCCGCGCGGTTCGTGAGAATCTGTGGCACAACCTCCATCCCGGCATTGTGCTCCGGCAGGACATCGTTCCGCTCCCTGCTGTTCATATGCCGGTTGGCTAAAAACGGCGTAAAATACCGATCCATTCCACCATAGTATTTATGCCATGTCCGCCGGAAATTGTATGTCGTCAGCCCCTCCATCGGAGCAAGGTAATATCTCATCTGTGTCTCCATTTCTGTCTGTATTATCGGGCATTTGCAAAACTCATTATATGTTACCAGTTACACGGAATGCACATGACCACAAGCAGCGCATGTGCAAGTGTAAGTAGACCCTGCTGGGTAGGTTACAGT
>OQWA01000603.1_pt1 | contig 10714 bp, 8 predicted proteins | sample 1691581 | NCBI WGS metagenome assembly OQWA01 (sample SAMN03418264, study PRJEB22391) | human gut metagenome | biome: human-gut; feature: organic feature; material: feces | host: Homo sapiens | place: Tanzania | collected 2013-01
AAAAGGCTCTTGTAATAAAGCGATCCTGTGCAAATTACATCATAACGGCCATCAAGCATAAAGGCCTTTATACTTGCTCTTGCATTAGCACATTCTTGAACTTCATCAAAAATAATAATTGTTTTGCCAGGAACAAAATGAGTACCGGGAAAAAGAGCAGAAATATCCAAGGTAATTCTATTGATTACAAAATCGCCATCAAATATTTTTTTTGCAGATTCATTGTCCTTGAAATTTATATAGACGACATTTTCATAATTCTCTTCGGCAAATGCTTTCACAATGAATGTTTTTCCAATTTGTCTCATTCCCTTTATTACAAGAGCCTTTTTTTTTCCTGCATCATTTTTCCAAGCTATCAAGTCATCCATGATTTTCCGTTTGTACATAAACATAAAGCCTCATTTACCAATGCACTTTTCCAAGGGAGTTTTCGTTTATATACTACACTTTTCCAAGGGAGTTTTCAATAATTTAATACACTTTTCGGACTTTCTTTTGAGGAGAAATATGATTTCAAGAAAGTGTTCAGAGAAAAAACAACACTATTTTAATTATCATTTAATGAATTTTTCAATTTATTGTATTCTTGCAGTATTTGGTTCAGTTCGTTTTTATCAAATTCTGGGTCATTTAGTTTTGATTTTGCAAACTCTTCCAATGTCCAAGGCACAACACTTCCTGCTTCCATATAAGTCATTGCGTAATCAATTTCACCGCAATTCAGCATTGTCTTAACAGCATAATTGAAAGCATCAAAGCATATGCTAAAGATCTCAATGTCCAAGGCTGTAAATGGTTTGATGATCATGTAGTTGAAGATATTAAAGGTGTCAAAGATTTAGGCGATTATATCCTAGGAGTGCTCTGTCAGCTGCAAGATACCTTAAGACAGCTTCATACCCATCAAGAAGGCTCTTTAAACTTAAGTAAAAGTGAAAAGAACGGTGGACGCTTTAAAGAAGTTGAAGATAGTGTTAACGGTGAATTTGAAAAACAAGCTATCGCTGATGGTAAAGATATTCTCAAAGATGAGAAAGAAGCTACCCTTGTTGATAATGAAGACAATGATGCTGACGAGTTAGCTGAGCTTTTAGATGACAACGATATTCAAAACACAGAGCAAGAGCTTGAACAGCAAATAGAAACTGCATCAAGTGATCATAAATATAAACAGTGTGATCCTAAGGAAGTATTAGCAGCTCGTACAGATAAAACTATAGACTCTACCACCACCGCTTTAAACCGTTGTGTTGAGCCAATCAGTAAACACAACAAAAATCTTTACCAGAATGAAGGTGTGGTTCAAGGCAAGAATAAACGCTATGTATCTTTAAATGACAGTAGTGAAATCATTTCTATTCTAGAAATGGGTGACAAAGTCACCTATCAAAGACAGTGTCCTTGCTGTGGCTCTATTTGCTCTACTACAAGTAAGATAGAACGTTATAACTCTACTACCGTTAAAGGTAATAACCAAGGTGACATTAAACAAAGTATCAGTGCAGTTTACACTTTAACTTGTCCAGAATGTGGTGAAAGTTTTGAGTTAAATCCAGCCTCTTTAACTGACTTTAAAGTTACCTCTAAATTACCTGATATAAACACCAAAGAAACACCATCGGTACAAGATGTAGAAGCTAAAGTAAATGCACAAACCGCATCTATAAGCGACAATTTAGCTACTATCTCTCGACATGTAGAAGGTAAAGAAACAACCTGTAGACAGGATGTAGACACCAAAGAAACAGCTTTAAGTAATAAAAATACTGACTACAAGAAAGCAAATAAGCAACGCCAAAAAGAGCGTAAAGAAAGTTTTAAAGAAATTAAATCCTCTGACAACATCTTTACAAGAGAAGTTAAGCTTGAGGATTTACTCATGGACGGTCTAAATGGACAGAAAGTAATCAATCCTGTTTCCTTTAGTCGAATTGCAGATGCTTATGCTCAATTACCAGTATTTCTAAAGAGCCAAATCTCTACAGGTGTAGCTGTAAGTGCTACCTCTTTATTTGGTCAAATAGGTGCTCCTAAAAATAGAGTCTTTAACTTCTTTCAAGGCCATGGTCTTGAGCTTACTAAAGAGCAATGGATTGCTACTATCAATGCTATCTGTAGAGCCTTCTGCAGAAATGTAAGTAAACAAATACAATTAGACATTCTAAAGTGGTGTAAGACCGTACTAATGGACGAATCTACCTTATTAGTACGTGAGTATGCTGCTCAATCAAAGTCAAAAACTAAAAAGTCTCAGCTATGGGTAATGTCTAGTGGTTGGGGTAGCCCATATAAAGCTCAATGGTTTACTGTTACTAATAACCGTAGTGCACAAACAGTCATTGATGTATTTGACAATCCAGAAATCCAAAACGACAAGAATAAACTTAAGGTTGAATACCTAACCACCGACGGTTATGTAGGTTATACCAAAGCAATAAAGGTTCTAAAAGAGCATGGTATCAATATCACCAGCACCCGCTGCTTATGCCATGCAAGACGTCCTTTACACCGCTATCTCAAGGATAGTGGCTTACTTAAGATCTATAACCTGGAGCTTTTACCTAAAGGCAGTAAGTTTAGTGACTTTAAAAAGAATTTAACCACCTATTTAAAATCACCAACAGACAGAGAGCTTACAGCTAAAGATCGTGACTTATTGATTATCTACTACTTAATCAACTCTCTGTTTGTAGTAGATTCAAGTATAGTGTTCAAACACAGCTTTGATTGTACCACTGATGAATTTAAACAGGACTTACAAGAAGCTAGAACTAATAGCTCTCGTACTATTGTAAATACCTTATTTGACGCGATTAGAGTGTTTGTAGCTAATAATCCAAACATCTTTGACACCAAATTATGTAATGGCAACCTTAAGTACAAGCCTATCAAGTTCTATCCTGAAGCTAAGGCTTTATTTTACCTATTAAGTTATGAGAAAGAGCTTAAGGAGTTTATTAACTCTCCTGAGATTGAGCTTACTCAGTCTAGTTGTGAAAGAGCTTTAAAACTAGGTATTTGCTCAAGAAAAGCCTTTATGTTTATTGATTCAATTGACGGCTCTAATGCTTTTGCAGATTTACAAACCATTGTTAATACCTGCATTAGTAATGGCATCAATGTGGACAATTACCTAACCTGGTTAATTGCAAATCAAAAGTACAGATTAAGCTTACTAGAAGCTAAAGGTCATAGCGATCCTACCTTCTACAGTATGCCAAGAAAGAAGTCTACCAAAGTAGAAAATAAAGATGAGAACGGTAATACCAAGCAAGTATCTGTATCTATCCCAATGTATGAGCAGAACCTTTGTTATGACAAGATTGATGTTAGCGATTTAACACCATACGCCTACTTGCAGTATTTACAAGCAACTTTTAATTCAAAGTAATAGGTCGTTTATTAACGTAGCGCTACAAGCATTTATCCCTCATTCCATTTTCTAAGACGGTATCGCATGCAGGTGCTGTCTTAGAAAGGTAAGCCAATCTCTAATCCATTAAATCTAACGTTTTCTCGCCAAATTTAAGCTAGCATCTTTGGCAAATTAGCATCAAATCAACACAATCAGAGCCCCAAGACTAAATAACTTTAGCCTTGGGGTATTGTAGCAATTTAGAGTTAAAGATCCGTGGGGGTAAAAAATTCGCAGTTACAATTTTATAATTCTAACTGAGATACGCTCCAAATAGATTTTGCCTTTAACGCCATATCTTTTTGGTGTCTGTCAATAGCTTCTGGAGACCACTCTTTATAGTTATTTGCTACCAATTGAGTTGTCTTTATAGTGCATTCTGACAATACTTTAATTTTTTCAGAATAATCTTCAACTCCAATATCTCTATTTTTACTTGGTTGCAAAAGAACCATATTACCAAGTCTATATACCATTTCCATACAAGCTTCACTTGTGAAGCCATTCCACCCATCTGGTGCGTTTTGAGGCAATATGTGCTCAATGTTCAAAGAATCAGAGGTAAAATCCAATGATGTTCCAGATATTTTTTTCTATGGCACATAAAATATATCTAACCAATTTTCGCGATCTTGAATCTGATGTATTTATTGATTTACTACTAAAATCAAGATAAAAACGATCATCGTCTATATATATTGGCTTTAGATATGACCACACATCATTCAAATCAATAATTTCTTTTGAACTTATTTTTTCTGCAACTTCACAATAAACTTTTTCTTGGTCAGCTGGAGAATATGAACCTATCGTATTGTATCTAAAGGTAATTACCACAATAGCTCTTAGTAAAGAAGAAAATTCTTTTTGTTTAAATTCACGTTTTGCTGAAAGAAGCAAAGGGTATGGCTGTCTAACCCTAAACATCCTAAGAACTGCAAGGTTGTTTTTATCTGACTCGCTAAAATCCGATAGTTCAGGAGAAATCAAAGCCAAGTAATTATCAAGATCTGATTCTAACCCTTTAATTAAGTCAAAAACTCCTGCTCTGTCTTTAACATTATTTTTAACTGTTTTGAAAAGTTCTGAATGTCTTGATAACTTGTACTTGCTGTTCCAATAAACTCTTAAAAAATCAGGAAACTTTTCTGATTGCAATCTTGCTTCCATTTGCAACCATCTCTTTTCTAAAATGTCTAGTTCGTATTGAGATTTACTATTCGTATCCAACACTGAAAATAAGTAGTTTTTTAGAAGATCAGTAGAAGACAGTCTTACACCACGTGAATTTAAAGTTTCAAAGACCTTATATGCATTGAGTTCATCAGTAACAGTAATTACTGTAAAAAATAGCACATCACTCAAATCTTCGACAAATTTAGCTAAGTATTGTCCTTTATAAGAGACTACTGATTTTAAAAGATATGAAACTTGGGTATCAAACCATTCAAAAGACTTACGTAAAAGATGCTCAGAAGCCTTAAAACCTCTTTGAGGAAGTTTCTCTAAAGGTACTATGTAATGCTGAAAATAATCGTTGTTATTATGATTTAATGTCAATTTTGACTTTGAAACTAAAGAAACTGGATCTAGGTAACCAATGTAAGTCTGTCTAATTTGATTAATACGCTGAATATTCTGTTCAGGTTCAATTTTCTCGTCAATGAGTCTTTGCAAATTTTTTTATAACAGCCAATATAATCAAAGTCAATGTTGTCAGTCTTTGTTGACCATCAATGACTTCAAAGGTCTTATCATCAGTAGACTGTAATACCAAATATCCCATGTAATGAGAATCATCTTCTTGTGAAGGATCTTTTATGGTATTTGAAATATCTGTCCACAAATCTTCCCCACTGTTCAAGAGTCCAACTATAATCTCTCTGAAATCTAGGAATTTTATAAAACAATCCATTTCCAAGCAGTTTTCTTAAAGAATTATTCTCAGTTTTGAAATTAGTTGATCTCATTTTTAGCTCTCATTAACATCATTCAGGAAGCATAGTAATTTTACCTTATTATGAATATTAAAAAATGCAATATCTACAATAATCAGAAAGATAAAAATCTTATATAAACTAGCTAAACTCTCATGTCTGCAAGACAGCCGTAAAAATGGTATAATGCGCACGTTTTAAAAGAGTAAATTTGGAGTAAGAAAAATTACTGCACCATTGCAAGGACTTAATACAGAAAGTCTAAAAAAATTCAAAACAAACGCCAAGAAAAAAGGCTTTGCTCAAAACATAGTATCAGCAAGTGAACTGGGGCTTGATTTATCATCTCTATCAAAAGCAGCAGTTCAGGTCGTTTCTACCCTTCAAAAGCATAAGTTTAAAGCCTATTTAGTAGGTGGTTGTATCCGTGATCTTCTATTAGGAAAGAAACCTAAAGATTTTGATGTATCTACAGATGCAACCCCTGAGCAGGTTCATAGGATCTTTTCAAATTCTAGAATCATAGGCAGAAGATTTAAGATTGTTCACGTTGTCTTTAGTGGACAGAATATTATTGAAGTTACAACCTTTAGAAGTAACTCCACAGCAAAAAAAGGTAAAATAAATCCAACTAGAGTGTCAGCAGAGTCTGGCATGCTTTTAAGAGACAATGTTTACGGTAAAAGCATTGTTGAGGATTCTCAAAGACGTGACTTTACCATTAACGCTTTATATCTTGATCCTGTAAAAAAAGAGATCTACGACTACAACGGCGGTCTTTACGATATGCAAAATGGCATCATCGATATCATCGGTGATCCTGACACTAGATACAGTGAAGATCCTGTTCGTATGATCAGAGCTTTAAGATTTAGCGCAAAACTGGGATTTAAGCTCTCAAAGAGAACATCTGATCCGATTAAGAGACTGTCAGCTTTATTACTTGAAGTTTCAAATGCCCGTATGTTTGAAGAAGTTAACAAACTCTTTATTACAGGTCATGGCTATAACAGCTTCAAGATTTTAAGAAAGTACAACATCTTTGAACTGTTGTTCCCTGATGCTGGAGACTTTTTAGATAACAAGAGCTATATCGACTTTGTTGAATACGCACTTTCAAGCTCTGATAAAAGATACGCTGAGAACAAGAGAAATATGCCTCATTTCTTATATTCAGTAATTCTGTGGGGCGTATTCCAGAACAATGTCTTCAGATTAAGACGCTACAGCGAATCTATGGTGTCTCCAATGGAAGACAATGACATTGTAAGATTAGCTTTAGATTCTGTATTTGATAATCAGGATAAAGTAACTGACATTCCTATGGCTGTAAGCGACAGCATCAAGTCATTGTGGAGAATGCAACTAGTTCTGCAGCAAATAGAGTTACTAAAAGACTATGATGAAGTTTCAAACAGAACCATTTTTAGAGCTGCCTTTGATTTCATCTCCTTGCGCTCAAAGTTTGAACCATATTTAGCTGCATGCGTTAATTTCTGGCAACCTTACTATGTAAAATCAGCAGCAATTGCTGCTAAGAGAAAGGCTTTAAAAGATCAGAAATATCAGCAGAAGTTTTCTAATAAAAAGAAATCTAAAAAGCAAAAAGGGGCTAAAAATCCAGCCACAGAAGACTTTGAGGATGAGACCAATTTAAGTGCTAAGCGTAAAGAGCAGTTAGCTAAAGCAAGAGCATGGAGAGCATCCATGAACTTAGGTAACTAAGATGACCAAAGTTTTACTCTCATTAGGTTCTAATCTAGGTGACAGCATCGATATCTTAAATCATGCCATCGATGACATTAAAGGCAAAGATGGCATTAAAAAGGTAGAAGTATCTCCTTTTTATAAAACCAAACCCGTAGGCTTTTTAGACCAGGATGATTTTGTAAATTTAGCATTATCTCTTGAAACAGATATCGACTCTTATGAGTTACTTGAATTTCTGTCATCACTTGAACAGAAATATAAAAGAGTACGCCTTTTCAAAGACGGTCCTAGAACTCTTGATATAGATATCATCGCGTACGGAGATACTAGAAGTGATGATAAAAAGCTTACTCTGCCGCATCCTAGAATGCAGAAAAGAGCTTTTGTGCTGGCACCATTAAAGGACATTGAGCCTGACTTTTTAGTTACAAAATTTAATCAGAGCATCAAAGAACTTTTTGATGCTCTACCTACAAAGGAAAAACAAGACGTTAAGGTTATAAATGGCTAACGACAAGTGCAATATCAAACTGATTGTAGGTCTGGGTAATCCTGGTTCTGAATATGAACACACCAGACACAACATCGGTGTTGATTTTTTATATAAGCTTGCAGATAAATACAGAATTGACATGCGTCCAGAAGGCAAGTTCTCAGGAATTTTAGGTAGAGGCACGATCTTAGATCACGAAGTAAGGCTGGTATTTCCTACTACCTTTATGAATGAATCTGGTCGTTCTGTAGCTGCCCTGTGCAATTTCTACAAGATTAAACCTGAGGAAATCTTAGTTTGTCATGACGATCTTGATCTTCCGGCAGGTCACATGAAGTTCAAATTTGGCGGTGGTTTGGCAGGTCACAATGGACTTCGCAGCATCACTGCTAATTTATCTAATTCACAAAACTATTACCGATTACGTCTCGGTATTGGTAAACCACCTTCACATGAGGTAATCAACTGGGTTTTAGGTAAGCCTTCTGCTAATGACAAGAAGCTTATCGATGATGCTTATGAAGAAGCTCTTTTAGCAATAGACAAGCTCTTTACAGATGGGGTTTCTAAAGCAACATCAATGATTAATGGTTACAAGCCTAACTAGGAGAATAATAAAATGGGTTTTAAATGCGGTATTGTAGGTCTGCCTAATGTTGGTAAATCTACCTTGTTCAATGCACTAACTAAAGCAGGAATTGCAGCAGAAAACTTTCCATTCTGCACTATCGAACCTAATACCGGTATCGTTCCAGTACCAGATCCACGTTTAGACGCAATTGCAGCTATCGTAAAACCAGCTAAGATTGTTCCAACTTCAATGGAGTTCGTGGATATTGCAGGTTTAGTAAAAGGAGCTTCAAAAGGTGAAGGTTTAGGTAACCAGTTCTTAATGAACATTCGTGAAACCGATGCGATTGCACACGTAGTTCGTTGCTTTGATGACGAGAACGTTATCCACGTTGCAGGTAAGGTTGATCCTGTTGAAGATATCGAAGTTATTAACACCGAGCTTGCGCTGAGCGATCTTGATATCTGTGATAAGGCATTACAGAGATTAGAGAAAAGAGCTAGAACCGGTGGTGATAAGGAAGCTTTAGCTCAGGTTGTAGCTTTAGAGAAGTGCAAACCAGCTTTAGAGCAGGGCAAAATGTTACGTTCTGTTGACTTTACTGATGCTGACAGAGCTGCTTTAAGAAACTTCAACTTCTTAACCATTAAGCCTGTTATGTACATTGCTAACGTATCTGAAGATGGCTTTACCAACAATCCTTATTTAGATGCTGTTAAGAAGTTAGCTGATGAGGAAAAATCAATCGTAGTTCCAGTATCTGCTGCAATTGAGTCTGATTTAGCATCTATGGATGAAGCTGACAGAAAAGAGTTCATGGACAGCTTAGGCATTGAAGAACCAGGTTTGAACCGTGTAATTCGTGCTGGCTATCAGTTATTAGGTCTACAGACATTCTTTACAGCAGGACCTAAGGAAGTAAGAGCATGGACTGTTAAAGTTGGTGCTACTGCTCCACAGGCAGCAGGTAAAATCCACTCTGACTTTGAAAGAGGTTTCATCCGCGCTCAGACTATCGCTTATGACGATTTCATCAAGTACAATGGTGAAGCAGGCGCTAAAGAAGCTGGTAAGTTAAGATCAGAAGGAAAGGACTACATCGTTCACGACGGTGACTTATTCGAATTTTTATTCAACGTTTAATTTGATTTAAACGTTAAAAGGAGAAGACAGAAAATAAACTGTCTTCTCTTTTTGTATCTACCCTCGTAAACACTTTCTTAATCTCTATAAAGTCAATTCAAAAGAGATAGCTCTTTTTTCAAGGAAGTCTTCAAGTACTTTTAGGTACTTCTCATCAACTACTAAAGAGAACTTCTCTTTAATAGTATTATCTAAAGGTACAACCTTACCCTCTCCGATTTCAAAAGGTAACCGAAGCTCGGTGGCTATAGTGTAAATGATGCCTTTAGATACAGAAGGATCTTCAACTATTTGTGTGTTAATTGAATTTTCGATAACAACTTTTACCTTTTTGTCTATGTATTCACCTATTGCTTTTCGTTAGTAGATGCAATTTATGTAAATTGTTTGGTTAGATGTGTAATAATCAGGTAAGAAAGCTGACTTTGAGGTGATTTTTATAGTCCGCTATATTGTGAAAGTTTTAATTGAAACAATTGTAGCTTTTGCTACTCTGTTATTATTTAGATAAATTATTTATGTTTCAATAAGATAGTAATACTATCTTTGAATATTGACTTATAGAGAATACTTATAGCTAGCTTTTGATGATAAAGAGGTATGGCTTCAGACTATAAAAGTGATGTGGTATGGATTGTCAGAGATGTGATGGATATTAAAAGAAATGTTGTAGATAACTTTTTCTGAAAAGTAAACCAAACGTCACAAGAGCACAGCTTAAAACCGCACTCTTGTAGCGTTGTGCATAGATAAAAGTATCTGTCTTATCTTACTTGTCTAACTTCTCTGAGTTAACAATAAAGATATCACCTTTGATCTGCTCTAAAACTATTTCACCAGCAGATGAATTGATTGAACCTAAGAAAGTGCTACGTGGAGTTGTGCCCATGCAAACCATACGTGCATTAAACTTCTCACATAGTCTTGGGATCTCTTCATCAATTCGACCTTCAACTACATGAACATTCTCTAGAGGAACTTTGTGCTTTAAAGCAAACTCTTCAGCTAGCTTGAAGTGAACACCAACTCTGCTCTCAAGACCACCTGATGAAACAATCTTAGACTGGCTTAGGTTACCACCCATTAAACCAGGATTTTTTGGAGTTACACAGTTTGCAATATGAACTGTACCATCAAAGCTCTTTGCAAAGGATGAAGCTGCATCAAATAAGTAGTCGTCTAATTTACCTACCTGAGCTGCATCAGTAAAATCAATTGCTAAAATTACCGACTGACCTAAAGTTGCAGTTGATGAAGCATCACGTACCACCAGTAAAGGAATAGTGCACTTGCGCATGATCTGACTATCAACATTGCTGATAAATAGATCTTTCAAAGCATGTCTCTTGTTAGCGGAAATAACAGCTAAAGAGTAATTGCCTGTTTTACACTCAGCATTAAATCCTCCAGCTACATTCTTATCAAATACTACTTTGAAATCA
>OQWA01000605.1_pt1 | contig 10691 bp, 9 predicted proteins | sample 1691581 | NCBI WGS metagenome assembly OQWA01 (sample SAMN03418264, study PRJEB22391) | human gut metagenome | biome: human-gut; feature: organic feature; material: feces | host: Homo sapiens | place: Tanzania | collected 2013-01
TGTAATCGTACACCATTTTCAGGCTTTGGAGTTACAAGTGTAAATCTGTTTGAATTAGGACTTTCATTACCCAAGAGTCCTACGACCACATTAGCGCTAATTTTCTGTCTTACGACCAGGAAGTACAGCCAATCTTCCTAACGTTTAGATTAGATATTGTTCCATGCTATTGTCAAATAGTAGAAATATAGTTTTTCATAGAAAAAGTGACTTTCATCCCACACACAAGCATGTTGGTTTTACGCCGCAATTTATAACCTTTAATCGGGGTGAATTTTTTTAGAACTTTGAAGCCTTAATGCTACAGTCAGTAAACCCAAGTTCCTGGATATTAATCTGACGGCTAGTGCTAAGCTTTAAATGATAGATAAAGCCACTTTCTGTTTCTTTATAGATGATTGGTTCCACTTCGTTTAACGAAAATTCCACGCTTTCAACATCATCAGTAAAGCCATGAACCATCTTTTGGCCATTAGCGCCTGTAAGCGTAAGCGCTCCAATAGCTTCTGCCATTTTTATAGATTCAGACGCGGTCAAGCCTTGCGCTTTAGCAGGAACATTTTCCCCTTGAGTTACGTTAGCTAGTTTTTCCGCCTCTGGTTTAAACCGCATAAATAAACAACGTTTAAGCGATAAATCAGGGTTATGTAACATGAAGTAAAAGCCACCATGCTCACTAAATGGCATGCCTTTACCGTTATAATCCGGATATGAAAAGCCTTCTCGACTTACAAAAAACGGGCGTTCATGAGTTGTGTCATAAATGCGATTGGTAATTACTCTTAAATCTTGATAGCGATTGTAAAAATGATTTTTCTTATCAAGGTAATAGAGCTTATAAGCTTCGCTAACTTCAGACTTATGGTATAGCGATATCACAAAAAGATAGTAAACCCCAAGCGTCACACATAAAACTAGACACCCAAGAACCACATAAAGGCGTTTACTTTTAGAACCACCTAAGATTTGGGTGGTTGGGGTCTGGTTTTCATTAGCTTGAGTGAGATCTTCGCTAGATTGAGGCTTAGCCGTTTGGTTAACAGATAATTTCATGAGGCCACCTAATTACCATCGAGATTGCTATCGAGATTATGAGCGAATTTGCTATCAAGTTTACTATCAACTTTAACTTGGACTTTATAGTTAGTCAGTTAAAAATTCATGACGTGAAGCTTGGTTAAACTTAAAGTAACCGCCTAAAGCTGTCGTTGTGGTTTCACTAGTAGCATCACTTACGCCACGTGATTTAACGCAGTAATGGGTCGCAGTAATAGTTACAGCCACATCCTTAGTTTCTAAGAGGGTCTGCAAAGCCACTAAAATTTGCTGAGTTAAACGTTCCTGCACTTGTGGTCTTTTCGCAAAAAATTGCACAATGCGGTTAATCTTTGATAAACCAATAATCTTTTGACGTGGCAAATAAGCAACTTTGGCGTAACCATCGATAGTTACGAAGTGATGTTCACAGGTACTAAGCATGGTAATATTGCTTACTTTTACCATTTCATCAACTTTCATCTTGTTTTCGATTACGGTGATTTTAGGGAAGTTGCGGTAATCAAGCCCTGAAAAAACTTCATCCACGTACATTTTGGCAATACGGTGCGGAGTTTGAGTCAAGCTGTCATCGTTAAGATCTAGACCTAAAGTCATCATAACTGCACGCATGTGCTTTTCGATGTCAGCTTTTTGTTCTTCAGGGGTTAAAGTTACAGGCTTACGTGGAGTTTCGAGTCCTTGTTCTTCTAAGGCATTACGAACCTTGATAGCTTCAATACTCAAACCTTCATTCCTAGGATCTTTTGTCATATCTGTAAAAGCTGCTTCTTCGGACAAATCACGCACTTCTTCAGTAATAAATTCCATGAAATAAAAACTCCAACATTAGTGAAAATTTGGGCCATAGCCAAATTTCTGACTGCTCCCAACGGGCAAGCCCGTGGGTTTTACGCCTCAATTTTATAACCATAGACCCATAGTTTAGAACTACGATTAAAACATATGGCTTTAAGGTTTAGAACTATGAAGTTATCATGTGACCTCTGACGTTAAAATTGTACCAATTTTTAAAATCAGGACCATTAATAGCCAAAGCCCCGCATAATAATATAATATTTGCGAGGCAATTAACAGAATTATTATTTTTTTATATAAAGACGGCTTTGGCTATAGCACTTACTTAACTTGCAGTAAACAAAAACTAATTAAGTGAGTTTTAGGGGCCTTAGGACCAACTCTTTATCTATTTGATTATCTTGATTATCTTGATTATCTTGATTATCTTGATTAGCTTGTTTTTAACAAAGCTAGATAAAAAAAACACCTAGCTTGGATTTAAGCGACTTAAATGCTAATGCTAAATACGCACCCCAGCCTTAAACATGGCTTCAACAGAACCATGTTCCTTAAGAGCTGCCGAAAAGTCGAGCAAGCGCTTAATAGAAACGAGAGCTTTTTCGCGGATCTGCGCGTCAACTTCGATTTCATGACCGGTGAAATTTTGTAAAGTTTCTTCAATGAGAGCCAAGCTGTTTTGACGCATCCATGGGCAGTGAGCACAACTTTGGCAAGTTGCCCCTGCGCCACCAGTTGGCGCTGGAATTAAAGTTTTATCAGGGCACGCCTGCATAATCTTGTAGAAAATACCAGTATCGGTCGCAATGATAAATTCCTTGTTATTCATGCTTTGTACTTTCTTTAAGATTTGGGAAGTAGAACCCGCAAAATCCGCCATTTCAGTAACTGCAGCTGGAGATTCTGGGTGCACCATTACGGCTGCATTAGGGTGTTCTGCCTTAAGGGCTTTTAAAGCTTGGGCCTTAAATTCATCATGCACGATACAGTGAGCTTGCCATCTTAACATGTCAGCGCCAGTTTCTTTTTCAACATAGCTACCGAGGTGACGATCAGGAGCCCAAATTAATTTCTTCCCGCAAAGATTAAGGTACTTAACCATTTCAATAGCGATAGAACTAGTAGCCACGTAATCAGCTCTAGCTTTAACCGCGGCTGAAGTATTAGCGTAAACTACGACCGCGCGATCCTTGTTTTCATCACAAAAAGCATTAAATTCAGCTGCCGGGCACCCTAAATCCAAAGAGCATTCAGCTTCTAGTTCCGGCATTAAAATAGTTTTTTCAGGTGACAAAATCTTAGCGGTTTCGCCCATAAAGCGCACCCCGGCCACAATAATGGTCTTATGTGGGGTGTTGCTACCCCAACGCGCCATTTCGAGTGAATCCCCGATAAAACCACCGGTTGCTTCAGCTAAAGCTTGGACTTCGGGGTTAGTGTAATAATGGGCAATAATTACAGCATCTTTCTCCTTTAATAAACGGGAGATATTTTCTTTATAGACTTTAATTTCATCAAGCGTCGGCATCGGCGGTACAGATGGAATCTTTATGCTGCTCATATCAGGGATAAACATTGCTTCCTCGCTTTTGTTTTGGTATGTCCAAACAACGAACGTAATTATTGAAGCGCCCTTTATTTCTGGTTACGCCTCAATTTATCTCGGTTATTACGGACATTTGGTAATTTGCCACAAAAAATATGCTCTATTATAAAGAGCGCGCGCCTTATTTCATAGCGTCACACTATGTGAACCTTAAAAATCGCCCTAAAAAAGTAGAAAATACCCCATTTTTCCCCAAAATTTGGTTCCGAACCCCAAATCAAGTTCAAACCAAGGGCTTGCCAAATCTCAAAAGGCCCAATCTACCTGACACACGACACCCTAGATATTTAGCCATTGGCTTTAGCTTTGGTCTTTTGCTTTAGCCTTTTTGGCTTTAGTCTCTATTGCTTTGGGCTCTTTATTCTTGGCCGTTACCCTTTTAGTGACCTTATAGAGGATAAACCCAAAGCCTTGATAAACAAAAGCCTTGGTCTTAAGGTCATTTCTAACCTCTGCCAAGGCTAATCTAATTGAGTCTTTAGTAATCCTGCGCTCCAAACTCATGTCCTTAGAGCAAAGCATTTTATTCTTTAGAACTTATACTGCGCGCTTAAGGTCCATAAGTTACGTAGAGTCTTATCTGCTAAATCAAATTCACGTTGTCCGACCCCAAAACGACCTTCTGCATAAACACGCATTGCCGGGGAAACATCATAAGATACTTGAGCGTTTATATAAGAGGTATCGGTCTTATGTAGTTCGTAACCTTTATAGTTATAACCTGTCATAAAGCCTAAGCCATTTTCAAAAGTATAACCAGCTACGACTTCAGCCCCGGTCAAATGGTGTTCTTCACCAGCATGCTTAATACGGCTATAGAGTAACGCCGTGTAAAACCCATCATTTAAATAGCCATAGCTAAGAGCCACATTAAATGAGCGACACCCACGAATATCAATTGGATCTTTAAACTTATAGTAGTCAGCGCTAACGGAAAAAGCTAACCCCTTTAAAACAGTGTTGCGTTCCCAATTGTAGCTTAAAGACCCAGCAAACCCATAATCGACGTCCACTTTTTCAGTAGTTTCAAGATCATGGTTTTCAATTTCACCTGCATCATCAAATGAAGTTTGATATGAAGTGGCGAGAGTATAGCCACCGATGGCATTGATATAGGCAACTTGACCTTCTTGACGGCCACCTAAAGCCCAATACGCACTGCTTTCACTTCCCCAACGTTCAAACACATCGGTAAAACCAATAGTTTGGTAAGTTGCAGTATCCTGCTGCCCAATAGTCAAAACACCCATAGGACCAAAATCAAAACCGGTATAAGCATAACGGGTCACTAAATTCTTATCATCTTTTTCCCAAGAATTTAAATCCCATTCCACATGCGCAATCCCACTAATATTGGTGCTGATAGCGCTCCGGCCAATAAAGCCAAGACGGACATCACCTTCAATGCCACCTTTATGTTCAGTTTCTTCATAAATACTGCGGGCAGCTTTATTCATAAAACCTGCTTGTACTTGCCCAAAAATATTCAGAGTTTGCCCGTTGCCATTATATATTTCAAGGGCATGAGCGCTTGGTAAACTTAGTAATAAACCACCTACTATCCAAGCATTAATTGCCACTAAATACATTAATGTTTTTTTCATAAAAATCTTCATCCAAATTTAAATCGCTAATATTTTACCACAGGCCTAAATCAAAGGTTCTTGTCACATTGAGCTATTTTGTACCATTAAACGGCTACATTTTTAAAATAAATTAAGACGAAGGTTGAAACTAAAATCGACGCCAAGATTCATACGATGAACAAAGTTAAAACAAATACCAAAAACCAATTACACCCAACAAAAAAGCGCACAACCTAACAAGCTATTACTTGTGGGATTATGCGCATCTAGTCTTTGTTTTTTGGCTAAATTTTTGAGCTTTAGCAAATACTCATGGTTTTAATTAGGTGCTTTTCTAACTAAGTTTGGTTAGATTAGAAGTTGTACTGTAAACCAAGGCTGAGCTTGTTGTCTGAACTTTCTGGATCAGCAACCTTGTTACCCTTAATATCAACGTCGATATCACCAACGCCGATTTCGCCTTCAATGTAGGTCTTGAAGTTGCTGCTTAAGTTGTAGCTAACTTCTGATACGATTGAGCTAACTAAAGTATCGCCATCCTGAGAAAGGTTCTGGTAGCTTAGAAGTAAGCCAACGCCATTTTCAAAACCGTAACCACCTAAAACTTCAAAGCCCTTTCTGTTTTCAGCTTTATCGAAGTCAGTAAGCTGGTACATACCAGCGAGATAGAGACCGTCACCTACGGTACCAGCGCTTAAAGCTGCAGCGTAAGAAGTTCTGTCTTCGTTGTTGCCAAGGTACTTAGTCTTATCAGTCTTACCTTCAGCAAGTTCATAGTGGTCAACACCTAAATCGATAGAGATTGGTAACTTAGCATCGAAAGTGTAACCTAAAGCAGCAGCAAAGCCGTTGTCTACACGGTCAAGGCCAGCACTCTGATAAGATGCGCTACCAACGAAACCGTTCTTCTTATACTGGTAGTAAGCTTGACCTTCCTGACGACCACCGAGAGTCCAGTAGGTGTTACCTTCCTTCCCCCAATCAATGAACACGTCAGTACGCCCCATAACTTGGTACATAGCAGTGTGCTGCTGACCTAAAAGGAGGGTACCGAAATCATCAGTCTTGACCCCAAGGTAAACGTAACGGCTCTTGAAAGTACCGTCCTGAGAAGTTTCACCTGAAACGTCCCATTCACCCATAGCGGTAGCTACAAAACCATCAGCAATCTTAGAATCGCCCTTAATACGAAGACGCGCCTTACCCTTGATACCAACTTTGTCGTTTTCAGAAGCGCTTACGCTGTTTAAGTTAGCCTGTATGCGGCCACCTACTTCCATCTTATTGCCATTGTTGTCGTTATATACCACTGCAGCCTGTGCGGTGGCACCAATCATTGAAGTGGCACTTAAGAGACCAATTACAGCTAAATTTTTGCTAAACATCAGGTAAATCCTTATTGTTTTATAGAATATGGTTTAATCAGGTTCGACTCGTTATTGATTTACTCAAGCCACAAGAACCTAATATGTTATCTTGAACTTCATAATGTTCCAACCCCTAAGGGATGTGCACCATAATACCCAATGACTGTTCAATCCCAAATAAGTCCATGTAAAAAGCTTGTAAGCACCTTTTAGCTGACTTTACATGTAATTAACCAAGAAACAACGCTATTTATTCTTACACATAGAAGCCAAACCTTTATTTTAAAGCTTTGCTCGCATGCTAACTAAAAAAATCACATAATCCCAAACCTGGATTAAGTAAAATTTAACCATTCCTGTAAACAAAAAGCCCGTTTCTTATAATCAAAGAAACGGGCTTTTAGCAATCTTTAAGCTTTTATAGTGTTTTATTAAGCATCCTTAAAAAAACACCCATAAACCACACTTTATAGCGTGCGCTTAACCGAAGCAACTAAAATTAGAAGTCGTAACGGATATTAGCAGTGTACTTGTCGTTACGGCTATCAGGAGCGTTTTCGCCAGTGAAACCGAATTCAGCTTCAGTGTATGCAGAGAAGTTGTCGGTGAACTGGTAGCCAGCGTGAAGAACCATCTTGTTTACGTCAGCATTTGAATCATCAGCTGCGGTATCGAGGTATTCGTAACCAGCGAGGAGGCTAACCTTATCAAAGCCGTAACCTACTACGAATTCATAACCATTTGAAGAAGCTTTAGCATCAACTTCGCTGAACTGATAAAGGAATGCGCTATAAAAGCCATCACCAAGGTTACCAAGAGATACAGAAGCAGCGTATGAATCTACGTTGTTGTCCTTGCCACGAAGATCATAGTTATCGTAACCAACCTGGAAATCTAATGGGAGATTTTCAGCAACGTCGAAACCGTAACCAAGAGCTAAAGCAACACCGTTGTTTACACGAGTAGCATTTGCATCAAAAGCGCTCTGGTAAGAAGCGCCGAATGAGAAACCACCGTTACGGTACTGGTAAACAGCCTGGCCTTCCTGACGACCACCAAGAGTCCAATAGGTGTTAGCCTCTGAACCGAAATCTTCGAACACATCGGTCTTAGCAATTACGTTGTAGATAGCAGTATCAGTCTGACCGACAACAAGGCTACCGTAATTGTCGGTATCAAAACCTACAGTAGCATAACGAGTATTGAACTTACCGTCAGTGCTAGTAGAAGAAGCTACATCCCATTCAGCGAAAGCAACAGCCTTAACGCCTTCAGTAATTACAGACTGGCCACCAATGTTAAGACGAGCAGCACCCTTAAGAGCAGAAGCGTCACCGTCGTTAGCAGCTACACTGTAGAAACCGCCCTGCACACGGCCACCAACCTCAAATGAGTTACCGTCTTTATCGTATACGGTAGCAGCTGAAGCGGTAGTTGCAGCGGTAGCTGCTACTAAAGCAGCAAGTAAAGTCTTCTTAAACATAATATTTTTCCTTATTTAACATCTGCGAATGCAAATCAATTTATTAGTATTGTCGGTAAATCAGATTCTCTTGGTTAGTTTTATATATATCTTTATCTATGTCCCCTACCTAAATTTCGTTACAATCCTAAGATTTACCCGAGGCTTACCTAAGTTTACCTTAGCTTACCTCAGCCTTACTTCCTTACTTATAACATCCAATTAGTTAGGCAAACAAGTTTATAAAACGAAACTAGCACAGTTTGGTAATTACTAAAGATAGAACCTTTAGATTACCTAGAACTATTAACCAATAATAAATTGTTTATCACGGCTTGCATATTTCACATTTATAGCATGCAATATGTTTGCCAAAATTAAACACTTACCTTGCTTTCGCTTTTATATGATAATTTTTTTTCGAAAATCACGTTTTGTTTTATAAGTTATATATAAAACAGAGCATTGCTTTTAATAAAAACTTAAAAATATTTTTAGGTAGATTTTACTTAAAAATAAAAAACTAATCGTAACTTCCAGCACTTGGTTTTTACTTATAACGCCCTATAAAAAGACATGTATCGCACCAAGTTTGTTCATTGTATCACAAAAAAAGAGCCTGTAAACTTATGGTTAAAGCTATTAAACGATAATTCTTCTCACTTAGGCTAATATCGTGTAATTAAATTCCTAGTGCTTTACTAGTATATGTCTTTTTTATATTATATAGCCCCATGGTTAAATCCTACCATAAGGCTCTTATGGTCTTGATAAATCTTACTTTTTTAATTGATGGTAGTTTGGGAATGGCAACTTTAGTTAGTTATGGCTTTAGAAATCTTTAACTAGCTGTAGCCTCTATAGCCTCGACAAGCTGTAGCCTAGTAATTTGAACAATCTACAGCCTAAACAAACTAAAAAACTTAACAACCCAAATCCTTAACCTCAAAAAACTTGACAACAAAGAGAAAACCAAGCTTTTATTGATAAGTTTGCTGTTTTTCGGGGCTTGGCGGTTTGAGTTTGCACTTGTGTTTTCTGGCCCTGAATTACCTTTGTTGTATAGCCTTACCTTTGTTGCATGTTTTGTTCTTTAGTTCTTGATATGACTTTATGACCTGGCATACCTCTTGTTTTCTGGTTTTATCTACTATTGCCTAGTATGGCGCTATTGCTAGGTATTAGCCATAAAGAGATGGATGGTGTAATTATCGCATTCCTTAACTTTGCGCCATCGCATTTTAAGCCCTGCACCACTACTTTCCTTAACTCTGCACCATCGCATTCCTTACAGGATGCACCACACTTCATCCTTTCTTTAAAGGCCTCAATACTCTATAAATAACACTATGAGAAACTCCACCAAAAACTCCATGTAACTCCACAAAAAACTCCATAAATAATAGAAAAGAGAACAAATATGCCTTCTATGTTTTAACATGCACTTTGAGACGCACCTTTAGAAACACATTTAAGTGCCCACTTAAACACACCAACGATTTAAACGTATGTAAACGTTAAAAGAAAGTAAAAAGTTTGAACTTTATTACCTAAATTTCGTCCAAAAACAAGATTATTGAGGCTTAGCTAATAAAAACCACGTGGACTAAAATTAAAAAGGATTAACAATCCTTGGTCCTATTTGATTTCTTTGATTTATGGCGCAACTGATTCTGAGATTTTTAGAATAGAAGCAAAAAACCTCTAAGCCAGAAAGGTAAATAGCCCTTAAAAGCCGGAAAGTGTTACTCTAAATTTGAGTCCATGAACCCAACCCATAATTCAAAGTAGAACATTGTGGCTAAAGGTAGCTAAATAAAATGCACCAAGAACTTAAAAGCCGAGAACTTAAAAGCCGAGAACTTAAAAGCCGAGAACTTAAAAGCCGAGAACTTAAAAGCCAAACCCTAAAGCATTTAAGTTTACTACGTAGATAAGCCCTATGACCTCAAGACTAAAAGTGGACTTGAGCATATAGTGTAGTGCATACTAACTAGTGCGGACTAGCACATGCTATTTGATAATACGTGAGCTATTTTTATCTAGCCCGTTCAAAGACGTGATAGTATATATTTCTAGAATTTAGAACTTGCTAGACTTTAGAACTTGTTTCGAACTTAAACAATGAAGTTCGTAGATACCGAATTTATTACCCGCAAGCCATTTATTAAGACTTGCTTCATCATCAATAATATTTAGAAAATAGAGCAAAGAGAGTTGTTCAACATGGCTTTTTTTAAACATACCATTATTTCTGTTATGACCGTATGCGGTCTTTGTGCCACCTTTAATGCGGAAGCTGCCACTTTTAAAGCCCCAAAGAATTACACCATCATCATGGCTGATGGCGCCAAAGTTGGTAGCGCCTTTTCTTCTGTGCGAGAATTAACTTTAGACGCTGGTAGACACCAGATTATGGTACTCTTTAAAGGTAAATTCAAAAAAGGAACAGACCGCATCCTAACTTCTGCAAGTAACCCTATCGTTATTAATATTCCAAACATGGCGGCAGATGATGAGTATTCTTTTACTTATCCACGTATTTATAACTATGATGATGCGCAGGATTTTGCTGATAAGCAAGTTATCACTTTAACTAACCATGGTAACAACACCACTAACGAACAAGTAAGTTACTTTATCCTTCAATCTGAAAAAGGCTTCCAGCTTGACCGTAACTTTAAAGATGAATTAGCTTCTTTAGGTTTACTTTACGTTGCTCCAAAGAATGTTCAAACAGCAACTAAAAAAGAAGACACTTTGAAAAAATGTCGCGATTCAAATATGCAAGACTGCCCGCAAGTAGTCGTATCTCC
>OQWA01000611.1_pt1 | contig 10649 bp, 8 predicted proteins | sample 1691581 | NCBI WGS metagenome assembly OQWA01 (sample SAMN03418264, study PRJEB22391) | human gut metagenome | biome: human-gut; feature: organic feature; material: feces | host: Homo sapiens | place: Tanzania | collected 2013-01
TCCCAGACGACAGTGTTGTCGATAGCGCCCTGGCGATGAGGCGGGTCATGCGTTCCCACTGACTGAATACCACAACCTTTTCGCCTTCTTCGCTGATGATGTCGCTGATGATAATGTCTGCCACAAGTGAGAAATTTACTGCCGCCGAACAGCAGCAGATAAGTGTGCCAACACCAGGTCTCTTTGCCAAGAGTAATATCATAAACATTGATTTTACTCAACTTCCAGATAAAGAATATTCGTTCCCGTTGCCAGTAGGTAAAGCTATATTGAAAGGCAACGACCTTGAGATTGAAACCAAGAAGGGCGATGCTGTGAAAGCTATGTTTGACGGAACAGTTCGTTTGTCTACCTATATCTCAGGTCATGGCAATGTAATCGTTGTTCGCCATCATAATGGTCTTGAGACGGTTTATGCACATAATGCGCAGAACCTTGTGAAAGTAGGGCAGGAAGTAAAGGCAGGACATACCATCGCTATTGTGGGTGGAGATTCAAAGCGAGAATTCCTTGATTTCAATATCATGATAAATGGTTCGAAGATTAATCCTGAAACCATTATCTCTTTGTCGAGCCATAAGCTGAGAAAGCAGATGGTGCAATGTAAAAAAGTGGGTGGCAGAATTAGCATTAATGTTGTTGCAGACGAAAAGTCGAAGAAGCTAATGGCTAATCTTGATGACGACCCATTTAAGAAGAATTCTACATTCAAGCTCGACCTTAGAAAGATAGAAAAGAAATATTGGTCTTATCCTCTACCGGGAGCAAAGGTTATAAGCCCTTATGGCGGCAGACGTGGTCATTCAGGAGTTGACCTAAAGACAAAGCCTAATGATGAGATTAGGGCTGCCTTTGATGGAGTGGTAATAGCCTCTGGTCCTTTCTCGGGTTATGGTAATTGCATACGCATAAAGCATGCCTATGGATTTGAAACTCTGTATAGCCATCAGTCGAAGAACCTTGTTAAGGCAGGCGATAAAGTGAAAGCAGGTCAAGTGATAGGACTTACCGGTCGCACAGGTCGTGCAACAACAGAGCACCTACATTTTGAAACTAAGTTCCGTGGCACTCGATTCAATCCAGCCTTGATGTTCGACCACGGCAACCGTAAACTCCATGATGCCACCATAACGTTGACAAAGAGTGGAGGTATAAGAAAGTAAAAGCTAACGTAAAGAAGAAATAAAAATAGCGGCAAGAGGATCTGCCTGTGTGCATTATCTCTTGCCGCTATTATTGTTTGTATACATTACTTATGTCTGTTGGCTCTTTGTTCGCGGTATTTAGCCTTTTGTTTAGCCGAACCGCTGCCGTGGGCACCAGTGATGTATTTCTTTTTCTTGGCCTTAGTCTTCACTTTGTCCGATTCCTTATTTCCAGAAGAACTCTTTTTGAAGACGATGCCACCTTCTAAGATGTCGGTGAAATTGTCTGACATGCTATAAATGGGGTTTATGTTATGAATTAATGGTGGAACAATCTAACACCTGTGAATGCCATTGCGATGCCATACTTGTCGCAAGTCTCAATAACATTATCGTCACGGATGCTACCGCCTGCTTGTGCTATATATTCAACACCACTCTTGTGTGCACGCTCGATGTTGTCGCCAAATGGGAAGAAAGCATCTGAACCTAGAGCAACCTTAGTGTTCTGAGCAATCCAAGCCTTCTTTTCTTCCATTGTCAAAACCTCAGGCTTTTCGGTGAAGAACATCTCCCATGTGCCATCTCTCAATACGTCCTCATGCTCCTCGCTGATGTAAACGTCGATGGTATTGTCGCGATCAGCACGACGGATGCCTGGCTTGAAAGGAAGGTTCATAACCTTTGGACATTGGCGCAACCACCATGTGTCAGCCTTCTGACCAGCAAGGCGAGTGCAGTGGATACGGCTCTGCTGACCAGCACCGATACCGATAGCCTGTCCGTCCTTAACGTAGCATACAGAGTTGCTCTGAGTATATTTCAATGTGATGAGAGCGATGATAAGGTCGCGTTTAGCCTCGTCGGTGAAAGTCTTGTTCAGAGTAGGGATATTCTCGAACAAAGCAGGATCGTCGAGCTTAATCTCGTTGCGTCCCTGTTCGAAAGTGATACCGAACACCTGCTTGCGCTCTATAGGCTGTGGCACATAGTTAGGGTCGATTTTGATAACATTGTATGTACCCTTGCGCTTATCCTTCAATATTTCGAGCGCCTCGTCGGTATATCCAGGAGCAATAACACCATCGCTAACCTCGCGCTTGATGAGAGTTGCAGTAGCAGCATCGCAAACATCGCTAAGAGCAACGAAATCTCCGTATGAGCACATACGGTCGGCACCTCTTGCTCTTGCATAGGCACAAGCCAAAGGTGATAGTTCTATCTTTACGTCGTCAACGAAATAGATTTTCTTTAGAGTGTCGCTAAGAGGCAAGCCTATAGCAGCACCAGCAGGACTAACATGTTTGAAACTTGCAGCGGCAGGAATGCCAGTAGCAGCTTTCAGTTCCTTAACAAGTTGCCAACTGTTTAGTGCATCCAGGAAGTTGATGTATCCTGGTCTACCGTTGATAACCTCGATAGGAAGCTCACCCTCTTCCATAAAAATCCTTGATGGCTTTTGGTTAGGGTTGCATCCATACTTAAGAGCTAATTCTTTCATAGATGTCGAATTGTTATTGTTGTTTGTTTCGTGAATTTTGGTGCAAAGTTACTGCAAATGAGCGAAATGGCAAAAGAAATTGCTTTCTTTTGCATTTCCGAATGCCGCGTAAGTTATTAAAAGTTACTGCAAATGGGCGAAAAGACAAAACATTTTGTATATTTTATAATGCTATCGTCCAACTGGTGCTTATACCATTCATTCTTATTGTAAGGATGAAGCATTTGTCATACTCTGCCAGTAGTGGTATGGTAATAGTTGCCTTATCGCAGTTTTTAGACATTAACAGTTTGCCGTTCAGAGAATATAGTGCAATGTTCATGTGGTCGTTTTCTTTCCAATTATCAACACCAATCTCTACAAGTTTGCCTTCGGCATTCAATTTTACTTTTATGTTTCTGCCATATATGCAGACTTCATCCTTATCACCTTGTCTTGCCCTGCTCTTGCTTGGTTGAGAGCGCAACGTTCTGGTTATCCTGTTGCCGGTGGCATCGTAGGAATAGTAGATTGGATGCTGGGCTTGACAAATTTGTGCTATGATGGAAAGTGTGAATGTAATAATTATTTTGTTCATGGAGGATTGTAATATTTAGACACTCATTTTAATAAAATAAAGATTTGTAAAATGCAATGAAAGAACCAATGACATACAGAAGAGTTATGATATGCCAAATCGCATTATTCTTGGAGCTTTTGAATCTTTTGAAATATTTTTTATAAAGATTGTTCTGAAAGGATAAAATATGCGTAATAAAAAATGCAACACCCATTGATATAAAGGTGATTTTAAAGTCTGAAATGTCATCTAATGGCATAATTTCATAATGTTTGATTAGTTTTATGAAATATATAAGGTATAGCATTATAGTACCGATGAATTCTCCTTGACTACGATAGGAACAATAACCATAATCAAGATTTTTAGCAGTATCTTTTAATAATTTTTCTTGATATTTATGATATGTTGAAAAATTTCTATGTTTTTTCTTGCTATTTCCATAGATATCTACTTTGTAAAAAATCTTATGGATAATGTATAGTGTCGGCTTAAGTGTATAGTCAATTATGTTGCATACACATAAATTCCAATAATATAAAGAAAATAATAATCTATTTATAATATATTTCATGTTTTTTATTCTGATTTGTTATTTATGTTAATTCAATAAATATTATAGAGCTCTTCGCCTATGTAACCACCGAAAAAACCGCCTAAATAATCACCAACAAGACTACAACCAATTCCTAATGGTAATGATAAAATTCCTGAACCTATACCTGTTCCAATAGAAAATCCAATTCTTGAACGCTAAAAAGAACCAATATAGTCGCCAGTTATTTTAGCAATGCATCGTTCACAAATTTTCCGTTTTTGTTTCTTTTTGCAGTCCATTTGTGATATATAAACTTCGTGCGAATTGTTTTCCACGAGTATCTCTTAGCATCCTTTACTCTTACCATAAAGAAATATAATGTATCCGCATCTTTTAATAATAAATCCGCATTTATCGAATAAGCAGAATCTGGCAATATATAGCAGCTGCTGTTAAAATTGATTCTTTCCCATAAAGAAATTCCTGTTGTGTCAGCTCTATTGTTTGCAGTGAAATCATAGTGTGGATATGCCTGTTCGTACACACTGTCTATATCGTCATAATACGATACACCAATATATGCAGTGTCTGTCGTACAATTGTTGAATACGACAAGTTCTTTAGTGTGAAGTATAGGTACACAAGAGGAAAATGAGAAAATGATTAAAATTAGCCATTCTCTATAGTTTCTTTTTATATTCATAGAAATACACAAATGTTATTTTATTAGATAAAACCTCGTGGTTTCGACATTACCAATCCCAACATTTGAGCAATTCTTATCTTTGTCAAATTTATATTGCTAATGTTTTTGACAGGATATCCAATACCACCTATCCAAATGTTTTTAAAATAACAATTTGATAAGTAGTTTGCCCAAGATTCTGTCCAAAATTTATAATGTAATGATGGCTTGAATGTGGCACTTGCCATACTTTCTGGTGCTATAATGCCCTATGTTTGCCGGATTATCCAAATATAAGAACAGATACAAATCTTTATAAGACAAGTGAGTAAAAATTATAAAAGCAAAAACAGTGGCGTAAGATTTTTATAAACTTTACGCCACTATTTACATACGATATATACATATTATGAATTTACAGATAATTAAATGTGGGGTCTAAAAATCTGCGTTAGTCGATCGTAAAATGATTTTCGAACAAACATTTGTTAAATTTTAGACGCTATATGACGACGGTATATATCCATTCCGGTTTGTTTTAGAATGTCCGCAAAATGAGCAACACGTTGGTGTTGGGTTACTGCATTATCGTCATACTTATTGTCTTCAGATATATCAAAACTACCCTGTCCCGTGACAGGTAAATATTCGTCCCAGTTAACCGGAACATCATGATAGTGTCCATCACCGCCTTTCTTCGTGATGTATGAAACCCGTTGTTGAATTTCATAGCCATGAGCAAAAACAGTAATATGTGAAGTACCATCTTGCTGCAGTTTTTCCTGTGTTTTGAGGATACAGTCTGTTGCACAACGTGGATGCTTGAAATGGTCTTGTCCCCAAAAGTTTGCCAAAGCCTCATGTTCCCAAAAAGAACTATGACGCTGCATATCCCGTCCATATATATCTTGCAGAGAACGTATCTGCTGATACATAGGAACACAGAGCAGAGGAGCTAAAGCAAAGTAAATAGCACGGAAATAGCGTGCATTTACAGTATAGAAGTCATTTTCAGCCTTATCGTAATCGAAGTTACGATACTGGCGCGGATCGAGATCCAAGTCAAGAGCTTGCAAATGTTCTGGGATTATGGTGTTTATCATCCCATCTTTTCCAAAGTCAAAATCGTCTCCATACCCTTCTTGTTTATCCTGTAGCAGTTTCAGTATATTTGTTTGGGCGAGAGGGGTAAACAATAAGGCAAATTGCTGATTGTTATTACGGTTGCTTGTATCAAAAGCAACTTCAAACTCTTCGTTTGTCATCATCGCATAATCGCTATCGGATAGATTGCGCGACTTGTTCTTCAGTTTTCTCTTTTTCCATATATATGATAGCGAATTTTCACTGGTGGCAAGTCCACTCTGCTTACGATAGAACTTAAGGTCTGGAGCTGCTGTATTGCCATAAATCAAACGAGTTTTTTCATTATAGCCAGGATAAGGTGCAGTAACGGATGCAGTAAGTGTTTCAGAATGATGAACTGTCTTCATCTTGCCATCTAAATCACGTTCGTATGTAGTCCAACTAATGGGCAACGATCCATAATATTTTTTGGACCCCATTTCCATTTTGCGTGTGCGGCACAGTACAAACGGATTGCCATTGATAAGTCCAGAATGAGAATAGATTACTGAGCGCTCTTCATTGAAGCTATCATTCCACCCATAAATTTCCTGAAGGTCTGCAAGACGTTGGGTGGTAAAATATGGATCAAACTCTAAACGAGGAATCGTTTTTGTCATCATCCTAGTAAGCACATCCCAATCGTATAAGCGATTCAATGGCTCCATCTGCTTCCAAGCTTCATCCTTATAGCTGTCAGCGGACTGCTGAAGATTGTCGCGTAGTTTTTTCAATTCATTAAGTCGTGGATGTACCTTCTTCAATACCAGTACCAACGAGGCGACAATTATAACTACAGCAATAGAAACGGTAAGAGCTGAAATCTTTCTATACTGTATATAAACATTATAAATGCCAACAGCTACTACAGTCCACAAGAAGAAACATAGAATTGAAGTCCTAACGATTTTTGATTTCACCGAAGCTAACGTTTGTTCTGTATCATATAGCATACTACAAGTGTTACGATTGGCTTCGACGTCAACCTGTGCTTCATGAGCCAATTGGGCAAATGTTTCTTTTGCTACTTGTTCGAATCGTGGACGAAATTTATTAGAATATTCCTCCAACGGATCGTATATATCCTCTACCATAGTCGTTGGTTAAAAGAATTTGCTTCGAGCTCTCTCGCGAGTTTCTGCAGAAGCTGTAAAAGGAATGCGAGTAGTATATCCCTGACGAGCTGCCACAATCATCTTGGTAGGCCATGAGAAAATATCTGTATTCCATTGGGTAACTCTACTATTGTATACTGTGCGTGCTGCAGTAATTTCACGCTGCAAATAGTCATTCTGCTGCATGGCATTTGCTATTGCCGCTTGAGCTTTCAGGTCAGGGTAGGCTTCAATCTGTGGAAACAATCTGTTGTAAGCTACATTGAGCTGATTATCTATTTCACTACGATTTGATTCGTTTATACCGCCACCACGCAACGCTGCAACAGATTTCATCACATCCTTTTCATGATTTAATGCTTTATCTAATAATCCGGCAACATTCTGAAGGATTTGCACACGCTGCTCCAAATAATTGTCTATATTTGAGGCCTCTGCCTGAATACGTTGTTCAAGCTGTTGAAAATAATTACGGGCGGAAATCTTCATAAATATAAATACTACACCAGGCAATATTCCAAGCAGACAACCCCAAATTGCAGTTGTGGTAGGATCTTGAAGCTGGTCACCTTTTAACAATACATAAATTAATGTAATTAAGGGGATTGTTGCCCATAATGCAATTTCAAATAATGTAGATTTGAAAGTGACTGTTACAGGAAGCTGACGGTCGATAACATGTATATCACGACCATTGTCATTAACTGGACCTTGTGTCTCATCTAATAAATTTGCCATAGTCTTAATAATTTAATAATTAGTAATATTCAATATTGTCGAGGTAAAGATTTGTTGAAAATTACGGTTGTACACAACTTGTAATATTTTATAGGTGCAAATATAAATAAAATTTCCGAACTACAAGCTTTTTAAAATAAAAAATATAAAAAAAGAAATGTTTTTCTAATTTTGATAAACTACAGTCCACTTTAACGGTTCTGTAGGGATTGTGGTTATTAAGAAAATCTGCTGCAAATAATAAAAAACAAGTATAAGTATAAATAGCAGCCTAAAAGAAAACCTAATATTAAGTTATTCAGACTACTTGTGCTCTTTAACGATAGAGATAGTTTATATAAAAAAAGAGCTAAACGGAATATGATTCTCGTTTAGCTCCTAATTTTATTTATGCATTTTTATTTTATGTATACCTTCTTGGTAGAACCATCGTTGTATTTTATGATGTTCAAACCACGTGAGATGTCATTCTTCTTTGAACCATCAACGTTATAGATACCGATGATAGTTTGTGAGTTGTTAGTTGCTGTATCTGTATTGATATCCTTGATACTTGTCGCTATAGCAGCTTGGCGAAAATTCTCCAGCTCATCTTCGCTGATGATAATCCATTGTTGTTTTGTTGCCGAGTTGCTGAAGTTGAATGCAGTCTGTTCCAATGTTCCATAACCAGAACGTTTGCCCAATGCGTTAGCACTCATAGCCTTGTTGCCATCGTTGTACCATGTAAACCAATATCCATGAGTAGTAACCTTATTCTTACCTGCACCAAGAGTTACGTTTGTGCGGTCAGGCATAAGTTGGAATTGCTCTGTTGTAGAAGCCACAGAAGTCTGCTTCACAGACATTCCTGATGTGGTAGTAGAGCGAGTTAAATATTTACCACTAACAGCATTCTTGAATGAATAGTAACCGTTGAGAGGGTTAAACTCCAGATACCATGCAGCAGAGTCGTTGACCTCGGTAGTGGTGTTGAAATAAGGTTTCCATGCTGCGATGGTGTTACGTTGGAACAGAAGACCGTCGCCAAGACCACGATCAGAATTCTTACACATTATATAATACTTCTTAGAGTCGTCGAAGTTGTAAGTGTAGCCTGCGATACCATTCGGGTGATTGCTTGTAGGGCATAGACCATCGAGGAACAAACCATACATGATACACATACCACCAGCATACTGCAACTCTGAATGCTTATCTTTGTCGGCGCCATTTACGAGCCAATCATATGTGGCATTGCGACCCCAACCGTGAGTTTTGTCGCCTTGGAAGTAGTAATCGTCAGTATATTTGTTCTCAAGGAACTGATAAACCTCAGTAGCAGCTCTACCGAGCCATTTGCCGCTACTTGTATTCTGACGAGTATCAGAACAGTTGTACCATATCCAATGAGTACCCACACCTACGCCATGGCCAGTTTCGTGAAGAACGGTTCCGATAGCCTGATAAGCAGCATTAGGTCCAATGCGCATCCAACCACCATAACTACAGTCGGCAGTAGGAGTGCCCGAACCATAGTTGCCAGTAAGATGGAATCCCTTGATACCAGTCCATTCGTTGAAGTAGTCGATAGTCTCCTTTATGGCATTACGGCAACGGGTATTAGCAGCATCGTCAGGAGCACCCTCGTTCCACGACCATGTACATCCACCAGCAGGATGAGTTACAATCTTTACCTCGTCGCCATAAGCCACGGTATAAGTCTTGTTCATCACATATGGGCGAATATAATATACTGTAGAAGGCTTCATGCCCTTGATGTGGAATATGGTGCCGTTGAGAGAGAACGACTTTGTGGTGCGATTGTCGAGAACAGTAGGATTGTGTTCTGTGCTCCAACATACACCACGCTCAAGAATGTTTGAACCTGTCACAGTAGCTCTTACCAATGCCTGTGTAGCACCAGTAGCCACATATTTGTTGGTCAGAGTAACCTTTGGTGCTGTGCCAGAACCTGGAGTTGCGTTAGCAAGATTGAATGCTAACAACGCCTTCTCCAAAGCAATGATTTCGTTGTCGATATCAGTCTTTGTAGCCTCTGCATTCTTCATCAACTCTTGCGCCTTGTTGATTTCTTCCATCAATTTGTCGGCATCATTCTTTGCTGCATCATATTGACCCTGTGCGTTGTCGATAGCAGATTGTAAAGTCTGATAGTCGGCGATGGCAACCTTTGCAGCCTTGATTGCCTTGTTTATAGCCTCTACTGCAGAAGTTACATCAGCCTCGGTAGAAGTAGCAGTAATCTTCTTTGCGAGCTCAATAGCTGTAGCGAGATTCTGAGCTTCAACCTTATACATCATCTGAGTCTGCAAGCTTTCGCCTTCAGAAACTAAGCGCTGTACTTCGCTAATGATAATATCGCTTGTAATCTCTCCGATAAGACCAAGACGGAAGTTGTCTACAGCAAGCCAGTTGCCTGTTGCATCAACAGCCTCGAAGCCAATTGTAGCCTTGCCCGTGAGGTTAGTAAACTTCACGCTATAATTGGCAGGAGTATAAACCGCAGTCTCATTGGCATCAGCATAAATCTTTGCACCCTCACATTTCTGGGAAGTTGAGGCTTGGTTCAAGTTTTGTGCAGCCACGGTAAGCATATAGATACCGTTAGGTAAGGTGATGGTTTGGCTCACGCTGGCGTTGCCTACCTTGTTGCCTTGTCCTACCCATTTCTCGATATATTTGCTACCCTCTTTCTTTGTGAACGATGAGTTGCCCTGCGATACAAAACCATCAACAGTCCAATTCTTTGTGCCATCCTCAAAGCTGTTGTTTAGGATATACTCCGTCTTGTCAATAGGATTATCCTCGCTAACATTCTGATTGCGGTATGCGTTGATGGCCTCTTCGAGAGTTTTTGTAGCCTCATAGATTGCTATGATGTCTGCATCAGCTTTGTCTGCAATAACTTGAGCCGCGGTTATAGCCGACTTTAAATCTGCTGCACCATTTCCATTTCCGTTGCCATAATATTTGTTGGCAGAAGCGATGGTAGCATTTAGCTGCGACTTGTCAGCAGCAACATTCTCACCGAGAATCTGCACATAGTCAACCACCAGTTTGGCAGTATTGGCAGAACTACCTGCTGCCGCCTTCATACCAAACTGTATCTTACCCTTGGTAGTAGTGTTGAGAGTGAAAGTAATCTTATCCAAAGTCCATGTGTTGGCAGTATAAGAGGTAACTGTCGACTTCTTAGATGTGCCCGCATTTGGAATCCATGCCAACTGCGAAGTGGCAGCA